>Ga0315289_10004976_pt1 | contig 19725 bp, 10 predicted proteins | sample YL17G11_40_MG_FD_203452 | JGI IMG/M metagenome (GOLD analysis project Ga0315289, IMG submission 203452) | Sediment microbial communities from Yellowstone Lake, YNP, Wyoming, USA - YL17G11_40 | ecosystem: Environmental > Aquatic > Freshwater > Lake > Sediment | place: USA: Wyoming | collected...
ACGGGCACGCTCAAACAAACAAAAAAAACGTCCGACCACTCTCTCCCCCCCCCCTTTTTTTTTTTCATTCTCAGGTCTCCCTCGTCCAGCCCGTCTCCGGCATCGGCCTGGTCATCCTGGCCATCTACTCCCACTTTGCTCTGGGCGAGCGCATGTCTGGGCGGCAGTGGGCGGCGGCGGGCGCGGCGGCGGCGGGGACGGCCCTGCTGGGGGCGACGAGCGGTGGGGGTGGTGGGGGTGTGGGCGGTGAGGGCGCCCCCCCTCATCCACCCCCGGCCCCCCCCCCTGACGCCGCCCGCGCCGTCCTGGGCCTGGCCGCCGCGGCTTTCTTGGTCCTGGCCGCCCCGCGCCTGACCCGGAAACTGCGCAGGCGAGGCGCCAGCGGCAGTGGCGGGCCGTCGAGGCGGGCCAAGGCGGGCGGCCGCAGCGTGCCTGCCGCGCAGCCTGGCGCGGCCACCCCCCGCTACGGCCTCCGCGCCCGGTCCGCCTCCTTCACTGGGGGCGGCGCCACGCCGCCGCCGGGGGATGGCGTCGACGCCGCGTCCATCGCGGGCCTGGCCGGCCGGGCGGGCGCGTGCTACGGGCTGGCGGCCGCGGCCTGCCGGGCCGGCTTCTCGCTGCCCCCCCTCTCCGGGGGCGCAGGCCCGGCGTCCGCCTCCGCGGCCGCCGCCGCCGGTGTCGCCGCCTCCATCGCCCTGTCCGCCGCGGGCACGGCCCTCCAGACCGCCGCCCTGAAGCCGGGCAACCCGGTCGTCGTCGTCACGCTGTCCGCGGTGGCGGCCATGGTGACGGGCGTGGCCGCGGGCGTGGCGGCCCTCGGGGAGGCGGGCCGCCCGGCCGGCCGGCCCGCCCGCCTGCTCCAAATCGCGGCCTGGGTCCTCACCCTCGGCGGCGTCACCGTCCTGGCGGGCAGCAGCGGCGGTGGGGGCGGGGGCGGTGGGGATGGTTGGGAGGGCGTGGACGCGGTGGGCGGCGGCGGTGGCGGCGGCGGCGCGGGGTCCTCCCTGCGGGCGGGCGCGGCTGCCGCCCTGGACGCCGCCCTCCCGCCCGCCGTCCGGGCGCGCCTGCCGACGGGCCTGGCCCAGGAGTTGAGGCGGGCGGCCAGCCTGGCACGCGGGCCCGGGGCGCACTGCCACAACGTGTAAAAAAAAAAAAAAAGTGTTTTTTTTTTTGATGGAGGTGAGTCGAAAGAGAGAGAGTTTTTTGCAGACACACGGAACTTTATTTGGGTGCCCGCTTTTTGCACGCGAAAATGGCGTAGCAGACGCCCGCACTCTTTCCACTCACGCCATGTGGACCCTGGCTGCCACCGGCGCCCTGCGCCGGCGACCTGCCGGGCTGAGTGGGCGGCTGCAGGCGGCGCAGCAGGCGGGGAGGTCGCCTGCGCCGGCGCCGCAATTCGCTTTCGCTGCGTCCTTTGCGTCTGCCGCCCGCCGCCCGCCCAAGCCACCCAACCTGCCTCCTCTGCTCTCAGGCTCCGTGCGGGCCTCCCTGGAGAGGTGGGGCGTGATGGGTAAAACCAGGGCGCCCCCCGCACAGCCCCCGAAACTGCCCGCCCTGAACAGCCCGACCGTCGCGCCGGGCGTCCTGGCCGCGCTGCCCGCCCGCCTGCCTGGGTGGGTGCGCGCCCGCCTGGCGCCCGGCACGCCGACCGGGTGGGCTCCCTCGCCCGGGCGGTGGCTCCCCGCCGAGTGGACGATCCGGCCCGCCTTCCCGGCGCGGCGGGCCATCCTGGCGGCCCTCAACGCCACGGAGGCGGGCGCGTTCATCCGGGCGACCCTGCCGGCCGCAGTCGCGCGCGCGGTCGCGCTCCCCACCTCCACCCTCGCCCTGCCCGCCCCGCCCCGGCCGGCGCCGCCCCTGCCGTACGATGCCATGTCCGTGGGTCGGCTCGCCATCTTCATGCTGGCCCTGGCGGCGGGCGGCGGGGCCGCGCGCGCGGTGCACCGGGCCTTGCTTGCCCTGCGCTCGGCGGCCGTGGCCGCGGCCGCCGCGGCCGTCGCCGCTTGGCGCGCCGTGGCCCTGGCCGGCCGCGCCCTGTACCTGGCCGCCCTGTTCACGCCCGTCCTGACGTCCGCGGCCAAGGCACTGGACAACCCGCCCGGCCACCGCGCCCGGGCGGCCTGGGCGGACAGGCTGCGGCGGTGCCTGGAATCGGCGGGCCCAGCCTTCATCAAGTGGGGCCAGTGGGCGGCCACCCGGGCGGACTTGTTCCCTCCCGACGTCACGGCCGCCCTGGAGAAGCTGCACTCCCAAGCGCCGGCCCACCCGTACCCGGTCACGGAGGCCGCCATCCGGGACGCGTTTGGGTGCGGCGTGGGCGACCTGTTCCTCCACTTCCCGACCGCCCCCGTCGCCTCCGGCTCCATCGGCCAGGTCTACCGGGCCACGCTCTCCCGGGACGGCGCCCGCCGGGCGGGGCTGGAGCCGGGGACGCCCGTCGCGGTCAAGGTGCGCCACCCGGGCGTGGAGGCCGCTATCATCCGCGACTTTGCGATCATGATGGCCGCCGCGCGGGCGGCCGTCGCGCTCTCGCCTGCCCTCGCCGCCGCCCGGGCGGACGAGACGCTCGCCCAGTTTGAGGCGCCCCTGCGGGAGCAGGTGGACCTGGGGCGGGAGGCCGTCCACCTGCACCAGTTTGGCTACAACTTCCGGTCCCGGCCCGCCGTCCGCTTCCCGCAGCCCGTCTACCCCCTGGTGGCTGAGGGCGTGCTCGTGGAGACGTTCGAGGAGGGCGGGCCGATCGGCCCGTACGTTGAGCTGGGCCCGTCCGGGCCGTACGGGACGGCCCTGGCCGAGCTGGGCACGCGGACCGTGATTTCGATGGTGAGGAGAGGAAAAGGATAGGTAGAGAGAGAGAGAGCGTGGGGTGGGGATGGGGTGGTGGTGGTGGTGGGCGCGCGAGAGCTCTCCACTCTTCCCCCTCACACCCCCTTTTTTTTTTTCTCACACCACCACCACAGCTGCTGATAGATAACTACGTGCACGCCGACCTGGTGCGTGGTTGTGCTGGGTTTGAGAGAGAGAAAGAGAGGGAGAGAACGAGCGAGCACCCATCCCCAGAGTGGAATGGAAGGTGGGTGGAGTCCTCCCCTTTTCTCTCTCCTCACTTTCTTACACGCTCCGCCCGCCCTCCCCCTCCCGTCTCCACCTCACACACACCAGCACCCGGGCAACATGCTGGTCACCCTGGACCCACCGACCTCCGGCCCCCGGGGGCTGGCCATCCGGGGCGTCCACGCGGCGCGGGTGGCGCTCGGCCTGGCCGCCGGCCGGTCGGCGCCCGACGCGTCCTGGTGCCCGCGCCCCTGGCTAGTCCCCTCCCTCGTCCTCCTGGACGTCGGCATGACCTCCCGCCTGACGGAGGCCCACCAGGGCCGCATGGTCGCCCTCTTCACCGCCTTTGCCCGCGGGGACGGGGCGGGCGTGGCGGAGCACGCCCTCCGCTTCGCGCCCCCGGCCGACCAGGCGTGCCGGGACCCGGCCTCCTTTTCCGACGAGATGGCGGCCTACTTCCGGTCCATGGACGCGGAGCGGGCCCGCATCGCCGCGACGGGCGACCCGCCCCTGGACGGCGGCAAGGCCCTGGCGGGCGTGCTGGAGCTGGTGCGCCAGCACCGGGTCACGCTGCCCGGCGTCGTCGCCTCCATCCTGGTGGCCGTCCTCGTGCTGGAGGGATGGTCCAGCCGCCTGGACCCGCACTACTCGCCCATCCAGGCGGTGGAGGCCCTACTGGCGCCCGAGCGGACGCGGTGGGGGCGGCTGGCGGTGCGGGTGAGCGCGCACCTGGAGGCGAGGGACGCGCGGAGTGATGAGTGGTGATGGGTGGTGATGCGACTGGGAGGTGGAGAGATTTTAGATGAGGGTGGGAGAGGGCGCGCCGCGCGCTCCCCATTTGCCTCACTCTCTTTCTCTCTCTCTCTCTGTTGTCTGCCTTGAAAGGGCCTAGAGATTTGCAGATGAGTTATGGCGGAGTTGTTGCTGGGGCGCGCGTTGTGTAGAGAGCGACCCCCCCAACACAGAGCACCGGGTTGGGAGGGCGCGGCCGTTTCTCGTGCACATTTATTTTTTGCTTTTACCCCGCCTTTTCCACAACACCCCTCCAAGCAACCATGCTCTCTTCCGAATGCTATAAGCAGGCTGGCCTGGCCGGCCTTCTGCGCGCGTCCGCGGCCCCGGCCAAGTGCGTGGAAAGGGGTGTGGGCGGCGGCGACGGGGCGGGAGGGAGGCAAACAGCCGCCGCAATCGGCCGCGCGCGGCGGCGGAGGGAGAGGGGGGCGGGGGGGGGGGCGCCCCTGGGCCAGGGGGCGCCGCCTCGCCGCCCGCCACCCACCCGATTCGACGAATCAGGGCCTACCCTGGCCCGTGTCGGGATGGCAGGGGCGGGCGGCCTTCGGCGGTCGGCCAGCCGCCCGCCCTTCCTTTTTTCGTGAGGGCGCGCCAATGGCTGCTCCCCCGGCGGCGCGGAGGGCGCTGCCGCCGCGCTTGTGCGCCGGCGGGGGCGGGCCCCCGCGCCCACTGTCCTGCCTCCCCACCCCGCTGAGAGGGTGATGAATCGCCCTGGCTGTGATCTGGCGAGGGTGGGGTAGGACCGATCGCCCGCAGGGGCCCTGGGCTGTTGGGCCCAGAGAGGAGAGAGAAACGTCTCTCCATTCGCTCTCACCCCTGCGCTATTTTTTCCCTCGACGCCAAAAACCTCCCCTCCCAAGGCCCTTCACCGCCTTCTCCGCGGCCGAGCCCTCCAAGTCGGGCTACTCCCCCGCCGCCAAGTTCACGGCCGACCTGCTGGCCGGCGGCGTGGCGGGCGGCATCTCCAAGACGGCGGTCGCGCCCATCGAGCGCGTGAAGCTGCTGCTGCAGACGCAGGTGAGGGAAGGAGGGGGGAAAAAAAGTGAGAGAGAAGATGGGGAGCAGCGAGGCGGTTGTTTCCCGGCCTCCCCCCCCCCTCCACTCGTGCCCCCCCCATTCCGTGCTCACGCGTCCCCCTCTACACCCCCCCCCCTCTCCCTCTCCCTCTCTCCCCAGGACTCCAACCCCCGCATCAAGTCGGGCGAGATCCCGCGCTACACCGGCATCGGCAACTGCTTCACCCGGGTGGCGGCGGAGCAGGGCGTCGCGTCCTTCTGGCGGGGCAACCTGGCCAACGTCGTCCGCTACTTCCCCACCCAAGCCTTCAACTTTGCGTTCAAGGACACGATCAAGAACCTGTTCCCCCGGTACAACCCGCACACCGACTTCTGGCGGTTCTTCGCCACCAACATGGCGTCGGGCGGCCTGGCGGGCGCGGGCTCCCTGCTCATCGTGTACCCGCTTGACTTTGCGCGCACGCGGCTGGCCGCGGACATCGGGACGGCCAAGAACCGGGAGTTCACGGGGCTGATCGACTGCCTGACCAAGGTCGTCAAGCGGGGCGGGCCGGGCGCCCTGTACCAGGGCTTTGGCGTGTCCGTCCAAGGCATCATCGTGTACCGGGGCGCCTACTTTGGGCTGTACGACACAGCCAAGGGCGTCCTTTTCAAGGACGAGAAGAACGCGCCCCTGCTGGCCAAGTGGGCGGTCGCCCAGGCCGTCACCGCGGCGGCGGGCGTGGCGTCCTACCCCTTCGACACGGTGCGCCGCCGCATGATGATGCAGTCCGGCGGGTCGGAGCGGGTCTACTCGGGCACCATGGACGCCTGGTCCAAAATCTACCGGACGGAGGGGACCAAGTCCTTCTTCAAGGGCGCGCTCTCCAATGTCCTGCGCGGGGCGGGCGGCGCGCTGGTGCTGGTCATGTACGACGAGATCAAAAAGGTGCTGGACGCCAACATGTCGTGAGCGAGAGCGGTGTGCGTGTGTTCGCTCTCACCACCGTGCGAGAAAAGAAAGTGGGAGAAGAGAGAGAGTGTGTGTGTGTGTGTGGTGGTGCCCGCCGCGACGCGCGCGTGCGGCCTTCTGTGCGCGCGCGCGCGGTGCACCGTGCACGTCGGTCATGTGTTTGCATGGGTTGGAGACCGAGCGAGAGCGAGAGAGAGAGAGAGCGGGGGACGTGCCGTGCGGTGTGGCTGTCTGCGGCGCGGCCACCGTGCGGCCAACAAGTGCCGCGCGGGCGCCGTCGTGGGCGAAGGGGTTTTCGTGTGTTATCAACAAGCGGCACGCGACCCCGCCTTCCCCACCTCCTCGTTGACCCCCACATAAATGATTGTGTGTAGTGGACCGCAGCGGCGCGCAGGCCCTGGGGCTTTCGCATGAAAATGACTCTCTCTCTCTCCTACCAATACCGTGCCCCCCCGGGGACACACAAAACACACAACGGCTTTCTCCACGCCTCCCTTTCACAGCCCCGCCAGCCCGGCCGCCGCCACGGCCGGCTTGGCCGCCGCCTCACCCCCCGCCGCGCCAGCCCCGTCCACCTCGACGGGGAACCACTCCATGGCCAGCGTGATGTCCCCCTTCTGGGTCTCCTGTAAGGCCCACTCGTCCTTGATGCGCCGGTTGCGGGCGACCTCGTCCACGCGCAGGCGGAGCGACCCGATCTTTTCGGTCATCACGCGCTTCAGGGTCAGGCCCTTGAGCGCCGCGAAGGCGGCCTCCATGATGCCTTTCTTGTCCCACACGTTGACCGTCAGGATGGAGGTCGCAGACACGTTGACGAAATCGAATTTCTCGCCCCACCGCGGGTTGGGCTCGTTGTTCCAGGTCGCGCTCCACTGCTTTTGGGGGACGCCCGTGGCCGGGTCCAGGAGGCTCAGCTCCACGAACGGGTCGACCTGGCCCGTCGCCGCCAGGTTGCGGGCCTTCACCAGGGTGAGCGTGAGGATGCCCTTCGTGTCCTCCGTCAGGGGGCCCTCAATGAAGGTGGCCGGCACCGGCACGGGGGCCTTCCTGGCGGCCGCGGCCTTGCCGGCCGCCTCCGCCGCGGCCGCCTTGTCCCGCCCGGACGCCGCGGCTTGAGAGGCGATGGCCGCCGACACCGCGCCCTCGGTCGCCTCTTCCGCTTCCGCCACCTCTTGGCGGGCGTCGGCGACGCTGGTGAGGGGGACTTCTCCCGTGTAGGAGGTCGCGGCCGCGGTCCCAAGCTCGGCTGCCGCGGCTGCGGCCACGCCGGCCTTGTCCACGCCCACCCCGGCCGCCCGGCTGAGCGCCCGGTCCAGGCGGCGCTTGGCGTTGCCCAGCTCCTCGACTTCGCGTTTGGAGCCCGTGGCGGCGGAGGAGACGGCGGCCTCCGCCTCGGCCAGCTCTTTTGTGGCCTCCTTGACCGCGGCCTCGGCCTCGGATTTCGCGGCCGCCGCGCGCGCGTCCTTCGCCCGCCGCAGCCGCTCCAGCTGGGCCGGGTCGACCTTGAAGGGCAGGTAGCGGGCGGTGCAGGTGAGGATGCCGACTTCGGGGCGGTGCTTCTTGGCACGCCGCTGGCGGCGGACGCGGTCGCGGAGGGACTCCTTTTTCGAGGTGCCACCACCCTCCGCCCCGCCCTCCTCGCCCTCCTCGTCCTCCTCCGCGGGCTTGGCAAAGGGCAGCACCAGGCGGACCGGCTCCCGCGGGGTCCGGAAGAAGGCCGACTCCAGCAGCGGCAGGGACAGCTCCCCGATGACCTTGTCATTGTACCCGCCCTTGTCGTCCACCAGGCGCAGGTTGAGGGCCTGGTTGTCCGGGTCGTCCACGATGGCCGTGATCATTTCCTCAAACTCGGGCGACACATTGTTCCACACCGTCCGCGTCCGGGTCACCCGCCCCTTGCGGCACTGGACCTCGACGTACGGGTCGACCGAGCCCAACAGGGAGCCGCCGCCGTTGATGTCGGTGACGGAGTGGATGGTGACCTCGACCATGCCTTGGGGCGGCGGCGGCAGGCCCCCGCCCGGCATGAGCTCGACCGCAAACTTGTTCGGGTACAGCAGCATGTCGGCGACGACCTTGCGGACGACAAAGTCGATGCCGGTCTTCAGGAACGGCAGGCGCATGAGGTCGATGGCCGTGCCCAGGCGGACGGTGAGGTCATAGTACGGCTGCTCCAGCAGGGACACCTCCGCCCCGCCCAGGCAGGGAAGCTCCTCCACGAGCGGGCACAGCGCGATCCGTGCGACCGCCCGGACTTGCAGGCCCGACACTTCCAGGGGGAGGTGCACCACGAACGGCCCCAGCTTGAGGCGCACCCCGACCCGGACGCGCAGGTCGGAGCCCCACTGGACCGGGGCCTCAAAGACGCAGGAGTCGTCCTTGGTCGAGTACGCCTTGATCCCGCCGATGGCCAGGGCCTTGGTGCCCAGGTCGAGGGCTTCGATGTCGATCGCCTGGAGCAGGCCGCCCGGCACTTTGGCGCACACCGCCGCCAGAGGAGCCGCCGCCTCCTTCACCGCGATCTTGCCGACCGCGGCGTTGTAGTACGGCCAGAGCGTCGCCAGGATGGTGTTCATGAACAGGACCTGAAAAAAAAAAAAAAAGGTGATTGGATGGAGGCGTGTGGGGGAGGACATGAGAGAAACATGAGAGGAGTGGCTTGCGGCGGGCGCGCGCTTTGTCGTTCCCCCTCCCACCCTTTCTAAGACACCACTCACCCGGTCATAGTCCGGCCATTTAGCCCACAGCGGGGCGTAGTTCAGGAAGCGGCGGGAGCTGGAGAGAAGGGAATGATTGAGAGGGGGTGAGCATCGATGTTGAGGTTTGTGAGGCGAGGTCGACCGAGGAAGGAGGCGGCGGCGGGGCATCCCCTTCTCTCTCCTGCCCTTCTTTTACCTCTCCGGCACGGGCTTCCCCCCTAAGTTGGGCACCGGCACGGTCTCGTCCGCATCCGCACTGATGTCCAAGCGGGACAGGTCCGGCGATTTAGCCAGGAAGGAGCCCAGGGCGGCGGAGACCAGCTGTGAGAGGGGGGGGGGAGATGTGATGAAGAGCGGCTAGAAGGGGGCGCGCCGAGTGTTTTTTTTCGCGCCCCGATCGGCGGAGGCAGGAGTGCGGGTCGGGGTACAAATGCCACCTCTGTGCCCTGTCAGCGTATCTCGTCAGGCCTGGGCGGGTTGTCCAGGACCTGGCAGGGGAGGAGAGAGCAGGGGCGCCGCGCGGGGAGACCTGCGCTCTTGCTTTCTCGCTACCCACAAGGACCCGCGGCATGTGCTTTTTGCTCCTTCCCTCTCCCATTTTGACGACAACGCCGACAACACACCACCGCGCCGACGGCCAGGCCCAAGGCCAGACCCCAGAGGGCAGCCAGCATTGGGCGAAATGTGTGTGTGGGGAGTTTGTGTGCCTGTGGCGTTACCCGACACTGGGAAAGGAAAGAATGAACCAAGGGTGCTGGGAGACGTCTTGCTCTCTCCAGACCCGCCCTCTCCCCATTTTCTCAGAACCGGAAGGGGGGAGCGACGCCCATTACACGCACGTTCCGTTCCCTCATTCCAACAACGCTCTCACACAACTGCGCGTCACCGACACCACAAAACGCAGTTGGTCTCCCCCTCACCCCACACCCCTCACCCCCCACCCCACAAACACACACAGATAGGGAAAAAACATCCACCATGCTTTTTCAGTAGTCCGCCGCAGGCGCCCGCTCCGCGACCGCGGGCTTGGCCAGCAAGTCCGTGAACTCCTGGAGCGGCGACTTGGTGAACCGGGTCTTAGACCACAGGTCGGGGGTGAGGAAGCCGTAGGTGCCGGCCAGGGCCGCGTACGTCGCCTTCACAAAGTTGCCGAGCGTCTTGGTGGACCCCCGGGAGCACGTGTAGCAGTCGTCGATGCCCGCCATCTGCAGCACCTTCTTGGGCGTGCGCGCCGCCACGATGCCCGCCCCCCGGGGCGCCGGGATGAGGCGGACGGTGACGGACCCGCACTTGCCGGTCACCTTGGTGGGGACAGTGTGCGGGCGCCCGATCTTGTTGCCCCAGTACCCCCGGCGCACGGGCACGCACGCCATCTTGGCCAGGATGATGCCGCCCCGGATGGCGGTCGCCACCTCCTTGGCGCACTTCACGCCCAGGCCGACGTGGCCCGCGGAGTCGCCCACGCACACAAAGGCCTTGAAGCGCGTGCGCTGGCCGGCGCGTGTCTGCTTCTGGACGGGCATGATCTTCATGACCTCGTCCTTCAGGGCCGGCCCCAGGAAGGACTCCACGATCTGGTACTCCTTGACGGGCATGGAGAACAGGTAGACCTGCTCCAGGGACTTGATCTTGCCCTGGTGTGGTGGGGAGATGGCGTTGAGAGGGATGGAAAAGATGAAGAGGGGCGGAGGTCGGCGTCGGCGGCGGCGCGATTCGTTTTCTCTCTCTCCTCCTCCGGCCGCACGACGCGCCTCCTGCTCTCTCTCTCTCTCCCTCTCTCCCTCTCCTTACCTGCTGCACCAGGCGCCCCAGCTTGGTCAGGGGCACCCACTTCTCCTCGCCGTCGTCGCGGCGCCCCCGGCGGCCCCGGTCGCCGCGGCCCCGGTCGCCGCGCCCGCCGCGGTCGCCGCGCCCGCCCCGGTCGCCGCGGCCGCGGCCGCCAAAGCCGCGCTCGAAACCGCCGCGGTCAGCCATGATGGGTGTTGAAGATGGAGTCTGCCTGGTGGTGTGTGAATTTGCACGCGAGGTGGAGAGGACTGCAGGCCTGTGTGTGTTCGGTGAGTGCAGGGAGAAAACGTGAGATCGCACAGTGAAAGGCGCCGGGGGGTGGTGGTTTTGGGGCGGCGCTCGGGGTAGGGTGCGCCCCAGCCACCTGCAGCGCACGGGCATGGGCATGGTCGGGGCTGCAGCCTGCACTGGGCCGTGTGAGAGGGCAGGGAAGCTGCAGACTCAGTCCCTGCGGGGGGATAGTGAGCCCACTGAAAGGAAGCAATCGGCACGCGGCCGCGGCCGCCGGCGCGCCGGCGACGGCTTCCAAGGAGAAAGGGTGACCGCGCCCGCCGACACCGATTCCCTGGGGTCAGCGTGCGTCCTCACTAGCTCACTGGACCCCTGTATCTGGGATCAGGTGCTGGCGGGGCTCGGGCGCCAGGCAAGAGAGGCGGCGCAAGAGAAAGAAGCTCTCTTGCTCGGCCGCCCAATCAAGAAAGCCTTCCCGCTGCTGCCCGCGCGCCGGGGCGAGGGGAGGCCGCGTGACCACGCCGCCCGCTCAGGGGCACAAGACGATGGCTGGGCTAGGCGAGGGGCGGGTTGCGCAGGGCACAGGGACGGGGCACACGAGTCGGCGCACTCTTACCTCGAGGGTGTGTGCAGGGAAAAAGAAAGCAAAGTGGAGAGGGTCCAGGCACAGTCCTCCTCGGACTCGCCGCTGTTTTCTCTCCACTCCTCTACTTTTCTTGTCCCGTCCCAGTCGGGGGGCGCGCGCACGCACCAGCACACCCGACTGTACATCGCACCACCCCCATGCACCCCGCCGCCACCCGTACCCTCGCCTGGCTGGCCCGCGCCTCCACCAGCGCGGGCGGGGCGGAGGCCTTCTGCGCATGCAGGACTGCTCGCTCCCTGCACTTGTCGTCTTCTTCGGCCGCGTCCGCGGGCGCGTGGCCAGAGGTGAGCGAGGCCTCAGCCAAAACTAAACACGGCAGAGTGAAGAGTGTGGCCCTGGCTCTCCTTTCAGCGGATTGGATGTGCGGGCAGGGCGCGCCGCCTCGCGTCGGGCAGGGGGCGTTGGTCAAGACTCGCGCCCGCACTCGCGCGAGAGAGCGTCGTGGCCGCCGCTCTCTCAACCTGCTCTCTCTCTTTCCTCTCTTTCCCCTCAGGCCGCCCGCCCAGACACCAGCCCTCCAGACCCCTTCACCTTGGCCCACCCCGAAGTCACGGCCGTCGCAGAACGCATGCGCCGGTGCGCGGCGGAGGCGGCCGCGCCCGCGCCCCTGGTCGCGGCGGCCTCCCACTTTTTGCGCCCGGGCGCGGCGGGCAAGCGCTTCCGCCCGGCCCTGGTGCTGCTCGTCGGCACGGCCGTGGGGGGCGGGGGGCCCACGCCGGCCGAGCTGGAACCCGATGTGCGCGCACCCGGCGCACCACCGCACGGGCGGCGGCGCCGGCTGCAAGCCCTGGCCGAAGTGGCGGAAACCATCCATGTCGCCTCCCTGCTGCACGACGACGTGATTGACGGCTCGTCCACCCGCCGCGGCGGGGCGGCCGCCCACGTTGCGGTGGGCTCCGCAAAGGTGGCGGTCCTGGCGGGCGACTTCCTGCTGGCCCGGGCGTCCCTGACCCTGGCGGCCCTGCGGCACCACGGCGTGACAGCCCTGATGAGCCGGGCGATCGCCGACCTGGTCGCGGGCGAGGTCGCCCAAGCGACGGCGGCTGGGGAGGACTTGGTTTCCCTGCGCTCGTACGAGCGGCGGGCCTACCTGAAAACGGGCACCCTGTTTGCGAATGCGGCGGCCGGGGCGGCCCTGCTGGCGGGCGGGGGGGCGCCCTGGCCGGGCGAGCGGGTGAGCGGCGGGGGGGGGGTGAATGGAGAGGGCGCGGCCTCGGCGGCCGCCCCCACGTCCCTGTGGGCCGGCCCCGACGGGCCCGCCGCCGCCGCCGCGGCCTGGGCCCTGGAAACGGGCATCGCTTCTTCAGACCCCACCGGCCCGCTCCTGGACCCGCCCGCCCTGGCCGCCGCCGCGGCGGCCGCCGCCGCCTACGGCGCGTCCCTCGGCCTGGCCTTTCAAGTTGTGGACGACGCGCTCGACTACTCCAGCCCGGCCTCCCTGCTGGGCAAGCCCGCGCTGGCCGACGCGGCGGCGGGCATTGTGACGGCGCCCGTCCTGCTGGCCATGCGGGCGGAGCCGGAGCTGGTGGCCCTGGCGCGGCGGCGGTTCAAGCGGGCGGGCGACCCTGCGGCCGCGGCCGCGCTCGTGGCTTCAGGTGGGGGTGTCGCCGCCGCGCGGGCGCTGGCGGCGTCGCACGCGGCGGACGCGGTGGCCGCGTTAGGGGGGTTGCCACCGACCACCGACCCGGCCGCCCTGGCGGCCCGGGCGGCGCTGGTGGAGCTGGCGGGGCGGGTGGCGGAGCGGGTGAAGTGATGTGGAGGATTGGTAGGGGATGGAGGCGAAGGGGAGAGAGCAGGTTCTGTCAGGTCACAATTTCTACTTACATCCGGGGCGTGTGGGTGCGTGTGCACGCCCGACGCACCCGACACACGCTTCACACACACTCGCATACACCCAACAATGGCGCACACTCTAGCCGCTCTGGCCGTGGAAGAGGTCGCCCTGGAGGGGCGGGGCGGTGCGTGTGTGCGAGTGGAGAGCGGCCGGTCGTCGCGGCTAGCCGTCGAGCGCATTCCGTGCGCGTCTCTTCTCTCACAAAATCGCCCCCACTCCTTCGACCTCACACAGGATGCACACTTGCCACCCTGCATGCCCGCCTAACTACCCGCCTCCCTGCGGCAGGGCTCGCCGAGTCAGTTGAAGCGCAGGCCTCGCTCTGGGCGGCTTTGATGGCAGGCCCGCTTGCCTGCGGAGACCTTGCCGCATCTGTCATCGCCCCACGCGGCGCCGGCGGCGCCAGCACGTCTGCCGCCTCGCCCGCACCGGGGTCTGGTCGAGGCAGGGGTAGGGGTGGCGGGAGCGGGCGTGGGCGAGGGCCCACCACCACCCCGGGCGCCCGCAGCCCGCAATCCGCCCTGGCGGCGGCCGCGGCAGGCGACCCCGACGCCCCGCCCTCCATCCACCTTGCCCCCTCCCTGCCCGCCTGGCGGGGCGTCGTCGGCCTGTGCGAGGATGCCCTGTCCCCGCACCCCCTCTCCGGGCGTGCACTGGACGCCCTGGAAGCCATTGCCGCCACCCGCCGCACGGGCGTGCTGCGGTCCGACCTGGGGCGGCAGTTGGGGGTGGAGCTGAAGAATTTCCATTTCGTGGTCAACCACCTGACGGAGCGGGGCGCGGCGACCGCGACGCCCGTCGTCGCGCGGGCCCGGCCGGGCGCGCCGACCCAGACCACCTCCCGCCTGCACTTGCCCCGGTTCGCGCCCCACCTGGCCTCGGGGCAAGCCCTGCGGGAAGGCTACGGGTGGGGGAATGAGGCGGCGGGCGCGGGAGGGGGGGGGGCAGCGGGCGCCCCTTCCTCGGTGCGGGATGACGTCTCCTCCGCGTCGGCCGTCATCGCCCGCCTGGCCGCCATCGCGCCGGCCGCCACCCCGGACACCGACCTGAAAGCCATGCTCGGCTTGGCCAAGGGCCAGGCCGGCGCCCGGGCGTGGCGGAGGCTGCGCGGCTTCATCCTGGGCGGCGGGTACGCGCGCCAGGTCGTCGTGTCAACGCGCTGCCCAGGCGGCGGTGGTGGCGGCGGCCCGGGCGGCGGGCCCCCTCGCCCGCCCACCGGCGGCCCGGGCGAACGCCTGGCCCTCGTGTCCGCGGCGCCCTGGGATGGCGGGGCCGCCTTAGCCCGGGCGATGGAAGGCGGCGGCGGTGGGGCGGGCGAGGCGGATGGGGAGGGCGACGCGGCGGGCGCGACGGGCGCGGGCGCGTCGCTCGTCCCGCCCGCCTGCGTCCGGGCGGCCGCCCTCGTCGCGGAGGCGGGGATGGACGCCCACTTCCTGCGCGTTATGCTGGCCGCCGGCGACCGGGGCATCCCGGCCCTGGAACTGCCCCGGCTGATGGGCCTGAACGCCAAGAAAGCGGCCGCCCGGGCGGGGCGCGCGGCCGCCCGGTTTGGCGTGGCCCAGCGCGCGGCCCAGGTGGGGCGGAACGTGCTCCGCGTCTGGGCGGCGCCGCCGTCCCTGGTGGCGTCCCACCGGGCGACCGTGCCGCCTGAGCTGCCGCCTGGCACGGGCAGCTACCTGGCCGCGTTGGCCGCGGCGGTCAGGGGGACGCCGTGCGACCCGTTCGCCTCCTCGCCCGACCGCCTGCCTCGTGGGGCCGCCGCCGCCGCGACCCCCACCGCGCGCGCCGCTGCCGGGGCCAAGGCCGTTGAGGCACCGGCACCGCCCGCCGCACCCCCACCCCCCACCGCTGACCCGCTCCCAGCCCTGAGCCCGACCGCCGCGGCAGACCTGGACGCCCTCGTCGCGGACGCCCGGTGGGAGGCGGACGCCGCGCCCTCGGGCGGGGAAGGGCCGGCCACCCTGCCACGCGCGAAACGGGCGGTGGTCACCACGCCCGCCCGTGGGGAGCCGCCCGCCCTGCCGCCGGCCACCGCATCCGATGACTGCCTCGGCCCCCTTCAGGCCGACCGCCTGCGCCGCTTAGCCGCCGCCGTCGACCGGGACGGTTACATGCCCCGGGCGGGCGTGGGCCGGTTTTTGAGGGTGACAGACCCGGCCGATGCGGGCGTCGCCTCCCCCGACCGGCGGTCCATCGCCCGCGTCGTGGCGGCCGCCCTGGCCCGGGGCTGCGTGGCCCCCGCCCGCCTGGTCGCGCCCTACGGGCCGTCAGCGGGTGGGAGCGTGGCCGGCGGGGCGGGGTCGGGCGGCGGGCGGACGGTGGCGTTCCTGGTGCGGCCGGGGGCCGTCCCAGCGGGGCCCCCCGGCGCGCGCGCTGCTGGGGCGACCCTCCCCGCCCCGGGCCCCGCCTTCAGTGCCGCCGAACGCAGGGCCGCCGCCCGGGCCGCCTTCTTCGGGTTCCGGGACTCGCTGTGCCGGGCCCGCACCGCCCGGGCGGCCATGCCGTGCGCCGCCTCCGCGGCGGAGCCCATCCTCATCGTGCGGACGGGGCCGGACGGGGAGGGCGTCGCGGCGGGGCCGGGGCCTGCTGCCGTCCTGCCGCCCAGCCCCGGCGCCGCCACCACTGCTGCCGCCCCACCGGCCGCCCCGACCTCCGACGTGCGGGTCATGGTGGCCAACGGCTACGTCCGGGCGGCGTGCGTGCGGGCGCAGGCCCTTCACTGCTGGGCGGTGGGCGAGGCGGTGAAGGCGGCGGCGGGTGGTGGTGGAGCGTCGACCTCGACGACGACCTCCTCACCCCTCCTCGCGGGCGGGCCGGCCCCGCGGGGCGTGCCCGCGGAAGACGCGGTGGGCGGGTGGGCGTTAACGCTGGACGACCTGCTGGCCAGCCTGCCCCTGCGCCTGGTGTGCCGCCTGGCGGGCGTCAAAGCCCCGCTCACGCCGGCAGCGGCGGGGGGGCTGGCCGGCGGGAGGGCGAGCGACGCGGTGGCCACCGCCGAGGCCGTCGCGGCCGCGGCCGACACGCCCTTTGCTCGCCTGCCGCCCAGCCTGGCCGCCGCCGCCGAGGACGACCGCACCCTGCCCCGGCTGGACGCCCTCGTCCACTTCCTGCGCCGGTGCGGCCTCGTCCGCCTGCACACGGGGTCGACCAAGGAGGCGCCGACCCTCATCACCCTGGTCGCCGCGCCTTGCCTGGCAGTGCCCGCTGACGACGATTCCGCTGGCGGTGGTGCGAGCGAGGGGGCCGCCGCCGCCGCCGACGACGGCGCGCCCTCTGCCGCCCGCACCTTCAACCTGGTCACCCTGGGTGGGCGGGCAGCCTGCTTGCCATCTCTCACCGCCCTCTGGGCGGGCCTGCGCCGCTTCAACGGCCTCGACCCGGCGTCCGCCCCCCCCCTCGCCGCGCGCGCGCCTGAGCTCCTCACCCCACCCGCCTGGCGGACGGGCGGGCGGGCCGGGCGGGCGGCGGTGGGCGAGCTGAACGCTCTGCTCGGCCTTGCGCCGCCACCGCCGCTGCCTGGGGCTTCACGGCAGGAGGCTGGAAGTGGCGGGCGGGGTCGGGGTGGTGGCGACCGTGGCTGCGGCGGGCGTGGCCGCGGGCGCGGGCGTGGTGGTGGTCGCACCCCCTCCACCACCCGCCCCGCACCGGCCTCCCCTGCCCCCACCCACCGCCGCCGCACCGCCCTTGGGCCCCTCACCCCGGAAGCCCGGGCCGCCCGCTTGAAGGCCGCCCGCCACGAAGCGTACGCCCGGACCCGGGCGGCTGTGGCCGGCCTGAAGGCCCGGGTCGCGGCGGCCGGCGAGGTCCTGGTGGCCGACCCCGCGGGCGCCGCCCTCAAGAAACAGCGCTGGGCGGCGGGCGAGGATGAAGCCCTGCTCGCCATCTACGCCGGCGCCTCCGCCCGGGACGGCCTGGGCGAGCCCCCCTTCCGCACGGTGGGCGTCCCCCTGCCCGGGACGGCCGCGGATGAGCGCCAGGCCCTGCGCCGGCTGGCCCGCCTGCGCGGGCACGCCGCGTCGGCCGGGCTGATCGCGTCCCTGGACGCCGAGATCGGGGGCGCCCGGGCGGACCTGGGCCTGCGCGTCGCCGCCCCGCCCGCCAAGTCCGTCGCGGGCGCCCGCGTGAAGCCCCGGGCCGGGTCGGCGAGTGGCGGCGAGGAGGGAGGGGAGGAGGAGGAGGAGGAGGACGTGGACGAGCCCGACGAGGACGGCGCGCGCGCGGCCGAGGGGCGGTGGGCGGACTTTGTGTGCCTCGCCGCCTCGAGGACCGACCCGCTCGCCGCCCTGGCCGCGCACGCCGAAGCGGCCGGCGAGGAGGCCGTCGCCGCGCTTGCCACCCGCCGCGTCGCCGTCCAGGGCCTCATCGCCCGCCTCATCGACGCCGCGCCCCTGCGCCCCAAGGAAGCGCGCCAGCCTGGCGCGCCCCGCCGCCGGCGCTGGGCAAGCAGAGGAGGGGAGGTCGGCCGCCCTTCCAGACCCTCCGCGCCCGGCCTGGACGAGTCCGAGGGCTGGGAGGACGACGAGGAGGAGGACGAGGGGGAGGTCTACCGCCGCCGCGCCGTGCGGGCCCGGCGGGCGGGCCCCGCCCGCCGGGCGCCCTCCCCCAGCGCGGCCTGCCTGGAGGAGGACGCGGGCGAGGCCGCGATGGCTGGGCGGGGTGGTGGTGGCTGTGGTGGTGGCCGTGGCGACGACGGGGCACCCCCTCCCGCGTGCGACGGCAGCGCCCGCGCTCGCAAGGCCCTGGACCCCCTGGCCTGTGCGGCCCAGGACGTGGCCCGCGTGGAGCTGCTGTTGCGCTTGCGGGCGGCGCCGGCGGGCGGGGCGGGCGCGGCTGCAGCGGGCGCGCGCGCCGCGGTCGACGCGCTCTTTGGGGCGGGGGCGGGGGCCGCCGCTGTGGCCGCCATCGCGCCCGCCGACCGCCGCGGCGGTGGCGGGCCCGCAGGCTTTCCCACCGCCCTCTTAGCCGCCCTCGCCCCGCCCCGGGCGCCGGCCCTGCCGGACAGCGCGTTTGGTGGGGCGGGGGCCACCGCGCCCGTGCCCGCTGCTGCTGCTGCTGCTGCTGCTGCTGCTCCTGGGCCGTCCCCGCCGGGCGCGCCCCTGCCCGCGGGCTGGTTCGCGGCCGCGGTCGGCGCGCTGACCGCGGGCGAGGCCAGGCTGACCGCCGATGCCGTGCCAACCCCGGCTGGCTGGGACGGATGGGCGCTGGCCCTTCAGCCGGCGACGCCGCCCCGGGGCGTGGGGGCAGGCGCGGGGCCGCCCGCGCCGCCACCCCCGCCCGCCGAGGGGGGCGCGGCCGCCTTGGCCCTCCCTTCCGGCGGCCTCCGCCCGCCTTGGTGTGACGCGGCCGGCCTGGCTGACGAGGCCCTGTGGACCGCCCTCGCCCGGCGGGCCCTGTGCGCGGTCGCGGCGGCGCCCGGCCTGACGGAGGCCCGCCTGCGGGAGGCGGTGGGGCCCGCCGCGCTCAGCCCGCCCGGCCTGGCGGCCCTGGCCCGGGCGCTGGTCTGCGCGGGGGTCCTCGTGCGACGGGAAGTGCCGCCGCCCGCCCCTGCGTGCCCGCCCTCGCTATTGACAGGGAGGGCACCGCCTGGCAAGCGGCGGCGCACCGGCGGGGAGGCCGTCTTCTTTGTGGCGGCGGGGCGGGTGGTGGCGCGGGTGGCTGCGCCGGCCGAGGTGTGATGGCTTCCATTTATTTGGTGGGCGGTGGCGGTGGCGGCGGCCGGAGGCGGCGAGGCGGTCACTGGCAGGAGAGAGGAGAGCGGAGGGGTTGTGAGGAGTCTGTGCTGCACATTCTTCTCTTTCCCTTTCCTTGTGCGGCCGCCGCACAGCAAGCGCGCCAGCGCCCTCCACTTGACACGCACACGCGCGCCGGCATGCCAGTCACCCGCCCACACGCCTGGGTGTGGCTGGGCGTGGCGGCAGCCGTGGCGTGTGTGCTGGCCGCCGGCGGCCTGGCCAGAGGCGACGTCGCCGGCGGCGGCGCCCGCGTGGCCAACGGCCGGCCTGATTGGGGCGGGTGGCGGGGCGTGGGGCCCAACCCCGCTCCGCTCCTCCCGCTCAGCGGTTGGGTCCATGACGGGCAAGCTCGTCCGGGCCCGGCCCCGCCGCTCCGCCGCCCGCCCTCGCCGCCGCTGCCGGAGTCTCACCCGGCGCTCGCCCGGACAGGAACGCGCGGCGGCGGCGCCGGCGCTGTCGGCACCCAGGCAAGTGTTGCTGCCTCCCCTCACGCCCCTGAACAGGTCATGCTCAGCCTGGAGGGGCCAGGCGCCGTGACTGTGAGCTGGGTGACGCACCCGCAGGTAAGTGTGTGTGTGAAGAGCGGGAAGAGAGAGGAGGGCGGCGGGGGCCGTGGGGGTGGGCGGAGCACCAGCAGAGGGCTGTACGCGCGCGCGCGCGCGCTCGCGCGCGCGGCCTCTGGATGATTCTTCAACCCTCTCGTTTTTTTTTTTCACAGGACGACCCCGCCCTCCGCCCGCGCATCCTCCTCGCTGCCGCCGCGGCTGGCACCTCCTCCTCCTCCTCCCTTGCCCGCAAGCCCGGACACCACCACCGCAAGCCGGGAGGTGGCGGCGCCGCCCGGGCCGCCTGCCGGCACTTGGCCGGCCTCCCCCTCGCCTCGGTCGTGCGCTATGCCCGGGCGGATGGGGCAGGGCCCTCATTTTCCGCCCCCTCCCTCTCCCACGGCTCCTTTTCCTGCTATTCGGCCGGGACCTA
>Ga0315289_10004977_pt1 | contig 19722 bp, 14 predicted proteins | sample YL17G11_40_MG_FD_203452 | JGI IMG/M metagenome (GOLD analysis project Ga0315289, IMG submission 203452) | Sediment microbial communities from Yellowstone Lake, YNP, Wyoming, USA - YL17G11_40 | ecosystem: Environmental > Aquatic > Freshwater > Lake > Sediment | place: USA: Wyoming | collected...
GAGAATTGGACTCTCCTCTTTCTCTCTCTCTCGCGCGGCCCTGTTTTTGTTCGAATTCTATTCCCCCCCGTGAATTTGTATCCTTAGTTCTGTAATCTGGCCCGTGTGAATTTGTATCACGCGCTGAAGGCCCCCCCTTCCCCCCCCCCCCGAATTAAAAGTTGACCTGCTTGAATTGTTTGCTTTCCGTCTTCCGTGGGTCGTCTGTAAAAGAACCTCTCTGTCCTTCCGTCTTCATTCTTGCACGCCCACGGCACGCGCACAGAAGCACGCGCACGCGCCACTCTCTCTCATCTGAGTTGTTCACAACCGGGGAAACTAAAACACCCGCCCCCCACCCCCCCCACCACCACTCTTTGCCCCACGCCCCAGCGCTCGCTCCGCGTCCCGGGCCCGCAGCGTCAGCTCATCCACGCCCACTGCCGCCGACCCCGGCCCACCTGACCCGCCCGGCGCTGGCCCTGCGGTAGGTAGCCAGGGGACGACGTGGGCCCGGACGAAGGCTTGCAGGGCGGCACAGGCGGCGGGGGTGGCGCCACCACCACCGCGGCCGCCGCGCTGGCCGCCCTCCTTTCCATCTCCACCCTCCGCCTCGTCCGGGCGTGCCATCTTGCCGCCCGCTGCCGCCGCCATAGCGAGCACGTACTCGTCTTCATCCCCTCCCCCCCCTCCGCCAAAGGCGGCGGCTTCCGAGTGCGCGGCGGCGGAGGCCAGGCGTTCAAAGGGCCCCACCGCGGCTGCCCGGTCCGAACCCGCCGCCAGGGCCGCCCGCACGACCGCCCGCCACAGCAGGCGGCGGCGGGCAGGGATGGGGGCGCCGTACGTGCTGAGCTCGGCCGGGGCCGGCACGACCGCCGCCAGGGGCAGGACACCTTTTTGGGCGAGCAGGAAGCCGACCAGGCGGGCCAGGGTGGCGGCCTTGCGTGGCGGCCACGCCTCGGCGCCATCCGCTGCCCCACGCAGCGCGTCCCGCACCGCCAGGCGCAGGGTGGCCCGCCCCGCCCGCCCACTGCCATTGGCCAGCCGCGTCAGGAGTAGCGGGTAGTACGGGTTCCAGGCGGGCTCTGCCAGGGCGCACTCCAGGGGCACGCGGACGGTTTCCCGCCCCGCCGGCCCCGGCAGGGCCAAGCGCAGCAGGCGCTCGGCCGCATCCGCCGCGTCCGCCGAACCCATGACCACACAGAACGCGGCCCGGCGTGGGGCGGAGGTCATGCCGTGGGTGGCGGCCAAGCGGATCAGGGAGTCCGGGGTGGTGGAGGCGTTGTGGGCGTCATCGTCGGCCGCGGCTGCGGCGGCTGCGGCGGCCGGGGTGGGCGGGGCGAGGAGGCCGAGGGGGTCGGTGCCTGCGGTGCCGGCGCTCCTCCCCAGCCCGCTCCCAGGCGGCGGCCCCGCCTGCCACCACGCCCCGCGCCGGGCGGCCTCCGGCGCTACCAGCGTGTCCCACTCCACGCAGGCCAGGGACGCCGACACGTCCCCCCCCCCCGCATCCCGCACCCACCGGCTGGCGCCGGCCGAGAGGGCCGCGGCCGGGGTGGCTGCCCCCCCTGCCCCTCCCCGCCCCCCTCCCCTGTTGTTCTTCACGTCCAGCACTAGGCCCAGGAGCGCGTCCGCCCGCGGGGTCAGCGTGCCGGCCGCCCGCGCCGCGGCAGCCTTCGAGGAGGCGGCCAGGACGATGCACTTCATGGCGGCGGGGTCCTCGGATCGCAGGCGGGGCCCCGACGCCCGGAGCGTGGCGGCCGCGACCGCGACGTCCGCCTCTGTGAACGCGGCCAGCCGCCGCGACAGCAGGCCAAACAGGGCGGCCGACCCCATGCCGCCTGCTGCATACAGCGCACAGGCCAGGCCCGTCAGGTTGGCGGCGGCGGTGGAGTCGGCGGCGGCGACGGCGCGTTCCAGGGCGGCCGCGGTGGCGGCCGCGGCCTCCGCGGCAAGCGCTGGCGAACGGGCGGCGCCCGCCGCGCCCACCACCAGGCCCGCCGCCGCCGCGGCGAAGGCGGGCGTCGCCCGCGGGCCGGCCTCCGCGGCCTTGACCAGCTCCCCCACCACGGCCGCCCGGGCCCGGGCGGGCCGCCCCCCGCCCTCCCCGCGGACCAGGGCGGCGATGGCGGGCCCGACCGACGGCAGCGTCCCGTCTGCCAGCCGGTTGAGGGCCCCCGTCACCGCGCGCTGGGCGGCCGCGTCCGCGGCGTCGAGGGGGGACGGTGCATGTGCGTGACCGGCGCCGATGGCTGCTGCCATGGCCCGGCGCAGGGCGGGCGGGACGTAGCGGGCGGAAGCGGGCGCGGGGTGCCCGGCAGGAGAGGGGTGGTCGACGCCGTCGTCGTCGCTGGAGGACAGGCGGCCGCCCTCTTCCTCGCCCCCCTCACCGTCCGAGGACAGCGACAGGCCGCTGTCCCCTTCATCCTCCTCGCCACTGGTACCACCACCGGGCAGGGGGTCGGACAGGGAGTCCCCGCTGGGTGTACCCTCGCCCTCAGAGGAGGGAGACAGAGAGCGGGTGGTGGCAGCCCGGCGGCCACCACCACCACCCCCCTCCCCCTCCCCCTCCTCTTCCTCAGACTCGGTCGCCGTCGTGCAGCCGTCGTCGTCGTCCTCGCCTTCCTCATTGGATTCACTGCCAGCCTCAGCCATGTCCCCACCACCCTCCTCCGCATCCGACCCGCCGAAGCCGGCCGCCGTCCAGGCGGCCTCCAACTCCCGGGCCGCCGCGGACAGGGGCGCAGCCGCGTCGGCGGCCGCCCGGGACTTGACTTTTTTCAGGCCCAGCTTGCGGGCCAGGCGGCGCTGCAGGGCCGCCTCAGCCGCGGCCGCCGCATCGTCTTTACCGGTCACCAGCGACGCCGGGTCGTTGTTGTCGCCGCGGGACGCTTTGGCGTCCGCGGCCAGCAAGCGCTGGAAGGGGGTGGCCGGGTGGTCGCCCGCCGGCGCTGACTCTCCGGCTCGGGGAGGGGAGCCCGCCCGGCGGTGGGCCCGGCGGGTGGCAGGGTCCTCGTCCTCGTCACTGGAGTCGCCCTCATCCTCGTCTGACGCGTCCCGGGCGCGCTTGGCTGGCGCCTGCGGGCGCGCCTGCTGCGGGCGGCGCATGCCGGGCGCGGCCGGCGCGCCCGCGCTGCTGCCTCCCCTCCCCTTCCCACGGGCGGCCCGCCGCATTTCTTTGCGGCCGGGTCCTGGAGCACGCCCCAGGGAGTAGTGGTCGTCGTGAGGTGTAGGCGGACCGGCCTCTCCACCCATCTCCTGGCGCAGGGAGAAGGGGAGCGACGGGCCGGAGCCGCCGATGCTGGAGCGCGGCTTGCCGCCGCGGTCACCGCCGCCACCGCCACCGCGCCCAAAGCCACGGCCGCCGCCACGACCACGACCACCACCACGGCCGCGGCCACGGCCACGGCCGTGGTTGCCTGTGTAGAGTGCCATCGCCGGGAGACGACAGGCGGTGCGGGCGTCGTCGAATAAAAACTCTGGTAATTTTTCTACTAGACCCGACCTTCTCTCCTAAACGCTGTCGTGCCTCTCACCTCACACCCACCCGCCTAAACCAAACCACACGCACCAACACACATGGACAAGAAGACTCCCCTGCGCTCTTTCCTTTAGGCCACTCCGTCCCCTCCCCCCTCCCTCCCCGCCAGCACCCGGTTCTCCGCGTTCTCCTGCCAAACTTCCCCTCCCACAAACACTTCCTTCTTCCAAATGGGCACCGTCGCTTTGAGCTCGTCGATCCCCCAGGACACGGCGGCCAGGGCGTCGGCCCGGTGGGGTGAGGAGGCGGCAATGACGACGGAGGCGTCGCCCACGCCAACGGCGCCCGTCCGGTGGCCGACGGCGAAGCCACTCAGCCCCCAGCGGGCGGCCGCGGTGGTGGCTAGTTTCACCAGCGCCGCCTCCGCCATGGGCGCGTACGCCTCATACTCCAGCCGCAGCGTCGCTTTACCATTCCAGGTGTCCCGGGTCGTGCCGACAAAGGTGGCCAGCGCGCCGGCACCCGGGTGGGCGACGGCGGCCGAGAAGGCGGGCAGGTCGAGGGGGAGGCAGGTGAGGAGGGCCGTGATTTTGGGAGGAGGGTGCTGGGCAGCCTCCACCGGAGGTCTTGAGGGGGCGGCTGCCTGGGGCTGCGTTGGGCCGGCCATGGCGTGCGCACTCGGCGGCCGCGTCGCGCCTCTGCCGTGCGCGTGTTTTGTTTTCGGGGACGGACCAAAAGAGGAAGTGAAGTTAGCCACTTGCAAAAAAAACGCTGCACGCTGGCCGTCTATTTCTTCACGCCCACTCTCCCCCTTGAGCGCGCGTGCCCACCCATCGAGCCGCCATGTCATACTTTGATGCGTCCCGCCTGGACGCCCTGCCGTCGGGGCAGACCTCGCTGGCCGGACGGTTCAAGCCCAAGGTGTGTTTGATGAGGAGAGATTGCTAACCCCACGCATGCCGTCGCGTTTCGCTCGCTCTGGCTCTTTTGCTTACGCCCGCCTCACCCATCCACCCTCTCCATCACCTTCCCACAGCGTGCCGCCAAGTCGGTCAAGCCCGCACCTCAACCGTTGGGCGTGACGGGCGCGGCGGCGGGCACTGCCCCCAGCGGCAGCGCCCCGCCAACGCAGGCGTCTGCTGCCGCTGCCGCCCCGACGCTGGCCGCGGCTCTGCCGCTACGGGCTGTGCCCCTCGCGTCCGCCGTGCCTCTGGCTACGACGCCCGCTCCTACCACCGCTCGGCGCAAGGGCGAGGCGGCTGTGCTTGGCCTGCGAGGTAGGAGAGATGGGAGAAGGGAGAGAGAGAGAGAGAGAGCGGGTGAGACGGGGCCCGCTCTCTCCCCGGTCCGTCCTCTTCACGACCCCTCTCCCTTTCCCTCTCTCATTCAACACACACACACACACACACACAGCAGCCCCGCCCGCCGCCGTCCCCGCCCCCGCCCCCGCCCCACGCGTGGCGGCCGTTCCTCTCCCAACCCCGGCCCCACGCACCATTGGGCGGCTGACACTGCCCCCGCGCCCTGCCGACGGGGCGGTGCTGCCCCCTCCCCAACCCACCGCCCTGCCGCCTGGCCCGGCCGCCCTGCCTGCCGCCCTGGCCCGCCGCCGCAACACGGGCCGGACGACCGCCAAGAAAGGGGCCGCCCGGGCGGCGGACATTGCGGCTGCGACCGCGGCTGTGTCCGCGGCGGCGGCGGCGGCAGCGGCCGTGAGCACAGCGCCCGCCGCCGTTGCTGGTGCTGGTGCCGGTGTGGTGGCCGCCGCCATGGCGGCGGCAGGCACGCGCCAGCCCCCGCTTGCCGCCCGCGCCCTGGACCTGGGCACCATGCCCCTGCGCGACGTCATCCGGTGGTCTTACGCCCGGGAGCGGGCCCGGGCGGGCGCGGCCCGGGCGGCCCGGGAGGCGGAAGCCCGGGCGGCGGGGCCGGTGGTGGTGGTGGTGGCCGCGGCGCCTCAAAGCCCATCGGGCGCGGGTGGTGGTCGGGACGGCCCCGCGGCAGCGGCGGCGCCCGCGCCCGCGTCCGCCACGCCCGGCCGGGCGACCCGGGCTGGGGCTGCTGCGGTCGCTGCCGCTGCTGACGCGACGACGCCCACGCCCACCCCTGGCCGCCGCGGCAAGAGCGTCGCTTTTGTCACGCCCACCGCGGCCGCCCCGCCCTCGCAGCCCTCCTCCCCGGCCCCACCCTCCTCCACCCGCCCCGCCCCGCCCCCATCTCTCGCCCCCCAAGTCGAGCTGGTGGATGGGCGCATCGTCGTCTCGGAGCGGTCCCTCACCGTCCAAGCCCAGCCCGCGGCCATGCTTACGCGGGTGGTGGAGGACGTGCCAAAGCTAAACGCGGGCACGCACGCGGCCCGCCTGCCCAATGACCGGTGGTCGCCGACTGATACCTCCCTCTTCTACGCGGCGCTGGCTCAATTCGGCACCGACTTCACGCTCATGGAGCGCGTATTCCCGGGGCGGGCCCGGCGGGCGCTGAAGAACAAGTTCAATCGGGAGTGCCGCAGCGCGCCGGCCGCGGTGGACGCCGCCCTGGAGGGGGCGGCCTCGGGCGGCGGGGCGGCGGCCGCCCTGGCGTCGTACCGTGGCATCCTGGCGCTCTTGGCGGCCCCTCCTGGGAGCGGTGGCGGCGGAGGCGGCGGCGCGGGCGAGGCACTGCCGCCGGGGCTGCCGGCCCCGCCACCGCCGGCGCGGGGCGCGGGCGCGGCCGCGGCGGCTGAGGCGGGTGGCGGCCCCGGGAGCAGCGCGCCTGTCTCTCCATCCGGGCCTCCCCCGCCCCTGCTGGCGCCTCCTCCGTCTCCTCGGGTGGCCCTGCGAGCGGCAATGCAGGCCAGGAGCGTGGCCCGGAAGGAAGCGGGCGAGGCGGCGGCGCCCGCCTCGCCACCCGCTGCTGCTGGTGGCAGCCGTCCCGCCTCGGCCGGCGGTGCGCGCCGCCCGGCGACCGCATCGCCCGGTGGGGAGGGTCGGGGGGGGGGGAAGCGGCCCGCGTCTACACGGGCCGCCCGGATGGTGAGTGTGAGCGTGGGTTCGCCCGGGCCGGCGGGGAAACGGGCGCGGCGGTGAGAGAGAGGGGTGATTGCAAGAAAAAAGGCAACGAAAAAAAGCTACATGCATTTCTCTCTCTCTCTCTCCACGCGCCCCACGCCTCTGTCGTCTCTCTCTCCCGTCCATTCTATATCCACCCGCCCTCCTGCAGCTTGAGCGGCAGGTACACCTGGCTCAGGTACTGGAACCCGAAGCTGGACAGGGCCTGGATCTCCGCCTTGACGCGCGTGGCCACCATCAGCTCCAACTCCTCCACCCAGGCCGGGTTGGCCTTGACAAAGTCTTCCTCCAACAGCCGCTTCCCGGTCTTGACGTCCTCCTCCGTCATGGGCAGCCGGCACTGGTCCGGGATGTTGAATCGGTCCAGGTCGGAGGGGCGCACGCCCAGCCACTTAATGTCCGGGGTGGTGAGGTGCGAGGAGTCGTACGACATGTTCATGGAACCCTTCATGTACACCGACAGGATTTTTAAGCCGTACGGGTCCGCGTCGACGAGGGCGAGCACCGGGATGCGCAGTGTGTCCCGCAGCTTGCGCAGGAAGAGGCGGGAGGCGACGTCGGGCTGGCCCTTGGCGGTGATGATGATGCAGGGGTAGGCGTTGTAGAACCGGTCCTCGGCCAGCCGCATGAAGGCCGCGTCCTTTTCGACCAGCAGGATGAAGAGCGCGTCCGAGGCGATGTCGTTCACCCGCTCCACCTGCGGCGGGATGGCCTTGCCGCCCACCCCCATGCGCGCGCAGTCGATGGGGTCGCCATCCTCCGTGAAGGTCAGGCGGCCGACGACGACGCCCTTCTCGGAGGCGACGACGTGGAGGGAGGTGCGCGTGCAGCCCAGCATGCAGGCCGCGTCGTCCAGCACCGCGTCCGAGTGGGACTGGTCCTCAAACAGTTTCACGTCCGTGTAGAACAGGTCCCGCTTGGTGACGTGGATGTTCTTGGCGCACAGCTCGTGCACCAGGCCCAGGATGCGCGTCGTGATGACGGCCTTCCGGCAGGTGGAGGTCGCGGCAAAGGGGCGGGCCGAAGCGGAATCCCGCAGGACGATGCGGTCCAGGGCGGGCACGTACATCTGGTTGGCCTTGGTGCGGGAGGGGACGGCATACTCGAAGCCGTTGCCCTCCATGATGGACGTGGCAACCGCGAAGAGGGCGGCCTCGACCTCGTCCAGGACGGCGGGGGCGTCCTTGTCGACGACCTGGAGAGAGGAAGGGACAGGGTGAGATAGGGGGTTGATGGGGGTTGAGGTGGGAGAGAACACTCCCCCCCCCCCTCCCTCTTTCTTCTTCTTTCTCTATCCACAATCTCTCTCACCTCCCGGCACGACTCGGGCAGGTTCATGTCGGCAAGCGTCCTGCGAGGAGGAAGCGGGAGAGAGGGGGGAGGAACGCCGTGTGTGTTGTGAGAAGAGCATGCTTGCGAAAACTGATGCAAAGCGCGCTCTCCTTGTTCCAATAAACAACTCACTTGGCCACCAAAGGCTCCGCCTTCACTTTCCGCGCCAGCTCCCGCACATGGCGCAAGATTTCCTGCGTGGGGAAGGGGTGAGAGGCGGGTGCGTGAGAGCGGCGCGCGTCGTCGCGGAGAGAGGAAGAACGCAGTGGTGCGCCGATGCCTATCTCTTACCTCCGGCCCCTTCAGCTTGCGCCTGGACTTCTCAATCGCCCGGGCCAGCACATCGATCTTACGCTTGCCCTTGCTGGTTGGAGGGAGGGGCGGAGGGTCGGCGGGCGGCATTTTTTCGAGCGGAAACACGCGCGAATGACTCAATGAGAGAGAGGCCTTTGTCTCTCTCCACTCCTCCCACTCCCTCAAATCCGTCCCGCGCAAAAAAAAAGCGCCTACGCCGCCCGCCCGGTAACCGCCACCTCTTCAAACTAAGATGCGGACCTGGTAGCCCAGACGACAACCTACGCGCTCCAGGAGGAAGGACGCACACAGGACAAAGATGACAGTCGCGCCGCCGCAGGGCGAGGCGCTGGCAGCGCCGCCGCCCGACCCGGCCGCCCCGCCTGCGCCGCCTCCCCCCATGCCCCCCCCTCCCCCCCGCTGCGCCTTCATCGTCGGCGGCGTCAAGCGCACCTGCACCGCCCCGACAGTCAACGGCACCGCCTTCTGCTGGTGCGTGCATTGGCAAAGAGAGAGGGTGAGAGCGACAGGAAGCGCCCCCCCCCACCCCCACCCCCCACCGGCCGGCCGTCTCCCCATTCTCTCTCACCCCCATTTTTTTTTTTCCATCCCCATCAAGCCACCACGCCCCCGGCCGCGTCCCCTGCCCCGTCGACCCGACGCACACCATCCCGCCCTCCAAACTCAGAAAGCACGTGACTGCCTGCACCAAGGCCGTGGCGGCCAGGGCGGCGGCGGGGCGGCCCTGGTTCGTGGCGGGCGTGAACGGCGGCGGAGGGCGGAGGGGGGTCCCAGTTGAAGCCCCTCCCCCCTCCCCCTCCGCCTCCCTCCTCCACACGCACGCACGCACACGCACGCACACGCACGGCGTGCCGGCGCCCTTGGCGACCCCCGCGGCCGCCCGGCGAGCGGCCGCAGCCGCAATAGGCCATGACGCACTCAACGCCCTCATAGACCGGCTGTTGGCGGCCGCGGAGGCGGCGGACGCGCCGCTCCCGGCGGCAGCCCCCCCCCCCCCTCCTCCCGCACCCACACCCCCGCCTCCCCCCGCCCGGGCCGCCCGCCACGCCCTCCAAAACGAGGCCATCATCGCCTGCGCTGCCGCGTATGGCCTGTTTGGAGGAGGAGGGGGCGGGGCGGGGGGTGCGCCCGCCGGCGGCGCCGGCCTCGCCGTCGTCGAGCTGGGGGCGGGGCGGGGCCTCCTGGGCGCGGCCGCGGCCGCCGCCCTCCCGTCCGCGGCCCTCGCCCTCGTGGACCGCCGCCCGTACCGGGCCAAGGCGGACAGGCACCTCCGCCACCGGCGCCTGGCCCGGGTCCTCGCTGACATCGCAGACGTGGAGGTCGGGGTCTTGGCGGGGTGGGCGTTCAATGCGGGCGCCGTCGCGCCCATCGCGCCCGCCGCGCCCGCCGCGCCCGCCGCGCCCGTCGCGCCCGTCGCGCCTGTCGCGCCCGTCACGCGCTGGGTCGCGCTGGGCAAGCACCTGTGCGGCGGGGCGGCCGACCTCGCCCTCCGGGCCGCCACCGCCACCACGGGCGGTGTCAACGGCGGCGGCGTGCCCTGTGCCGGCCTCGCGGTCGCCACCTGCTGCCACCACGCGTGCGCGTGGGGCCCCTTTTGCGGGAAGGCGGACTTTTGCGGCGCCGGCTTTTCGCGCGCCGACTTTGAGTTGGTCGCCCAATTCGCGGCGTGGGCCCTGTGCGGGCATGGGCGGCCGCCCAAGGTGGGAGAGGACGGCCCTGTCGCAGAGAGTGGTAGTGAGGAGGAGGTAAGCGTGGAGGCGGCCGCGGCCGCGGCCCCCGCCTGGCAAACCGAGCTGCCGCTCCCCCGCCGCCACGCCGCGGGCGCCGCGGCCAAAAGGTTTCTAGATGCCTGCCGCCTGGCATGGCTGCGCCGCCAGCTCGGCCCGGGCAATGCAGACGTGGTAGCATACGTGCCGCGGTCGGTGTGCGGGGAGAACAGGCTGCTGCTGGGGCGGCGGGCGGCCTGAGAGACGCCTCACTGTGAAAATCAATGGCACTCACACACACACACAAGAACTCTCACGCGGTCAAGGCCCCCGCCGCCGGGCCGGCCCACCCGCCGCCTGCGTCTGCCCTACCCGCCCCGGTGTCAGGTGGGGTGGTCCCAAGGGCTGCTTGCAAGCGCTTGGTGCCGTGCGCGCGGCGGCCACAAGGGCCAGCTTTAAATCCAGGAACAGGGCCACATCGGTGGCTGGGAGGGTGGACAGGGGCCCCCTGGCGCGTAAGGCCGCCAGCTGGGCGCGGAGGGCGGCGGTCGTCGGCGAGGCCGGGTGCTGTGGCCGCGCGCGTGGTTGGGGCGCCGGGGCGGGCGCGGGGGGCCGAGGGGGTGACGGTGGCGGCTCCTCCCCCGCCCGTCCCCCCCCCTCCTCCAGCGCGGCCGCCGTCATCAGCCAGGACTCGGCCAGACAGGGCTCTCCTCCGGGCTGCAGCTTGGGTGCCAGCAGCAGCGGCGCCAGGGGCTCGGCCGCAGCGGCGGCACCCGGCCGGACGCCTCGAGGGGCAAACGCCGCGCGCGCGAGCGAGCGAGGTTGGGGGGGGCCCGGACCAAAAGCAACGGGTGCGCTCTCCGCCCCAGGTGTGGCCGCCCCAGGCATGGCGAGGGAGGGCTTGCTCGGGGCAATGGTATGCCGTCCCGCTGGCGTGAAGGATAGGTTGAGGGCGGACGGCGTCTGGAAAGAGAGTAGGGAATGGAAGAGGAGGGAGAGGTTGAGAGAAAAGGTTGGGGGAGCGCGCGCGCGCGCGCACGCGCGGCCGGGCACGCTCCATTTTCTCTCTCCGCTCTCACCAGCATGGGCAGCAGGCCCAGGGATGGCGCCGAACACTCCGCCAAGGCAAGCTGAAGCAGTGGCATCTCCTTCTGTGGCACAGCGGGCGAGGGCAAGGCTTCGCCGTCCAGCGGGAAGGCGGCAAACGCGCTTTCGGCTGGTGCAGCGGCCGCCGCCCCCGCTGCCTGCGCGCTGCTCTCCACTGCCGCGACCGCCGACGACCACAGGAGCGACCCGCCCGCGTCCGCGCGCCAGGCCGGGATGAGCGTGTCTACCTCCTCTGCAGGGCCCAGGGCCGGCCACAGGGCGTCAAAGGCGGGGTCGAGCTGTGTGTGCGTGTGTGTGTGCGGAGGAATGGTGTGATGGCAGTTTCAGTTACAAAAAAGCGGGCGCGGGGGCCGGCCCCGTTTCTGAGCCTCGCATCGTTGTCCTCCCTCTCTTCTTCCCTGTGTCTCTCACCTCCACCTCCGTCACGGTCGCCAGGCGGTGGCCGGGCTTGCGTGCCCGGTTCCGGAACAGGTTCATTGTGTGGTGTGTGGCGGGGAGCGAGACAGGAGCACGGGACTGAAGCAAAAGAATGAGCAAGGGGGGTGCGTCGTTTCCATTTTACACAGACACAACCACTTTTTCACACCCCCGCCCGCCCCACCCTGTTGAGCTTCAGCAGCTCGATGTCAAACATGAGCGTCTTGTCAATCATGCCCTGATTCTTCAGCACGAAGGACAGGGCGCGCTTGCCCTGGGAATGGGCGGGGGAGGGGGAGAGGGGGGTGAGCGTTGTGGTTTCAGAGAAAGGAGATGGAGAGAAAAGAAACAACCCCGGCCCAAAACCTCTTCCGCCTCTCCCCCTCCATGTGTCCCCCCCCTTACCGAAAACGTCGTCGGCTTGGGCCCGATATTCTTGAAGTCCCCGCCCGGGTACCCCAGCTCGACGGGCACGATCACGCGGCGCACGCCGCCCGGCCGCATGCCCGTGATCGCCTCCTCAAACCCAGCCACGACGGAGCCGTCGCCCAGGGAGAAGCGGAGGAAGTCTTTGTCCGCGCCCACGAAGGCCCCGCCCCGGGCCTTATTGCGGGCTTCAAAGGGGCGGCCGTAGTAGCCTGCGTGGAGTTGAGGGGGTGGGCGAGGGTGAGGGCGGGTGGCAGGCAAAAAATGCGCAGAGGAGGGAACACGTGCGCTCAGAGACCCCCCCCCCCCCCCACGCTCTCTCGCTCTCCTCTCTCCCTCTCTCTCCAAGGACGCGTTCATGCATCCCCCCTACCCACGCACCGATCGTGTACCCGTCCCAGTCCACCGTCACCGCGTCGCCCGGGCCAGCGACCTCGCCCTTGCCGTCGACGAGGTCCTTGTACTGGAGGGAGAAGGAGAGAGAGGGAGGATGGAGAAGGGTGGAGAATTTGAGCTGGGGGGCTAGGCGGGGGGGTCGCGTCAGCGCGGGTGGTTTTTAAGAAAAGAAAAAAAACCGCGTGCCTCTCTCTTCCCTCAACACCCTCAACACACCTGCAGCCCCGTCTTGGTCTTCACGAAATCGGAAAGCGTCGTACGGGGCTTGCCATAATCTTTGCCCTCCAGGAGCGCCATCGGCTCAAAGTTGTCGGCGGCGGGGGCGGCGGGTTGCGCGGGCGGGGCTGCCGCGCGTGCGGCCGGGGTGACCACGCTCCCGCTGGCGCCCAGGGCGGTGATAGCAGGGATGATGGCCAGGAGGACGGCGCGGCGGGGTGGGGCGAGGGCAGGCGGCCTGTGTGTGTGGCGGAGAGGAAGAGAGAGATGGTGACAGAGCGCGAGCGACTGATTAGAAGTGCGCACTCCAAATGAACTGCACGCACCTTCCACCTGCTGCCTGCGTCGCAGCTGATGATGATGGTGGGGTGGATGATGGCAAGGCTGGTGCCATGGTGGTGAGATGCGACGAGGCGACTGGATGTGTCACGAGCGTCGCCGTCAGAACGAGTTGTGGTGAGGGCGAGAAATGTTTTTCATTCTTTTCAACGCCGCGCTTTTCCTGTTCCCGGCCCTCCGGCCCCCTTTAACCCCCGGTCACCCCCCGCCGTGCCCACCCTCACACCCACAGACCGGGCGAACTTTTGCTTGGCCTATCGAGGCGCGTGTTCGCTGCCTCATTCGCTGCCTCATCCGCACACACCCGTCCAATGCACGCAGCCACCATGCGCTCCGCTGCCGGCGCCCGCGCCGGCCGGCCCGCCATGCCGTCTCGGCCCGTCCTGGTGAGTTTGGGAGCGGGTATGCGTGGGGAGCGCGTGTCTGAGCTCCGCCCCAGATCGGCCTATTCGGGATCGGATGGGTCCCCCCAAGGGCCAGGGCGGTCAGTGTCGCGAGGGGCCCTTTCAATCGGCGTTGCGCCCTCCCTCACCAGCCGAAAACCTCTCCTCTCTCTCTTCAGGCGCGCGCCGCCCGCCCCCTCCTCCCGCCCCGCCGCCACCTGTCCACCGCCGCCCCGGCCTCTTCCATCCCTCTGACGGGCGGCGGCGACAATGGCGGCGGCGCTGGTGGCGGCGGCAAGTCTGGCGGCGGCGGTGGCGACGGCTGGGCGGGCGAGGGTGGCGGCGACGACGCCTCCACCCCTCCCGAAACCTTCCTCACCCTCGCCGCCGCGACCGCCGCCGCCTCGGCCGCCGGCATGGGCACCCTGCCCGCTGAATTTGCGGCAGCGGCAAGCAATGGCGGGCTGCGCGCGTCCGTGCTCGCAGGCTACGCGGCCCTGCTGCAGTCGGCCCCGCCGCTGACGGCCGCCCTCGCGCGCGCGTTCCCGGCCGTGCGCGGCCGCCTGCTCCGCGACCGGCGCTTCCTCTTCAAGGTCGTGGCCGAGGTCGCCATCGATTCGGGGTGCGCGACTGTCGCGGAAGTCCGCAAGCGCGGCCCCGAATTCTGGGATGAGTTCGAGTTCTACTTGTCCGACCTGATCGTGGGCTGCGTCCTGGACGTCGTCCTGGTCACGCTGATGGCCCCCGTCGCGCTGTTGGGCGCGTCCACCGTCCGCCCCAACCTGCTCTCGGCGCGCGCGCCCCGGCTGTCGGCCGCCCTGTCCCGCGTCCCGTCCGCCGTGCTGGAGGCCTCCCCGGCGGGCGGGCCCCGCTACTCCGCGGGCGCCCGGGCGGCGTGCCTGGGGGTCAAGTTCCTGGAGTACTCGGCGGCCGGCATGGCGTGCGGGGCGGTCGGCCAGGCGGTGGCCAACGGCCTGATGGGCGTGAAGCGGTCCGTCTTGGCGTCCCAGGCCTCCGCGGCGGGGCGGCCCCCGCCCGGCCCGGGCCTGACCCCGCCCCCCGTCGGCCTGACCGCCCTGACCTGGGGCCTCTTCATGGGCGCCTCCTCCAACGTCCGCTACCAGATCGTCTTTGGCCTGGAGCGCGGCGTCGACGCGACCCTGGCCAAGGCTTTCCCGCCCGCCGCGTACGCCGCCACCCTGGCCTTCCGCTTTGTGAACAATGTGATTGGCGGCGAGAACTTTATCGACATGGCCCGGTGGACGGGGATCCAGTGAATGGGAGAGGGAGAGAGGAGGGAGTGAATGCAAGAGTGGAGAATGGGGGATGGGATGGGTGTGGGTACAAAAACGAGTTTTCTTTCTTTCTTTCTTTCTTATTTCTTTCTACACAAACGGGTTGCCGGACGGGTCGCCGCCATCTAAAGCCGTCACCGCGTCCATCAGGGAGTGAGAGGCGACGGGTCGGATGGGAGATGCCGCCACATCCCCTGCTCGCCTCACACACCCGCCCCCGTCCCCATCCCCCCGACCCCCACCACTGCTGACAGCTTTGGCCAGGTAGAGCGCCACGGCCGCCGCCGTCGGCCGGGCGGTCGGGTCCAGGCTCAGACAACCCTCGATTGCCTCCGCCAAGGCCGCCGCCTGTAGCGCGGGCGGGCCCTCACCGGTCGGCTTGAAGAGGCGGGGGTCGAGGCGGGAGAGGAGACTGCCGCCCTCCAGCGCCTGGCGCAGCCGCCCAGCCAGCGGTGCCCGCCCGCCCGCGCCCTCTCCCGTCAGCAGCTCCAAAAACACGACGCCGAGGGCCCAGACGTCCGCGGGATGGGTGGCGCGGCCGTCGGGTGTGGGCGTGGAGGTGGCGGGTGCGGGTGCGGGCGCCGGGTCGCCGCCGCCGCGGCCGCCGCCGCCGACGAGCAGCTCGGGGGCGAGGTACGCCCACGCGCCCCTGGGCGGGGTCGGGGCCGCCTCGCCTTCTTCCGCGCCCGCCTCCCCGCCGCCGCCGCCGCCGCCGCCCACCCACCTCGCCAGGCCAAAGTCGGACAGCCAGGCCTCGCCCGACGCGGCCAGCAAGACGTTACCGGATGACACGTCCCCGTGCGCCCAGCCCAGGGCGTGGAGGTGTGCGAGGCCGGCCGCGGCGCCAGCCGCGGCGCCCAGGCGGGCGGCCCAGGTGAAGGGCCGCCCCTCCTCACTCAGCGCGCTCCGCAGGCTGCCGCCCGCCGCGTGGGCCAGGACGGACGCCAGGACGCCCCCGGGCTCACTGCAAACGCCCAGGAGGGGCACGATGTGGCGGTGGCCGGCGCACGCGCTCAAGACGACCACCTCCACGTCAAACTCCCTAGGTCCCTGCAAGAAGGCGGACGCGCCCGCGTCCAGCACCTTGACCGCCACGCTCGTCCCGTCCGCCCACACGCCCTGGTAGACCCGGCCAAAGCCGCCCTCGCCCAGCAGGCGGTGGGCGGAGAAGCCCGCTGTCGCAGCAAAGAGCTCGCCCTCCGTTATGGGGCGGACGGCGGCGGGTGAGGGAAGGTTGGGAGTGGGTTGATGTGCGGCGCTGCAGCCATCGTCAAACGCCGGCACGGATGCGATGCAACCCATCGTTTCGCGCGCACGTCACGGGAGGTAGGTACTGACAGCTGACATCACATGCAGGCAGGAGGCTGTGTTTGCGTGAGTCCTGAGTGGCCACGCGAAAGACAGCACACAACAAACAAAAAACGAATGTTTCAACATTCGCCCTGAACCCCGCGGTGTTCAAACCTCTCTCCCCCCCTTCCTCATCCCCATCCCCTATCACTCCCCACCCCTCTCACATTTCACCCCAACCGCACCAGCCCCGCGCTCACCAGCTTCTGGATCTTCGCCATCACCTCCGGCTGGGTCGCATGCCGGGCCGCCGCCGCCGGGTCCTCCTGGAAGTCTTGCAGCACCTGGCGCATGACGGGGTCGGTCAGGATGGCCTGGACGTCCGGGTCGCTCATCGCCTTTTCCTGGCGCGCCTTGAGCTCGTCGGCGCTCTCCCCGTCCGCGCCCCGGGCCTGGCGCTCCAGGGCGCCCACGCACCGGGCCACACCGTCCCGGCACTCCCCGTTCTCCGGGTCTTTTGACAGGCCCAGGCGGTAGGTGGTCAGGGCCTTGTCGTACTCCCGCCCCATGAACTGGAGCGCCCCCTTCCGGCTGTACCCCTTGACAAAGGACGGGGCCAGGGCGATGCACGCGTCCGCGTCCTTCAGCCCGTCCGCCAGGGCGCCCAGCTTGGTGTAGCAGGCCGCCCGGTTGGACAGCAGCTTGTGGGCGTCCGGGTTGACGCCGGCCGGCCCGCGGGCGAGGGCCTCCGAGTACCGCTTGACGGCGGCCGGGTAGTCGGCCGCGGCAAAGGCCTCATTCCCCGCCGCCCGCTCCACCTCCGCCGCGCCCAGGTCCACGTACGCCGCCTCCCGCGCGCGCTTCAGCTCCCGCTCCGCCGCCTGCATGCGTTTCAGGGTGTCCGCGGTCCGGTGCTCGGTCAGCGACTTGCCGTACGCGGCGATTCCCGCCTCCAGGCGGCCCGCCTTCACGAGGGCCGCCCCCTTGCGGGCGAGGGCCTTGGCGATCGACCCGTAATCCGCCCGCACGGCCCGCCCCTGCTCCACGGCGGCCTCGCAGTCGGCGATGGCGCCATCCGTGTCGCCGGCCTCCAACCTGGCGGCGGCCCGGTTGGTGAGGTACGTGATGTCGGACGGGTCGAGGGCCGCGGCCCGGCTGTACGCGTCGATCGCGGTGGTAAAGTCTTTCGCCTTGTAAGCCGCGTTGCCCGCCTCCTTGGCCGCCTGGGCCGCGACCTTGGCCTCCGCGGCCGCCAGCTCTTCAGGGGGGGGGGGGGGGGGCGGGGCTGCGGGCTCGGCGGGAGGGGGAGGCGGAGGCGGGGCGGCCGCCCCACCCCTACCCCCACCACCACCCTCTCCACCGCCGCCTGCCCCGTTGCCGGGCTGGATCGACACGCCCAGCCCCACAGCCAGGGCGGCCTGGAACCGCTCGTCCCCCAGGTAGGCGTTCATGGCCGCCGGGTTGGCTTCCACGGCGGCCAGCATGGCCTTGAACTCCTCGTCCGCCAGCAAGCGCGCGGTCTGCGGGTTGGCGGCCAGCTTGGCCAAGAAGGCCGGGCCGAACAGCCCGCCCATCCCACCGCCTCCGCCCCCACCGCCGGCAGCTGCCCGGCTGGCGGCGGCTTCCGCGTCTGTTTTCGCGGTGGCCATGGCCTCGGAGGACGGATCCAGGGCGAGGCCCTTGTCGTAGGCCGCGACCGCATCCAGCGGGCGGCCCAGGCCCACCAGGGCCGCGCCCAGGCGGGACCACCCGCGCGGCCAGTCGGGCTTGAGGTCGGTGACAGTGTTGGCGTCGACCAGGGCGGCCTCGAAATCGCCGGCGGAGGCCTGGGACGGGGGAGGTGGGTGAGGGAGAGGAGGGGGCGAAGGTTTGGAGCGACAAGGCGCGGAGTCCGGAAAAGTGTTGAACACTTTCCGGACCGCGTTTTTTTCCCCCCCTCGACTCCTTCACCACCTCCATCATACCAGCGCCGCCGACCGGTTGGAATAGAGCACGTGGTTGGTCTCGTCCAGGGCGATGGCCTGGCCGAACGCGTCGATGGCGGCCCGCCAGTCGCCGGAGGCGAAGGCGGCGTTGCCGGCGGCCTAGAGGGAAGAGGGGAAGAGGACGGAAGGAATGGTTAAGGGATCGGCGCTGTCCCTCCCTCGCCTCGCCTCCCCCACATCACCCTTTCTTCTCTCTCCTGTGCACGCGTGCATGCATGGGGGAGCGTGTGCGCACGCGGGCGCACCTTGAGCTCGTCGGCCGTGCTCATCGCGGCGATGAAGTGAAAGACAGGGAGCGGAAGAAATAAGTGAGCGCGCCACAGTCTCTCAACTCTTTTCTTGTCCAGGCGGCACGCCGCGGCCTCTGGGTGTGGCCTTTCTCAATCCACACACGTCCTGGGAGGCCTCCCCCAAAGACGGGCACACACAATCAGCATGTCAGGCCCCTGGGCTGCGGCCGCCGTCGACCTCATCGCGGCGGCCGGCGGGGAGCTGAGCCTGGAGAAGGTGAGAGCAAGAGAGGTCGAGATTGGGACGCACGCGCGTGTGGGCCCGCACGCACGCCTCTCGCACTCACTCATCCGCGCCCACCCACGCATCAGTTGACCAAGCGCCTGACCAAGGCAGCGGCGGGCTGGAATGGGGCTGACGGCAAGAGCGCGCGACGCCGCGCGGCGGCAGCGGCCGTCGCGGGGCTAGCCAATGCCAGCGCCGCCGCGAGCGCCGGCCCGTCCACCTCTGCCGCCTCTCCTCCTCCTCGCCTGCTCAAGTTGATCGGGGGTGAGGGCAGAGTTCCGGCCACCGTCATCCTGCGGAAAGCTGGGCGCAGGATGGCCAAGGAGAGGAAGGGCGGAGGAGATGCTGCGCCTGGCCGAGTCGCGCCAGCGCCGCCGCCGCCGGCCACGCCTGCTGCTGCCGGTGCCGCCGGTGCTCCACCCGCCGCCGCGCCACCGCCGACGACAGCAGGCACCAAGCATAAGCGGGCGCCGAGGAAGGGGAAATCCGCCCCTACTACCCCTCCACCCCCGCCAGACCCGGCCACCACGGCCCGGGCGGCGTCCCTGGCAGCCGCCCTCCCCTCCCCCGCGCGCGCGCTGGTGGCAGCCGTCGCCGACGCGGCCCTGGCCCCCGCCCCACCCGGCCCCAACGGCCTGGGCGCCGACAGCCTGCCCTCCTGGCGGGCGGCCTCAGCCAACCCGAACCTCGTCCGCGGCCGGTTCAGCGCGGAGGAGAAGGACACGCTCGTCGCGGCGGTGCACGCGTTTGCGGCCGCCAAAAGCCTCCCCACCGGTGGGGGCTGGGCCTGGCTTTTTGCCACCCGGGCCAAGGGCCCCGCCCGGGCCTCCACCGCGGGCGCCTGGAAGGTCATCGCCTCCGCCCTCCCGCACCGGTCCCCCAAGGCCGTGTGCGCGGCTGGGACCCGCCTGCTGCACCCGGGCAACCACCAGGGCGCGTGGAGCGGGGGCGAGACGGCCCGCCTGCTGGCGCTGGTCGACCAAAAGGGCCCGCGCTGGGCGGAGATTGGCGGGGCGTTGGGGCGCCTGCCCGAAGGGTGCCGGGACCGGTGGAAGGAGGCCCGGCTCGGGAGCGGGCGGGCGAGCGGGCGGTGGAGCGCGGCAGAGGAGGCCGCGCTCTCGGCCGCCGTCGCGGCTGACCTTCAAGCAAAGGCCAGCGCTGGAGGGGGCGGCACCCACTCCGCGCCGCCCTCCTCCGCCTTGCCATCTCTGTCATCTGTCATCCCCGTCGATGACGGCCAGGCCCTGGACCGCGTGGGCTGGGGCGCCGTGTCGTCGCGCGTGGGGACTCGCTCCCCGCTGCAGTGCATGGCCAAGTGGTACGAACAGTTGGCGCCCACCCTGGCGTCCCGTGGGGAGTGGGGGGGCAAGGATGATGATGCGGCCCTCCTGCGGGCCGTCATGCTGTGCGGGCGGGACGGCGGGCCGGCGGACTGGGGGCGGACCGTCCCGGGGCGGTCGGGCGCGGCCGCGGCAGCCCGCTGGCGATCTGTCCG
>Ga0315289_10004978_pt1 | contig 19717 bp, 29 predicted proteins | sample YL17G11_40_MG_FD_203452 | JGI IMG/M metagenome (GOLD analysis project Ga0315289, IMG submission 203452) | Sediment microbial communities from Yellowstone Lake, YNP, Wyoming, USA - YL17G11_40 | ecosystem: Environmental > Aquatic > Freshwater > Lake > Sediment | place: USA: Wyoming | collected...
ATCCACTTCCTTTATTAATGGAGGGTTTATTCCATATTTAGAAATGTAGCTTAAAACCATATCTTTATCCATCCTGGAGTTCTCAGAAAGATATTCAGACATTTTAAGTAATAATTTTTTATTCTTTTTAATCAACTTCCTAGTTATTTTTAAACTGTCCTTTAAAATTTCTTTAATTTGTTTATTGGACTCTTCGTTTTCAAAATAATGGCTTTCGTTCATTTTATCAGATTCAATACCAATTAAAATTGGAAACCCATTCATACCATAAGTTTTAATAAAAGAAACGGCTTTTTCTGTAATCATTTCTATGTCTGTTTGGGAGCCGTTACTTAATAATTTTTTCCCAAAAACAATTTCTTCAGCAACATACCCTCCAAGTCCAACGGCAATATCTTTTTTTACAAAATCAGCAGTTAAAGTATTTGGATATTTTATTCTACAATATCCATTTGACGCATTTGTTGTTTTACTAACAACTTCTTCCGGTGCTATGCCTAAGTACATACAAGCCATCAAAGCGTGACCACTTTCGTGAACTGCCGTATGTGCTTGTTCATTATCTTTAGTTGATTTTCTTAAGTTATCCAGTTTGAGATTTAAATTATAATTTTTTGTTATAATTTCTTTTCCTTTTTCAATTATTGTTATTTCGTACTTTGATTCATTGTCTAAAAAATTCCATATAATTTTATCAGCATTTAAATTTTCTAAAATTAAATCAGATACTATCTTGGAAACATAACTTTCAATTAAAACATTTATAGTTGTAAATACCGGTCTAGTTCCCTGTGTTGGAAAAACACCTTCCTTGTATATTATATCATTTACTGAATTATTGAATTCAAAAGTAAAACCATATCTGTCTTTTGCTCTTGTTTTAAACTTATCCAATTCCATCGTGATAAGTTTTTTATATGAATCAGAAGAAAATGCTGGATAAATAATATGTACATTTCCCAATCTAGCTATTTGTTCTATTCTAAATCTTTGTTTAAGAGCTGTTTTTACTTTTGGAATTGTTATTTTAACAGAATGCGCATAGAATGTATCGGCGTTATAATCTGGGTCCACAACTCCAGCCATAGAATAAACTTCATCAAGATTTCCTATTATAAATATAACAGATTGAGAATAATCATGTATTACGGGTTTTGAGTTTTTAGATATAATATCATTTAAAAATTCAATAACTTGAGTGTTGTTCATTCCCATTAATTTAGATTTGATTGAAGAGTCTGTATCTAAATATGGATTTTCTGATAATGTTTTTATGTAATAAATATATTCATTTGGAACAAATAAAGAAGGGTCTACATTATCTTCCTCATCTTCTATTATTGTTTTTTTACCTTTTTGAATTGTGTTATAGAAAATTCCAGTATGAGTCTTTATGTTTTTTGTTATTTTACCATTGTTTGACTCTACTCCGTTTTGAATACAATATTCTAATTTTATAAGTAAAGAAATTATTTTGCTGGTATAATAATTCTCATTAATTATGCTGATTTTACCGGTATCCAATAAGTCCCATAAAGCTCTTAAACCATTCCTATCAACTTCTGCACCATTTTCCGATATGGTTCTTCCCAATTGGAATTCATCAAACATAAGTATGATAGGTTGATTTTCATTATTTTTTAATTTGGTTGAAAATTCACTTCTTAACTTCATATCCCCAGATGAATAATCCCCAATATCAAATCTAAAAAGTTTATTTCCAATATCTAACAATTCAGACATTCTTTGAATTAAAGATGTTTTTCCAACACCGGTCATTCCCCATAAGTTTATAACCGTTGGTCTCATTTGTCCTTGTGGATAAATATACCAAGCTTCAATTGAGTGTATTACATCATCAATTATGCTATCTATTCCGACAAATTCTTTTTTTAAAATCTCTTTAGTGGATTCTAAAACCTTCTTTTTGTTCATTAAATCAATAGAGGATATACTCGTTTCACTCGTTGTCTTAGCTTGTCTGCTCATATTACTGCAAATATAAATAACATTATCAATAAACACAACTTTATATAGGAATTTTACGTAAATTAGAACTATTTATTATAAACTTCTCCTTGATGTTTAAAAATGAACTTGTTAGAAATAAGGTTAATTATATCCTTCTTCGTTATAAAGTGGAATCTAAAGATTTAAGCCTAAATCTTAGATTAGAACTTTTAAGAAAATGGATTTTAAGCTGCGTTGAATTTGATGAGTTCGAAATGGCTTCTGCATTAAAAAAAGAAAGAATAAAATTAATAAGAGATATCAGATTTGCTAAAATTGGCCATAAACATTCTTTCGATAATTTATACGTAAAACTAAAATGGTATTTCAGAAAATTTAAGAGGAAGTTTTTTCGAAAATAACTTCTCTGGTTGGATTTTCTCTGTAAATAATTTCATTTCTAAAATATCTCATACTATCTCCATAAACTACTGTGTTTGAACTGATGAAAGTATGACCATCTACAGATAAAGTTTCTATAAAATTTTTTACTTTTTTATTATATTCATCTAATGCGTTTCCATAGCTTGTATTAGATGAGCAAATTATTTCACATTTAATCATTATGTTTTCCTAATAAAATAGTTAGTTGTCCAGCAGGTATTCCTTTTATAAACATTCTACCAGAAAGTAATTCATCAAATAAACTATTGGAATATAAACTTTTAGACATCATTTTTTCTATTTGCTCTTGTCGCCTCTCTTCGGTTCTTTTCTCAATACAATGTCTACTAATATTTAAATGCATTTCATTATTAAATTCTTCATCTGAAATTTTTTTGTTTTTTTCTGTTAAAACTTTTCTTTCAATTACACATTGATATATCAGACGAACAGATATAATATTTTTACTAGGCCATTCTTTTGAAAGTCCGTAAAAAGAATAACCATCTGCAACGATATCTTTAACTCTTTTTTTTATTATTAAAGAAAATCTTTTTTCATCTTCTTTATTTTCAATAATATATTCTATTTTTTCAGATTCTAATCTCATAATTATATTTAAAAATGGTGCCCTATGTCGGAATCTAACCGACCATATTTGGTTTTAGAGGCCTAAGTGTCTGCCTGAATAGGGCTAATATTTATAAGGTTGTGATTCTGATTTTAGATGAACCTTCACCTAGAGTCTTGTCTATTAATCCAGATGAAATAACTTCAACATACCAATAACTGGGATAGTTATTGTTGTTTGATTTTTTTACTGTCTCACAATTGGCATTCCATTCCTGTGAATTTTTGCTGGACTTCATTAAGTTAATTACTTCTTCTTGTGTCATTTTGATTTATTTATTTGTTATTAATTTCTTATAGCATATTTTGTAATTTCTATATTATTTTTTGCAGCCCAATTGTAAATTATGGTCCTTTCTTTTTGTTCTGGTGGCTTATTGTATGGACCACGTACTTGAACAGCTTGATTATTTCTAACTTCAATCGTAACCAAGCTTTGTCCGAATAATTGTAAAGAGAAAATTGCACAAGAACCTTTTATACAAGAACTCATATAAGAAAAAACACAATGATGCATTGTTTTGCCTTCTCTATGTAAATCTTTAGCTGTTAAAAGCTCTGTAATTTCATAAATTTTATAACTATTTTTTTCTCTATTTCCTTCTTCGTGAATAAAAGATTCAATACCGGTCCCTATCCAATGTGCAGACATATCTGCCTTACTATGTTTTTTAAGTTCTTTATGCCAATTATGAGTTTCTTGGATTAGACTGGCTATGTTTTTTCCTTTAATTATAAAATTTGGATTCTCTGGAACATATGTTCTTACTCCATTCTTAACGATATGTTTTGGAACAAATTTCTTTTCATTAATATAATCAATAACAGTTCCTACTTCATCTAAGTTAAGCATTGGAACACCAACAAAAAATTGAATAACTGATGTCCAGAAGTCGTTATTATCAAATTGATTTCTTAATCTCGACATCAATACAGCATTTGCTAATCTATCATCTCCTCCTAGTCCAATAACTTGAGAACGTCTAATTGAATCTTCTATTGAATATCCGGGGAAAGGCGTATTAATAAATTCAAAGGCCATTTTTCGCGTCATCGGAAATGGAAATTTTGAAAGGTCTCTAGCGCTTTTGCCATCAGCTAAGTGTAAAAACCATTCAATATGTTGTTGTCTATTAGTTGATTTTGATTCCCAAGCTTGAAACATAAATTCAGGAACATCATATTTACAAAATAAATGTGAAATGAGTGATTTAAGTTGCTTGTAAGTATTTCTGCTTTTCCATTCCCAAGTTTCTATATCTCGAATCCAAAAAACATTGTACTTTAAAATTTTACTGATAGCGTCGTGGTATTCTTCTATCATTTTATGAATCTTCTTTTTATGAGCAATCAATAGAAAATTTTTTATTCTCTCTCTTTCATCTTTGCTTTCAGTAACGAATTTAGAATCATCATAATTATTTATCAATAATGGTTGAATTAAATTAGATAATTCAGAATGACATCTATTACCATCAGTAACACTGTATTTGTTTTTTGACAATAAACTTAATGCTCTAGGTAATGTTTTAATCAAATTTTTTTCATAAGGAAGTTTAGGCATAGCCTCAACAGCTTCACGAATAAATTTGTCTTTTATTTCTTCCATTACCATATTGGGCAAATTTAGTTATTTTTTTCTATTAATTTTAATTTTGAACTTAAAATATCTGGGTAAATTTCATTTTTTTCAATTTTATCCTTTATCTCAAGATAATTCTTATATTGATGAAGTAATTTTTTGGTGGATTTTTCATATCTTTTTGTTGTGCGTACAGTATCTTTTAAGTAGAAACCATCATTCTTTATGGAAATTCCTTTTTTATTATATTTTTCAAACATAACTCCAACAAAATTTCCAAATATTTTATCAACAATTTTTTGCAAAAATGAACTATATTTTATATCATCTGAAGGATAAAAGGTTTCAATGCCATAGGATATGTGACCTAACTTTTTCCAGCTTTTACCGCTTAATGTATATTCTGCCCAACTATAACCATTTTTAGTTGTGATGGTCCACATAAATTTACCATCCTTAAAAGTTACTATTCCTATACAGTCTTTACTATAACAAGAAGGGTCTTGTAAATCCAAATAAAGAATATCACCTTCAAACATTTCTTCGTTATCATTTGGATTTATTATTCCTGTGCCGGCGCATAAAATACAATCATTAACATTATGCCAAGCGCCATCAAAAGCTACGAACTGTTCATTCTCTTCCCAGCGCATTTGAGTGACTTTATATGGGATTTTGCCACCTAACTTATAAGCTTTATAATTAAGCATTTTGCCCTCCTTCTTTTTTTGAAAATTCAGATAATGCTAATGGTAAATTTCTTAATTGTTTTCTGGATTTATCACAATACAAAACACAAATAGATGTGAGTTCATAATCTAAGTCCGGCTCACAGAAAGTTGAGACACAGATGTTTTTGGTTTCTAATTTTTGATGGAGTTTTTTAAGTTCATCAATAGATTCAACCGATAATAAAACTATTGTTTTTGAATTTTGATACCAATCTTCGTAAGATTGTTTTTGTTGCTTTTCGAATTCATGCAACGAATGGATGGATTGTACAGCTTGGCTGCCAGGCACCAAATCACGCCTTGTAATAATGCAGAGTTTGTTAATCTATTTTTTCATTTTTTCTTATTTTATGTAAATATACTAATTTTAAATCAAAAGTCAATAAATTATTTTTTTAATTTTATTGAATCGATTTTATTTTCCAATTTAATACCTACTCCTATAACAAATCTATGTTCATCAGTTATAACATCAAGGCCAGTTGCCGCTTTAAGATAGTCACATAGCACATACCAACTTCCGCCATCAGAAACACATCTTACGTCTGAATTTACGTATGGGGCTATTTCTCCTTGATTGTAAGTTACAATATTTCCATTTTGAGTTCCTACTATATGAATAAAAGTTACAAGTTCCCCAGCTTCTTCTAGGGCTTTTTTCATAGAATCAATAACTAAAGATAAATGCTTTTGAGTTAGTTTTGTACCTTCATTAAAACTTACGTCCATATATTGGGTTGTGCCAAGCACTTTACTTTTTTCAAATACATCCGCGCATTGCATGAACTTTGTTTTCTGGAGAGAACCAGAAATGACCATTAATTTTGCTATTAGTTTTGACATATTAATTTAAACGAAAAATATCTGAATTTGTTACAGGGATTTTTTATTTGGCTTTTGATTATAGCCTTTACCATTACATCTGTTGCAAATATATGGTTGTCCATTACTTTCTTTATACCCTGAACCGAAACATTTTTCACACATATTAATGTGCTTATTTTCTTCTTCACAAACATAATCAACCATTTCTTCTATGTTGTCATAAAGAGGAATATCGTGCATTTCGCATCTTTTTCCTATATAACGATTGTTCACAGAATCTTTAGGAAATCCAACTACAATCTTTCCTGAATGCATAAATTCTCCAAATTCAATATTTGTAGTAAAAGCCGGCATAGTTTCTAAATTTCTTGGTATCCAGAAACAAACAATGTTCGACAAATTTAATCCTTCAACTTCCCAAGGGATTTGTGTGTTAAAATCATAAGGACTTCCAAGGACTCTGTTTTCAGGAGCGAATACCGAACCTTTAAAACCTTTTGATTTTAAGGCTTCTATAAATTCAGGTCTCCAGGATTTTACAGCAATATCTCTTGGTGTGGGACCGGCTAAAAAAATGCTAAACTTAGGCTTGTGAAATTGTTCACTTGCATATATGAGTTTCATTATTTTTTTTCTTTTTTATATTTCAAAAATGCGGCAATCATTGGAACTATAGGAATAGCAGCTCCTACAATAACCCAAATCAATAAACTGTTTTGTCTAGCTTCAGCTTTAACGCTAAAATAATCACTTAAATAAAGGGCCAAAACAAAAGATATAGCTACATCAACTAATATCATAGTTAGAATGTCTCCGATAGTTAAAACCAATACTGGGTGCACAAAAAAACATACAGCAACTACAGCCATAATTAATGCTACGATAAATCCTAAAATAAGTGAGTTTTTCATTTTTATATTTTTATACAACAAATTTAGATAAAAAATATGATTCAACCAAAACATTTAATATTTATACTTAGAATGTTTGGTAACTACTTGATTGAGAAAGGAAAACATAGGTCTGGATTTTATTTCAGCCCACAGTTTGATATTAAACATATCAAACGTAAAATCCTTTTTAAAGAAAATTGCATTTACAAATTTGGAGATGTTGATGATTTGGATATAAACAAATTATTTGGTGTTTCTTTTGGTATGCATCACACAAATTCAGTTCGTTTTGGATGGAATATTGATGATGATGAAATAGCAATTTATAACTATTGTTACATATCAGGAAAAAGAGTTATGATTAAAATAGCATCAATACCAACTGAAACTAGTTTTGTGTTTGAAATATTTATATATGATTCTTATTATGAACTTAAGATAACAGATATGAATGGAAAACTAATAGGTTGGTCCGAAGTTTCAAAACCAAAAACTACAAAGTGGGGTTATCATCTTTTTCCTTATTTTGGTGGGAACAAAGTCGCCCCTCATAATATGGAAATTTGTATGAAAAAGGTTAATTGATTTTAGTTGTATCAATCGTATTTATGTCATCTGCATCTAAATGTTTTTCAACTTTTATTATTTGATGTTCATTTATTTGATTAGATGAACACTTGTTCATTAAGTCATACCAGCCATTAATATATAATATTTTAGCCTTTACCACATTGGTGTAATCAGTGAAAGTTACTTTTACTTTTATGTCCATTTTTATTTATTTAATTAGGTAATGGTTCTTTGAAGTCCGGTTTATCCAAGACTTTTGAACCGCAGTTTTTACAATATTTGGGTTCCTCGATTTTATTATAAACAAAATCTTCCTCAAAATAACCACTTCTTTGGATGCAATCTATGCAAAATATTGGGGTTTTATTCTTTTCATCGTCTTTATTTCCCATAGCTCGTTTTTTTGTATAAATATCGCTTAAATAACTGCACCTGTTTTTGAAACAAAATCTTGTGATATTTTAAAGAATTTGAGCATATTTTCGTCCTTTAAATCAATTTTTGGTGACTCTATTATTATCTCAGTAATACACTTTACCCATTCATTTAAAATTTTTAAATCACTTAGGGATAATTTTACCTTATCTCCCGGAGAAGAGATGCGCTCCATAAGTTTTAAAAATTTTGGGCTTTCCTGTAGCATTTGGCCTTTTTCCATAGAGATAGTCTCCATATATTTTGAATGGAAGGCGAAGCTCATAGCCATTAATTGAGCGAAGTTTTCATCTCTTTCTATGCTAAATCCGCCTCTTTTTTCTTTTTTAAATTCTATGTGTGGTTTTTCTTTTGTCATTGTTTTCATACTATAAATATAACTTGTTATATAAAAAAGAGAAGTTTAATTGTAAAACTTAAAAACGAAACTATTTAATTGTAATTAAGTTGCGAAAAACAAGGAAATGAGCATTCACTTACAAAGACATCCATTTACAGGAAATACTGACCACGATTTTGGTGGTTTAATACCGGGCCAATTACTTAAATTGGATTCTGGTGGAACTTATATTCAAAGTATATCATTAAGTGGTGTAACCGGAACATCTGCAAATCTTTGGTCCGCTTCAACCGGAACAAATTCTATTATTGCAAATAATGGTTCTACAAATTTAGCAAGTGGAAACTTTGCTATTGCTGGAGGACGCGCAAATTCTGCAACATCTGTTTATTCAGTAGCCATTGGTGGTTATTTCAATAAAGCATTTGGAACTTATTCTACAGTTGTTGGTGGTTTCGTAAATATAGCATCTGGAAATAAATCATTTGTTGGAGGAGGTGAATCAAATGTAGCATCTGGTTATTATGGAGCAATTGTTGGGGGTACTTCGCAAACAGCATCAGGTGACTATTCGTTTGCTGCAGGAGGTAATCAAAATAAAGCATATGGAAACTATTCATTTGTAGGAACTGGTTTTAATAATTTAGCATCAGGAAATCGTTCAGTGATTATTAATGGCTATCTCAATAAAGCATCATCAACTTACTCGTTTATTGGAAATGGTTATCAAAATTCTGCAATAACAACTCATGCAGCGGTTGTTTCAGGGCATCAAAACTTAGCTTCATCATCTTATGCGTTTATTGGAAGCGGTAATAAAAACGTAGCTAGTGGAATTTATTCAGTAATTGCTGGTGGTTATGCAAATACAGCATCTAATTCTAAAACATTTATAGGAAGTGGCAGAAATAATAAAGCTTCTGGTTTATATTCAACAGTAGTAAATGGATATTTAAACTCAGCAACAACAAATCATGCTTCTGTTGTAGGTGGTTTTGGAAATTTAGCATCAGGAATTTATTCAACTGTTTTAAATGGATTAAACAATACAGCTTCTGGAGCTCGCTCAGTAGTCATTGGAGGTTCAGGAATTAATGGCGTTTCCGCCGATACAGTTTATGTTCCATTTTTTAATGTTCAATCTGCAACAACAAATAATGCTTTAACAAATATTTTAGTTAAAGATACAAATGGAGATATAAATTTAAGAACAGTTGCTTCTTTAGGCGGCGGTTCTGGATTTTCTGGATGGACAGCCTCAACTGGTTTGGATTCTATTAAATTAAACAATGCAACTAACTTAGCAAGTGGTAATTTTTCACTTGCTGGTGGTTTAGAAAATACAGCAACAACCGTTTATTCAGTTGTTGTTGGAGGTTGGAAAAACTTAGCTTCTGGACAACGTTCATTTATTGGAGGTGGTCAATACAACGTAGCATCAAATAATCGTTCATTTATTGGAGGTGGTGAATCACATTTAGCTTCTGGTTTTATGTCAACAATTGCTGGTGGTGCCAATCAAACAGCTAGTGGCGCGTATTCGGTTGCTGTTGGAGGAATTTACAACACAGCTGTAGAATATTCTGCTATTGTAGGAGGTTCAAATAATACTGCTTTTTCAGGTTATTCTTTTATTGGTGGTGGTAATTTAAATTTTACAAGTGGAGTTTTTTCAAATATAGTAGGTGGAAAAAACAACACAGCTTCTGGGCCATATTCTGCTATTTTAAATGGTTCAGGAAATACAGCTTCTGGAGCCCGTTCTGCAGTTATTGGTGGTCAAAACATAAATGGAGTATCAGCTGATACGGTTTATGTTCCATTCTTTAATATTCAATCTGCAACAACAAATAATGCTTTAACAAATATTTTAGTTAAAGATACAAATGGAGATATTTACATAAGAAACATAAGCACAGGTTCTTCATTAAGTAAGTACGTAACAACTTTAACAACTCCAGGAGCAAACGTAACAAATACAATTATTCACAGCTTAAATACTTCTGGAATTACAGTTTCATTATGGCTTGTTACGACAGGAGATTTGACAAACGCAAGAATAACAAATAGGTCATTAAACAGTGTTGATGTTATATTTGCTTCAGCACCAGGAGAAAATATTGATGTTGTTGTAACAGGATAATAAAATAAAAAATGAGTAAGATATTTGATAAAATAGAAATTTTCGGAACAGGTTCTACGTCTGCATCTAATGGATTAGAAGTTTCTAGTTCTGCAGGCACAAAAACTTTTATAACAAAAGACGATGGAAGTTCTATAAGCTATGGTTCTTTTTCTGCAACTGGAATATTTTTAAGTGCAGTTAATATAAATACTTTATTTGTTCCGATGACCGGTACTGGTATTAATTTGGTTACTGGTGATATTTCTATTGATGATGCTGTTAATTTATCTTGGAACGGTGCTAATGAAACTTTACAATATAACCCCGGTTCAACAAATGTTGAATTAACAACTTCAAATGGATTTGATTTGGTGACAGGTGCGATGATGTCGGCTGGTACTGACCTTAATGTAATATTTGGAGCAGGCGGAAATCTTTGGTCTTCATCAACTGGATTAAATTCTATTGTTGCAAATAATGGAAGTTTAAATATTGCGAGTGGAAATTTCACAATTGTTGGAGGTAATTCAAATTCAGCAACCTCAACATATTCAACAGTAATAGGTGGTCAATATAATATAAATGCAGCAAGCTGGTCTAATATTGGAGGAGGATATAGAAATTCATTAGATGGTAATTTATCAATAATTGTAGGTGGATATAGCAATAGAGTTTTAGCTTCAGGGCAAGCAAATATTATTGTAGGTGGATTTAATAATCTTTCTTATGGCGGATATGTTTCTGTTTTAGGAGGGTCCTCTAACAGTGCAATAACAGCATCATCAGTTATTGGTGGAGGCTCATCCAATTTAGCATCTGGAGTTGGTTCATTTATAGGAAGTGGGTCTGGAAATAAAGCTACAGGTACTTATAATCCAGTAGTTGTAGGCGGCTCATTTCAGACAGCTTCTGGCAATCGTTCATTTATTGGTGGCGGTAGATATAATACAACAAGTGGTGTTTGTTCAGTTATTGTAGGTGGCGGATGGAACAGGACGGCACAAGATTCAAATCCATCTAATTATGGACAATTTGTTGGTGGTGGTTATTTTAACTCTGCATATGGGCGATTAACTACTGTGGTAGGTGGTTTTCATAATTCAGCCACGACAGTAGCATACGGTTCTGCACTTTTCATAGGAGGTGGTTCTTTTAATAAAATAGTAGGAACAACTTCAACTATTGTTGGTGGAACAAGTAATTATATTAATGCTTATAATGCTTTTATTGGTGGTGGAAATTCAAATTCTGCATTAACAGATTCTTCAATTGTTGTTGGTGGTTTCCAAAATAGAGCATCAGGTGTTTATGCAACTATAGCTGGTGGTAAAAATAATACAGCAACAGGAAATTGGGCAACTGTAAATGGTGGTGAACTTAATATATCTTCTGGATATCACTCTACAATTACAGGCGGTAAAGAAAACACAGTATCAGGAGGATATTCTGTAATTTTAAACGGTTCTGGTAACACTCTTTCTGGGGCTTACTCAGCGATAATCGGAGGGCAAAATATAAATGAGTCAGCACCTTCAACTGTATTTACTCCAAGTTTAACAGTATTAAATACATTAGCCCATAGAGGTATATATTTTGCTACAGCTACTAATTTAGATGATTTTAATTTAAGTGGAACATCATTTTTGAAAATTGAGGATACTGGTGGAGTAGGATTAGATGTTACTGGATTTGCTGGTGGATATGATGGCAGAAGACTTGTGTTAGCTATAGTTGCTACAGCTGGGTCAATTACTATAATGCCAAACAATGGAGCTAGTAGTGTAGGAAATCAAATACAAACTGATGGCGGTAACGTAATTATAGCCTCTCAATCTGTAGTAGAATTTATTTATGATGATTATATATCTTGCTGGAGATTAATTAAATCATATTAAAAAAAAATAGTATATTTATAACAAAACATAAAAACCAAATAAAAAATGGAACCAATAATAACACCCTTAGACATCACAAAAACTCTTTTGAATCCAATAATTGTAAATGGACAAACGCTTACAGAAGTACATCTTACAAAATTGATTTTAAGACCAGTTCTTAAAAGAATTGTATTTATGACAGACCAATTAGACAGAGTTATCGTTTATGAAGGAGAGGCCGATTATGATGCTCATAAGGATGACTCTCAAGATGCATTGATAGATGCTTTGTTGGTTAAGATAGACACTACTTATCCACACGCTTAATTAAAATTTTTTCAATTAAAAAGCCGGCTTAATTTTTAAGCCGGCTTTTTGTTTGTGGACCCGGAGGTGTCGAAACCTCGTCCAAATAAGGAATAAACAAGCTTTCTACATACTTAGTCACTTTTTAACTTCAATAAACTTTGGTAAACTGACGCACCAACGGCTTATCTAATCTTCTTTATTTTTACATTGCATCAAAGCTCTACAATGCTATACCTACATTTTCCGTGCCTCGGAGGGTCGTCGTAAATAAAAACTACCCAGGAAACATTGCTACTCTAGTATCTAATACTAAGCTGCAAGAGCGAAAGATTCGCCTAATAAAATTTTGAGAGTTAGGATTATCGTGTCATATTCACAACACACGGTATGCTTACAAATAAATTGCTCTTACTGTCAAATCCGGTCGAGCCCATTATTAAGTGTAAATATAGTAATTTTTATTGAAAAACGGTATGATATTTTACAAAAATTTTCTATTTATGTTTATAAATAACTCCCAATGGAAAAACAACCTATTAATACCGACGAAACTAAAGGAACAAAAGATTCAGAAGCCAAGGTAGAAAATACGGTTGAAATTCAAGAAACAAAGGATATTACAAAATGTGAGTACGATGATTGGTTCGGAGAGTTTCCAATACAATAATTAAATAAAATGGCAATTTTAAGCGAATCATATAAGAAAAGATTAATGGAACTCTCTGGGGTATTACAAAACTCTTTAACAGAGGCCTCAAGGATTGATTTCTTAAAGAATGACTTTAGAGATAGGGTTGGGAGAAAATATGATAAATTTTTAAAATTTTATGATAGAGGAAACTGGGACAAAGAAAGAGAAAGTGATAAATTTATTAAAGATATAGTTAGTGAAACCATATTTAAAAATGGCAAGATAGTTCCAAAAGATATGTGGGTTAAATTTATGATGAAGCAATTTGCTAAACTTGAAAATACGGACCCTACAGAAAATAAAGAATACTTAAATTGGATAATGAATATATATCTTGCCGGGAACTTGTTGGATGAAGATATTTATAAAATAAATGAATATGTTACGTTGTTTATTAAAAACAAAGATAAGTTACCAATAGAACAAAGAAACATAAACTCTTATACTGACCTTTCATCTCTTTATGACGCTATTTCTAAATTTGAAAAGGGTGAAGAAATGAGTGCTTCCGAAAAACAAAAACTTGTTAAACTAGAAGGTGCTGAACAAATTTATGATAGTGAAAATTGGAAAGTAATAATTCCAAAAACAAAAGATGCAGCTTGTTTATATGGTAAGAGCACAAAGTGGTGTACAGCATCTAGTGATTATAATAGATTTGATTATTATAGCAAACAAGGTCCTCTTTTTATAATATTAAATAAAAAAATTGCTAATGATAGAGATGTAATGAAAAAATTACAATTCCATTTTGAAACTAATCAATTTATGGATACATCAGATAGGCAAATAGACATTACAAAGTTCTTTAAATCAAATCCTGAATTACAAAATTTATTTGAAAAATTAGGCAAGGTAGATGTTGGATTTAAAATAGACCACAAATTAGTTTCAAAAGAAGAAGGTTTAAAAATGCTTGTAGATTTAAAAAGCAAATTAAGCTTAATAGAAAGAAAGGGTTATGAATTCTTTCAAGATTTTTATAACGAGATGGGTGCTATAAAAGAATATAAAAACATCATATTAAATGATGATGATTTTGTGAAAAGTATTTTTTATACAGGAAAATTTAAAAATTTAATTAAATCATATATTGATTTAAAATTAAATAAAGAAGGATTGAATGTTTTAAAAAATTCGCAATGGTTAAATAAGTGGATTTTTGACAAGAAAACTTCTCCAGCTGAAATTCAAGAGTTTATAATTAGTCTTGTAAAAATGGGCCCAGAAGCAAAAAAGTTTGCTTTAGAATTATTAAAAAGTGGTGGTGTAATTTGGAAATCATTACTTCAGCCGGAGAAAAAAGGAATATCATCATATTTCAATATGATTACTCACAGTGACACATTTGGCGCAAAAGGTGTTGAGATGGGTAAAAATATGATAAAAGATAAAAACATCACCAAAGAATTAGAAGCTAATGGTGTTTCTCCATTAACCATAAATATGCTTAGGCAATTCTTTGAAAGGATACCAACAAAATTAGATGAATACGGAGTTACATCGTTACATCAATTTAATAACGAAGCAAGGTTGTATTTAAAAAATATTCTTAAATAAATTTAAAAAGGCAATTCATCATTTTCGTCATAAACTTTAGGCGAATCTGATTCTTTCTTTTCTGCGAAATCTATAGATTTTTTAACTAATTCTAACTTCCAAATTTCAAGGGTGTTAAAAACGTACTTTTTACCATCGGCTTTCCCGGTATTCTCTCTGCCTTTTAGATTATAAAAAATTTTAACATCATCACCTGCATTATACCCATCTAGGATAGAAGTTGTTTTTTGAATTGCTATAAATTCAAGTGTTTGTGGGTAGGTAGGATTCTCAGCATACTCTACTATTAATTTTCTTTTTTGAAACTTTTCAGTTACTTGCTCAGTCGGCTCTACTCTTAAGATTTTAGCTACTATTTCCATGTTTTATGTATTTATTTTTTTCAAATATAACATAAAAATAAAACATTTCATATAATAATATTGACTTTATTTAAAAAAACACGTTTATTTGAATTAATAAAAATTATTGACTATGAACGACAAAAATGAACCAAAACCAGAAAGTGAATACAGTGCGGATATTCAACAAGTTAACGATAAGATAAATGATGTAGTTGCTCTTAATCAGTTAGTTAATGTAATAGTTGATTATTATTCTTTTAAAAACAGAGTAGAAGAAGATGAGGATAGTGAAAAGTGGAAAAAAGATTTAGCTGATGGACAGAAAGAAGATTTCGTAGTACCGGCAAAATTAGACACAATTATAGAAAAAGCTTTTACTACTCAGTTAAAGAAATTTACTATATAATTTATGGAGTTTCATGAATTTTTTGAATCTATGGATTTCAGTCAGCCATATGCTGATGATGATACTCCGCTCAAAAAAATTCATAAACTAACTATGTCTCAAAATCAATTATTAACTTTTGTTAATGATAATAAATTTACTATAATTTATAAAAAAAGACAAGAAGGAGTTAGTTCGGCCCTTGCTGCATATTTGTTGTGGTTATTAATAAATAATGACAATTATAAAATTGGAATGGTTTCTCCACACAGAACTGAAAGAGAGCATTTTCGTCAATTAATAAATATGAATTTAAACAAATTGGAGATTCTTTTTATGAAAAAAGGATTTGACAATTCTATTTTGACACCAGAAAATCATAATGTAAATTTTACAAAATTTATAAATGGCTCAATCATAAATTATTGGACGAAAAATCAACCGTATGCTGGTCGTGGCCACGCTTTAGATTTAGTCCATATTTCAGAAATGTCTTACAATGATGATTATACTGGAATAATAAATTCAATGATGATATCTGTTATGAATTCCAAGAATGGAAAATTCATAATAACAACTACTGATTTATCTAATGTAAAAGATGATTTATTTATGAATGGTGATGGAGTAAACGAATACTGGGTAGATTCTTTCAGCGGAACAAGATTTGTTATTTTTGAAAAGATTAAATCAAAGAGTATAAATTTTAAAATCTAATTCTTTTGCTAGTGCACTGTAGTACAAACTAATATCTCTTTGTACGCAAGATATGTCTTTGTAGCTTTGCATCATATCAATAACAAGCATTTCAAAAACTGAACTTGCTAAAAAATCAACAGAAGCCTTATATCCACAAACGCATAAAGCGCCGGTCTTTTCAAGAAAATTATTTATTCTCGAACGGTCAGCCTGGAGAACAAGACAGCTACCAAAAAACATTATTTTATCTTTACAAGCACCCTCTAATTCATCAGCTATTTCTTCTAATGTAACTCTGTCTTTTCCAACAGTAATTTCTCCTTCAAATCCATGAAAAGCAAAATAACAAATAGAATAGCTTTTATATTTTTTTGCTTTCCAATTAGAAAGATAATAGTGTAGAGTTTCTTTTGTTCCGCAATGTTTGTGAATGTATTTTATACCGCAATTTTTTTCTAAAAACATTAAAGAAAAATCGACGCTTGTTTTTTTTCTAAGGTCTTTTTCCCAATTGCCTTCAAGACAATAAATGTTTTTCTTATAATTTTTAGCGATTCTCATTTTCTAAACTAACACGATAGTTGTTCCTATGTGTTTTATAAATATAAAAGTATAAAATTGAAACTGCAACCTGAATACATAAACCTATCCAATTTAACTTGCAAATGTCTGATAATGAGGAAGTTAAAGAGCCTAAAAAAATAAATAAAAATGCATTTGGGGGTGTTAAAATAGCTTTATTACCCATAAAATTGGAAACTTTGAAGAAAATCGCCAAAAAATATAATAAAAAACCGGTTAAACTAAGACTAAGTGTTAATATTGATAATAAGATAAGCATTGATTTCATAACTGTATTGTTTTACTTACAAATATAACAAAAACATTACATATTTATAATTAAATAATCATTTTTAACATGAAAAAATTTACAGAAAAAGGGTTAATGGCCTTTTTAAGTTCTGAAATAAAAAAGGCAATCATTTCAGAAGGTTTGTTAGGTGAGGATGTGAGCGATTTAAAAAACGAATTAACATTAGAATCTGATAAAGTTGAATTAGAGGATGTTAAAAATTTAACCGAAGAAATTAAAAGGATGAAAGAACTTATAGATTTCAGAAATCCTTTATTAAAAAAAGATTAAAATGGAAAATAAAAACAAACAAACCAGATGGTTTAAAACAGATGTGGATTTTGAAAAATCTTTCAAATTTTGGTTCGCATTACAATGGCAAAATTGGTACATTCAAATATTTGCTGTTGCTTTTCCAATATTGATTTATCAATTAATTAATTATGCAGATAGTTTGGGCTCTATTTTTGAAGCTTGGTCTGAAAGTATTGGTGCTGGACTTATGGTTACTGCAGGTTTATTGCTTCCACTAGCTGTATCATCGATAATTTCCTATAAAGGTTTTTATCAGTATTATGATGACCTTTCAAAAGGAAAATCCAGATAATATTTAAACCCACCTAAAAAGTGGGTTTTTTGTTTGCATTTATCAAATTAATCCTTTTTATTTGCAAGTAGCAAACAAATCATAAAATGGAAAATTTAGAATTCTTTAATAGCGTAGACTCTATGCTATGTGAAACATTATCAAAAAAGCAATTAAAGGAGTTCTGTGAAGACTTTGAGAAAGAAGTGGAAGTCAATAATGGTAAGTATGCAAATGACTTTAAATTGGCCCTAAAAATGGGAGAGACCGGCGAGAGAATCGTTCGAATGTTTTTAGAAAACCTTGGATATGTCTTTTTATCAAAATGTGAAGATATTTCTCATGATTATAAATTCATAAAAGATGGTAAAGAATTTGTGTTTGAAATCAAAACGGATGTAGGTCATTATCGCTTAAATAAAAAAGGTGAATTTTACGATACTGGCAATATAGCTATTGAGTTTGAATGTAGAAATAAACCATCTGGAATAGACGCCACTAAGGCTGATTTCTTTGTTACATATTTTCCAAGATTAAATGAAATATGGCTTATAAAAACAAATAAATTAAGAAAGTTAATTGAGGATAATAAAGATAGCATAAGAGATACTGAAAACTCTGGGGATGACGGAAGTAATACAAAGCTACATTTATTGAATAGAGAAAAATTTAAATCAGAATTTAGAGTAACGAATTTATATGTTAAATGAAGATGTTTATCATAGAAAAGTTCTTATTGAAAAACTGATAAAAATGTCTTATATGTTTGAGGTAGAACAAAAAACTTTTAAACACATTGATGTATTTAGAGAATATATGGGATTAGGAAACTATTATGAACCAATTAATGGATATTATAATGATTCAGAATTTATAAAACGTATAAAGCAATATGAGCTTCAAGGGTTTTAATTATTGGAGTGGTTCTGATTATAAGACAAATCTTGAACCAATATTCAACGAAAACGTTGCATCAAGAACTATATTGTTTGAAAAAACATATGTTCCAAAATTAATCATTACTTCAACACCGGTATCTACTGGTGGTTTTAATTTTATCAAAAACCTTTGGATGCCAACTAGCGCTGTTGACACTCCAAAAATATATCCTATCGGAACTATCGAAGATTTAAGTGTAAATACAGGTAAAGTACTAACTTCTAATGCTTATGGAGATTTATGCTGGGGAGATTATCCAGAAGATACATATTGGGAAAAACAATTAAATTTAGGTAATGTTGCCACGAGAATAGTTATATTTGAAAAATATATACCGCAAACTTTTAAAGGTGTTGAGGTGGTAGTTGGAACCAGACAAATGAGAGCTGCTTGGACTCCGGAACTTGCTCAAGATTTAGCAGCTTTTCAATCAATTGATGCAGAGGCGGAGCTTACAGCTATGTTGTCGGCCGAAATAGCTCGAGAAATTGACAAAGAAATAGTATCTGGCTTAATTACCGAAATAACCGGCAGAAATGTTGTAACAAGAACAGTTTTATTCGAAAAATACAATCCGCATATTTTTGGTTCAGATACTTGGACATCTTCATTTAAAGCTGCATTAGGTCATTGTACATAACTATATCTTTTTTAATGATATTTAATTATGAAACAATGAATATTTCAGAATCATACAAAACACGTCTAAAAATCCTTTCAGGAATTATTGTCGAAGATGATTCTAAAACTGAATTAAACACTCCGGGTCTTGATGAATTTTTAAAAACAGTTGTTGAGGCTTATGGAATAGATAGTGAATTCGTTGAAAAAATTAAACAATTCGTTTTAAATTCTGGTTGCAAAAAAATATCAGTTGAAGGTATTAAGATGGGAGATGGACTTGCTTTGGCTGATAGGTTAATATTAAGTCCAAAGATTTTTAAGTATA
>Ga0315289_10004979_pt1 | contig 19716 bp, 20 predicted proteins | sample YL17G11_40_MG_FD_203452 | JGI IMG/M metagenome (GOLD analysis project Ga0315289, IMG submission 203452) | Sediment microbial communities from Yellowstone Lake, YNP, Wyoming, USA - YL17G11_40 | ecosystem: Environmental > Aquatic > Freshwater > Lake > Sediment | place: USA: Wyoming | collected...
AGATGAAACGTCAACTTTTTTGGTTTTAATAAAAAGCTTTAGGGCAGCTTTTTTGTCAGTGATGTTTGCGTTAGCTAATAAAAAGTCTTTTATTAATTCGCCTTTGTTTTGCATGTGGTTGATTTTTAAAGGTTATTATTAATTTATAAGATAAAGATACGGCTACTTAGATAACCAACCACCCTTTTCTATAAATTATTTTAATCCTTTAAAACGCACATTTTTAGTGACCTTTTTAACCCCTGTTTTTAGAATCGAATTTTCCTTTAGAAAAATCTTCCATAAATTGCTTTTGCTCAGGCTTTAAAGACTTAACACCTTTCTTGCTAATCAAATCTAAAATTTCATCAGCTTGCTTTTGGTAATAGTTAGCATCTTTGAATTCAGATGAAGAGCCTGATTTAGGTTGATAGTCTTTTAATAACTTCATAAACTTTTCAGCTGGACGATAGTAATCTTCGTTAACAATAGTTTTGAAAGTTTCAGTTGTAATGTTGTCAGTCATATCAACTAACAAATACATAAAATCTTTCATTTTATGTTCTTTAATGAAAGTATTAATTTCCTCAATACTTGCAGCAGATGTAAAAATAAACAAGTTATCAAACTTGTGACCTCTTCCAATAAAGGATTTAATCATTTGTTCTCCTTCTTCGCTTTTACCTTGTCTACCGTCAATGATGTAAAACCAATATAAACGTTCTTCTGAATTTTTCATAGTATTCCTATTTTTATGTAAAGTTAATATGACTTTCTTAAATATACAACCTTTTTATAACCGAGTGCTCGAGAATTAAAAGCTTACATTATAAATATCTTAAAAAACAGTGAAATTAAAACTATTTAATAATAAATAAAGGGTAAAAATGGCAACTCGCTACAGTAAATACGTTCATGTTCAACCAATTCGCAAGATCGCTCCTGCGGTTACTGACATCTCTCATACATTAAAACAACATGAAGCTATTGACCAATTAGCTTTGAAATATTATAATGACCCAACATTAGAATGGGTTATTATGGCAGCTAATCCAGATCAATCTTTAAGCTTTGCTGTTCCTCCAGGTACAGTTTTAACTATTCCTTTTCCTTTAGAAAGAGTATTCCGTCTTTGGGGAGAAGCTAATGAAGTATAATTTATAACTTATGGCAAACATTACCTTTACAGAAGCTCAATTGAAACAGTATATTCCAGGACAAAGTTCTTTTACTTGGAAGGATGCTCTATATTCTTCTACTGCGAACGATAAAGGATTATTATCTAATCAATATTCCCCTGAGCAAGCAGCTCATGATAATATTATAATAACATTTGAGAAGATAGTCACTCCTTTGAATACTGCTAATCCTTCTAAGATTCATATTAATAGTGTTTATAGAAGCCCTGTAGTGAATGAAGCTATTGGCGGAGCTAAGTCTAGTCAACATTTAGTTGGTCAGGCTGTGGATTTATCTGCTGTGGGAGGTTATACTAATAGAGAAATATTTAATTGGCTTTATAATAACGTTGAGTTCGATCAATTAATTTGGGAGAAAGGAAGTCCTCCTGTTACCGGAACCCCTGCTCCTATTGCAAGTGGTAATCCACAATGGGTTCACTGTAGTTTCAAACCAGGCGGACCTCAAAGAAAGCAAGTTTTGCAAACTGCCGATGGTAAATCATATAAAGCTATCGCAGGATTGCCTGCTCCAAATAGCGCTCCAGTAACACCTCCCTCAAACGATGGCGATACTCCTGCAGGCGAAGGGAATCCATCTGCGGCAACTCAAGCAGGCGTCAATCAATCTGAAACAGGAAATGGAAGCTCTGAAGAAGTGGAAGGGCCTAACTTTCAAAAGACATTCGACCAGATAGCTAGAAATACTGGTAACTTAGAAGCTGGCGATGTAGATGTTACTTGGGGAAAGAAAATGAATCCTTCTGAGGATAGTGATTGGATTGGGTTAAAACAATTCTTATTATACTTATCTAGTAAGTTCACACCACAATCATTATTTCCTTTTGTAGAGTTAATCCCTATTATAACAGTAGACCAGCCAATTGATGCTAATTCTACTAATGAAGAAATAAATAAGAATGGTTATGTATCAGAAGGAGATACTCCGAAAGATATTGAGGATAATTTAACATCAACTAGTGCCGATTCAAAAGATAAGGCTAAACAAAAGAATAAATTAAAAGATCAACTTAAATTTATCTCTGAAGTTCCTCCTGGTTATAATAAAGATAGATTTGCTACTGGAGCTTCTGCTTCTAATGCTGCTTCTCAAACTGCAGACTTGTTTTCTTTAGACCCTTTTAAAGAAGGTATAAACTTCTTAGGAGAAGATTCTGAAAGTGGAAAGATTGTTAAAGACCAAAGAAACGTTGGAGTTAGAGTTTACGGGCAATTAGTTCTTAATCCTGCCGCCATTGAAGGAACTCCTTCTAAGCCAGGTCCAATAGGGTTTAAATCATTAGAAATACAAGCAGGTAGTTCTGCTGATAATGGTTTAGCCATGATTAAAATGACTTTAGTAGACGTTCAAGGAAATAAGTTTACAGATATTAATTCTCCTTGGGCTTTCATATATGATACTCGCCCAGGAAGTATTGGAGGAGATTTCTTTTTTAGATATGGATGGCAAATAAGAGTGCCAGATCCTAGGGATTCTTCTGACCCAATTTCAGCTAAGTTCTGGCATCACCCAGGTTGGGAAATATTTGATGATGGTTCTACTAGTGGTATCAAAACTAAAATCATGGAACAAATTATTCCTGGTAAACAAGTTATTACTTTAACACAAGCTATTAATACAGGCGTAGTTGTTGAAGGAGATGGCTCTACACCATTAGCTTTATTTGATGAAGGTATTAGCTTTGAAGAAGAAGGTGGCACAGTAAAAGTATCTAGAGCTATATTAGCTGCTCCAGATAATAATTATGTAAGACTAGCTTTGTTAAACCCTGAAGTAACTATGGATGAGAATGGAGCTATCACAGCTACTTTAAGTTTTAGAACTACTGGTTCTGTTGTTTATACTCTTCCTTTGGATTATGCTATCACAACAAGAAAACTACTTACTAATCCTAGCCCAAGAAATAAACTTTTATTAGGAGATTTATTATTAGCATTACAAAACGATGCAGATAATTTTGGATTCTTAGCAATTCAAAGTAAAGAGACAAGGTTAAAACAATCTAAGTTTGCACAAAGAGATTTAAGACAAAAGGCACAAGATAGAAATTTTGATGGTTATGTATTAATTCAAGGTCCTGACAAAGGTGGTAATAGTGGAGACATTCATCCAGACGAAATCTTAATCAGTATTGATAAGAAGCATATGGAGATGTTAAGTACATCTCAAAAGGATACAGGTGTCACCTTGATCCGTTGGTTCAGAGAGGTATTACAAGACAATGATTGTGAATTACTTTCAGCAGCTACTGGTTCTGGTGCTGGGATAAACTCTGCCTGGATTATAACAACAACAAGAGAACAAAGTGATAGATTGACTGTGACTCCTAGACAACAACCTAGTGGAGAGAATGTTAATAACCAAACTATAGAAGTATTCAAAACAGAGAAAGATGTTTTCTCATATAGATTCCAAGGCTCACTAGTACAAGCTATGACAGTGGAAAAGACTGAAGCTCCTAATGCTATGAGTATACAAACAGATTTTGCTGTTGGTGATTTAGATAGCTTCGAGGCTAGTGCTGCGGATATAGAAGAGTCGTTTAAAAAACCAGTTACAGCTGCAGATAGAAAAAGAAATTTAAAAGTTATCTTTGCACAAATGCAAAACTGTACTATTGATTGTTTATGTCATCCATGGATAGGTCCTGGTAAAAGAATATTTGTTAAAGGTATGGGATTCTTTGATGGCGAATATCAAGTATTAGAAGTTACTCACAAATTAGAAGGGCATAAATTTACTTCTGCAATTACTGGTGCTAGAATTTTATTGAAGAATGATGGCGATGAAAAAGCAGATAGTAAAAAGACTTCAGCTGCTAATGGTAATAGTAACTTTGCAGAGACGGTAACTACAAAAGCTGATACTACAACTAACCCTGAAACACAAGCTTCTCCTCCGACAACAACACAAGCTGGGACAACTACTTCAGGAACTACTGCAACTGAATCACCCGCTGTTGCCGCTCCTGCTCCTGTAGCGCAAGTTACATCTGTTGAGCCAGTTCATGATGGTGGATTATTAATTAAAGATAGTGAAGCTAACGCTAACGCTTTCTTAGGAGCTTTGCAAGATCAACGCAATGAGCCGGATTTTATTGAGACGTTTGCTAAAGCTCCTTCTCCTGCTGATATGACTATTGCTAATGCTTTTTGGTGTGAACAAAGAAAAGGTAATGGAGTAGATTATGGATGGTTAGATGAAAACACTAGACGTAATGTGCAACTTATTATAGACAAAACAACTGAAGCTTTGGATAATGAATTAATTGATTATACTTCAGCTATTGATATTGGACAAGGGATAAACGCTAAATATACTTTAACAATAAACGGTAGTACTCAAACTATTGGTAGTTAATTATTCTGCATATAATACGACTCTAAAAACTCTTTAATATTTATCGAAGCTATTTCTATTACTAAATCACTTCCAGTTACTAGTCTTCCTTTATTATCTTTATCTCCTAATGCAAATCCTTTTTTTAATTGGTTTGCATATAAGTTATTTTTGATAACATAAAAATAAACCTTTTCAGTTTCGTCTTTAGTAAGTAGTAAAGGGTTATGTTTCTTTATTTGAGTAAATACTTTCCCTAAGTTATCTAAGATGTATTCCTCTTTCATAGAAACTACATCATCAAAACTAGGAACATTTGAAATTCCCTCTTCTCCCATTTGTTTTAAAACACTCAGAACATGCCAAGGGTTTTTTCTTTGGAAGGATTCTAATATTTGAAATTCCCTTATTATCTTATGACGATTCTTTTTAGTCTCGTCTACTAGCTCTAACAACATCATTATAATTCTACTTCTGTAAGGAGTGCATTATTTACTATCGTATAACCATATGTATCTTTTTTAACATTAGAAACATAAGCTTTACCTTTTTGTACAGATATCATATCCCAACATTTAGCTTTCACTGTAATACTGTTATCTGAAATATCTAGTATTAAATAGTCCTTTCCCTTTTTTGTCTTCGCTACTGTTCTCTTCATTAAGAACCAATAACATAAATCGCCGTCCTTTTGTCTAGTAGATAATGATTGTAAATCTAACTCAGGGTATTTGGCACTAATAGTAAGTAATTGACTTAGCTTAGCAATTGTCTTCATTGAGAATCCTAAAACTAATTCTTCTTTAGCATCTCTAGCTTCTGGTTTTAATAATTTTACTTTAACATAAGGAATCAATTCATGAATTAATTTCTTCCAATGGTCAGGGTCATCTTTCAATCCTATTGCAAACCCCATTACAATGTTCTCAGGAAATTCTAATAAAGAAGGTGGAATAGTTTCAAGGTCTAAAGCTTTTTTCTTTCTTGTAAACCATTTCTCAATCTTAGCATCTTTATATAAAGCTTTAATAGCCTCAATCTTTTCTCTCTCAACACCGAACTCATCAAATGAACCTGAATCAATTAAACATTGAAATGCTTTTGAATTTACTTTCTTAAAAGGTTTAGATAATACTTCATAGATAGTTTCACACTTTTCTAACTCTAGTGTTTCCAACTCTTCGTAAGCTTTATCTCCGAAACCATTTAAAGCTCCAAAACCAATTCTAATACAATTGTTTTCTACTGTGAATCTAAATTTAGATTTTGTAATTGAAGGAGATAATACTTGAATGCCGTTAGCTACTGCGTCAGCAATAATGTTTTGGTATCTTTCATTATCCTTTTCTGCATTTAATAGATTTGCATAAAAGTAAGCTGGATAATAAACTTTAAGATATAAAGTTTGCATTCCAATATAAGAATAAGCAACAGAGTGACTCAAGTTAAATGCATAGCCCATAAATCCTCTACAATAATCAAGGAATCTATCAACGTCAAAGGTAGTATAACCCTTAGCCAACATTCCTTGTTCTAACTTATCAAAATACTTTTTAACAGTATGATACTTAGGATGATCTTCTCTCCAACCAATAGCTCTTCTAAATGAATCCGCCTCTCCCATATTGAATCCTGCGGCTTGTGAAACCATTAACATAAACTGCTCTTGGTATAACAAACAACCATATGTATCTTTTAAAGCATCTTTCATAAAATCAAAAGGATATCTTTCTTCTTCAATGATAGCTAATTCTTTTACATTGTTTTCTTTTTCCCAATGCTTCCACTTTCCAAACACAGGAGCAAAGTTTTCTAAAGGTCCTGGTCTATTAATAGCGTTAATAGCTACAATGTCTTGGAAACAATCAGGTTCAATTGATCTTATCAATCCATCTTGTGTGCTACCTTCTAATTGGAATATCCCTACGTTGTTCCCTTTTCTAAATCTTTCATATAGCTTAGGGTCTGTTAAATCTAGGTTAGCAATATTAAGAGAAATGTCTTTTCCAAAATCTCTTTTAACATCATTAATAGTGTCTTGAATAACATTTAAAGTTTTCAAACCTAAGATATCTAACTTTAATAAACCTAATTCAGATAAATCTTTTACAGAACCATCCGCTTCTCTAAACGCTGTTACAATTTCTCCGCCGCCTTTAGCTACAGGAATGAAATCATATATAGGTCCTGGAGTAATAACCATACCTCCAGCATGTGTACCCAAGTTTTTAAATTGGCCTTTTAATTTCTGTGCCCAATAAATTGTATCTTGATTAGATAATATCCATGTAAGTAATGTGGGAGTACATTTAGGACTATCTTTCATATTATCGAAAAATGTTACTAAATCTTTTTGATCGTTTAAATCAGGTATAGCTAATGCTTCTCTTAAAGCTGATGTGAATGATGTATCTTTTCCTAATCCTCTACTAACATCTGATAACGCTCCGTTGTTTTGATACATTTGATATGTACAAACTCCAAACACAGAATCTTTCCCATATTTGCTTTCTAAATATTCTCTAATCTTTTCACGAGAACCTTGCATACAGTCAAAGTCAATATCCGGCTTAGCAGATCTATCAGGATTTAAGAAACGTTCAAAATATAAACCAAACTTAATAGGATCAAGTCCTGTAATACCTAAAGCATAAGCTAATAAACTTCCTCCAGCACTACCACGAGCAATACCAGAATAGATTCCATTCTCTCTTGCCCACTTTACTAAATCCCAAAATACTAAAAAGTAATCTCCGTATTTCTTATCATTGATTACTTTCAATTCATAATCTAAACGTTTTTCATATTCTTCAACTAACTCAGGTGGAAATACTTCGCCTACAGCTTTTCTTTCTTGCATTCTTTTTAATAATCCTTCATAAGCCAATTCTTCCAAATAACTTTCAGTAGTTTTCTTTGCAGGAATTGTAAACTTAGGATAGTTATCTGTCTTAGTATCAAATTCAAAATCAACTTTATCAGATAAGTCTAAAGACGTTTGTAAACATTGTTCAATAAACTTAGGGTCATAATTAAAACCAAATTCTTTATTGAATTTAAAATAATGATCTGAGTTATGGAAATATAAATGTCGAGCATGGATAAATGATTCTTGCATCTCAACCGCTCCAGTAGCTTTATTTCTTTGGGCGTTAATTAAGATATCTTGTAATTTAGAATCTTCTTCAGCTGCATAATGTGTATCTCCACCAATAACAATCTTAATATCATACTTATTACACATCTTGATAATGAAATCATTTACAACATGTTGACTCATACCATACTTAGCGATATCATTTAATTCGTTAAATTGAATCTCTCCATAGAAATCATCTCCAAATGTTTTAACAAATCTAACAAACCATTGTTCAGCCTCATTTTCTTTACCATTCATAATTAACTGGTTAAAGATACTTGCTGCACAACCTGAAGTGATTATAAGCCCTTTACCGTGGGCAAATAGCATTTCGAAGTCTACTCTAGGTTTGTAGTAATATCCTTCAGTAAAACTCAAATAATTAAGCTTACAGAAGTTTTTATACCCTTCAGCATTCTTAATTAAAACAGTTTGATGTTTATCTTTATCTAAAAGGTCTCTTTCTCTATTAGGCTTACGAATAGTTAAATCTGTACAAAGATAAAACTCTTCTCCTAAAATAGGTTTTAAGCCAGCTTCTTTTACGGTTTTATAAAATTGGTAGATTCCTACAGCTGTTCCATGATCAGTTAATGTTAATCCTGGAATATTATATTCCTTTGCTAATTTAACATAATCTTCAAATTTACCTGCGCCATCTAATTGAGAAAAGCCAGAATGCATATGTACGTTGACCAAAGGCTTATAGTGAGAAGCATGGCTACAGTTCGGTGAGTCACAAATGTGTGTATTCATATTGTTATAATTTCTATAAAAATAATAAAAATTATTCAATGAATCGCTATTAGTTTAGCTTTTTTCGGTCCATAGAACGAAAATGCTCTATAACTTTATGTAGCTGTTGGGAAGTTAAACGACCTTTATCTAAGTTTTGGGACACTTCATATACGATTATATCTTCTAAAGTCTTTCTAAAAACTTCATGAGATAAATCTGGTCGTTCGTGATTGTAATGTTTTCCTAGTGATTTTGGATGGAATAGTAATTCTGTAAAGCAAAGATCATTAAGCAACGCGAAAGATAAGGTTATTTTAGTATAAACCATAATTCCATCTTCGCACGTCTCTTGTAATTTCTTTATTCGAGAATGATAAGTAAGGGTAAACGCTTTATCTTTGTCTAAATCGGACATTCAATCTTTTCTATTAAATACTAAGACGATGCCGATTAGTAGTAATAATTATATCTTGATGCCGGCTTCTTTAATTAAGTCCTTTTCCCAAGAAAAGAAAGGCTTATAAGGTAATAAATCGCCACTATAACGTTCATTTAACTCAGGCAAAATGCTTTCATTTAATTTAGCTAAATAATCTTCAGCTTCTGGTTTAGAAATTTTACCAGCTTTTAAATAAACTTCTAAAAGGCCAACACAATTTGATAATCTTTGTTGATCCATTTCAGAAGTTGGTGTAGCAACTTTTCCTTTTGCACTTAGCCATACTCTTTCTTCAGTCATATCTATTTTACCAACTAAACTAGATTGCTTTACTTTTAAAGTTCGTTTGCTAAATCCTTTAGAAAAAGATACTCCTTCTGTTTTTAATTTTGTTTGTCCTGCGTTAAATTGTGTATCACTTAAAAAAAGAAATTCTAATTCTAAATCATAACGACTACCTGTAATAAGACAATCATAATTTTCTTCTAAAGTCTCTAAAGCTTTTTCTGTTATTAGTTTCATAATATATTTTTATTAAATTAAAAATCACCCATGATCGGGCCTCTATTTACTGGTATGTTTCCTACTGGAAAATGTTCTTCGTTATCTGGGGGAGGTAAAGGTACACTTTTCTTCTTTCCTGTAGCAACTCCTGAAGGTTGTGGAGTAGCTGCAGTTATTCCAGCAGCTGCCATTTCTCTGTATGCCTTCAATACAGCATCATCAAATAACTTTTTAGTATCATCATACTCTCTAGTCATCCAATCTGCTTCAGATACTACTTTGATTAATAATCCAGAACGCATATCAATTTGCAAATCAGGATTAGCTAAAGGTACATTACAACTAATTTTAATTTCTTTTCTTCCTAATACTACTTCTCTTAAATTAGAACGACCGAATGCTCCATATAAACGTAATATATATTTTTCTGTTATTGTTGGAAGTCCTCTTGCATAAACTATCTGCTCAGCTGTTCCATCCATATAAGTAACTTCATATACAATTGTTTCTGGAACAATTGGAGTTGGAGGAGTTTCTACTACAGGAACTTCTGCTACAATAACTTTTTCTTCTAATCCATTTACAGATTTAGTAGCTGTTGGCTTAGGTATGTTAGTTGGTTGCAAATTGGAGAACACAGAAGTCTCTTTAGGCTTCGAATGGTCTACAACTTTTATTTTCTTAGGACCTACTGTCAATAGATCATCTTTTATATCAGATGCTTTTAGACCATCTGCTTTTTTTGTTTTACCCATTAGTTTATTAATTAGTCGTATGATTATGTTCTCTTTCACATATAAGGAGAATTAGTATCTTAAAAATGGGAACTTTCTAGGAAAAACAAAAGCGACGCTTGGTAACGTCGCTTATTTGGTTGCGGGAGTAGGATTCGAACCTACGATCTTCAGATAATGAGCCTGATGAGTTAACCACTTCTCCATCCCACATATAGATTAAATATAGTTAAATTTTTAAATTAACCAAAGAAATTAAGCTTTTAATTCTTCTGGCGATGGTTGTTCTGTTGCTAATGGTGCTTCAGGCGCAGGAGCCGCTGCCGCTTCAGGCGCTGTAGGTGCAGCTGGAACTGGCGGTGCAGGTTGTTCTTCTTTAGCTGTAGGAATATATTGTTCTGGGAAGAAATATTGCATAACGAACTCATCGAATGTAACATCTCTTTCTTTATTTTGTGCACCTGAATCAGTAAAGAAAGGCATATCTTTATTATCTTGAATGTCTTGTAAGAATTGAATATAACTAGGATGTTCTAATATTTGGTCTCTCATATGTTGAACTTTGAACTTTCCAAATTCATCTTCTAATTTTTGTTTTGTTTTTTTATTAGTTAAGATGCGCATGATATATTCTAATGTTCCAGCATTTACGGAATTGTATTCAAAGAAAGCTTTAGTGTCTAATAACTCTTGTGCTTCATAAATAGAAAACACAGTTGCATGCCCTTGAGAAATTTTATTCACTTCTGTTATGAAGTTATTCTTTTTCTTTTGCATATCATTAAAATACTCTTGTGCTTCTTTTAATTGAGGAGTTAGACTATTCTTTTTATCTTTGTAAGCAACGTTAGCTAAGTATCTTACTACTAAACTAACAAATTCAAATGGTAGAGTAAAAAAAGTATCCATAAATGCTTGAGCATCTTGTGTTACTAGTTGAGGAAAGAATTGTTTTAATTCGAACTTTAAAGTATCTTCTGCATTCTCTGCGATAGCAAATTTTAAATTAGTAAAGAACTTAACACAATATAATTTACAATTAATATCTTTACACTTTTCTTGGAAACCTTCATCTTTTATTAATGCTCCCAAAGCATCTGTAAACCATTTCCAATTTTCAGGAGTAATTTCGTTATTAACATTATAATATGAATCATAAGATTTTTCTAAAGAATTAAGAATCTTGTTATCTTCTTTTAAAATAACAAGTGCTTCTTGAATAGATAATTTATCCACAAACTCATCTGCAGCTTCATCTATTATTTTCTTTATTTTATTATCTTTATCCATTATGATTTTGAAGTCTTAATCTTGTTGTATAATTCTGCCTCAGCTACTGCGATACCTTGTCTATATTCTTTAATCAATTGAGGCTCAATTTTATCTTCAATTAGAATTAAAGAATTCATCTCTTTAATTAATGCTGCTCTATTAGCTGAAGAAGGTGCTTTAACATTTGCTATGAAAGCGTTAATATATCTAATACCCATTGTATAACCAACTTTTTTAGCTTTAGCTGATTCATTAATTATAGGCAAAGATTGTTTTGGTGTAGCTATTAATCTTCTATCTTCTTGTTGTCTTGGTTGTTGTCTACCTTCTGGCAATTGTCTTTGAGAGTTTTGCACCTTAGCAGATATTCTAGCAATTTTAGAATCCAAATCATAAGATCCAGCTCCATAACTATCCATAGCTCCTCTTACATCATCTCTAGGATTACCTGTTCTCTGTGGGCCATCAGTTAATGAAGAACCAGTCTCTCTTTCAAATTCTGAAAGCATTCCGGCATCTCTTTGGTCAACTTCTTTTCCACCACCTAGACTCATGTATTTTTTTACACCGGCTACTTCATGTAACCCTTCAGCTGGTCTTTGGTTTTTATAATATCTTTGAACGTCATCAGGACTCATAGGATTATATCCTCCTTGTACCATATCCATTCTTTGTGCTGGTGTGATTGCTGCCGCTAACTCTCCACCTTCTAAATCTTCAAATTGACTCATTGTCTTTGTTTTATATTAATTAAATATGTGGAATGGTGCGGACATTAACAAGCATAAAAAAAAACCATTCATTTCTGAATGGTTCTTGTTATTAAGGTGTGATACCTGGAGGAGGTTTCGGGGTGTAATCATCTTTGATAGCATGAAACATACTCATAAACATACGTTCGCGTTTCGGATGTAAATGTGTTTCAGGATGTTCAATATAACAACTCATCTTATGTTTACAACAACCTGCAAATAATTGAATGAAACCAATAAGTTGTTTCATTTCTTGATTTGTTTTAGCATAATTATATAAACCTAAAATTTTAGCTTCATCTGCATCTCCTTTATATGCAATTAAAAGATACTTTAATAAGTAAGGAGGGCAAGGGAGATCGAGACCTAAGAAATACATTGCTTGTATTTCCCTATCCTCTACTGTAATATTAGCTAAATGAGGAGTATCATTAACAAAACCATATCCTTCGTTTTCAATTAATACCTTTAATTCTGTAGGAGTTTCTTGAACTGCTTTAGAATTACATATTTTGTTTAATGATAAAGGGGAACCTTCTATGGGCTCAACCCTCATATCTTCTTTTTTTTCTTTCATGTTAGCTTTCTTCTGAATTTTTACCGTAAACTCTTATTTTAGAGTCTGGATTAAGGCTTGAACCTTCTTCTTTCATGCCAGGAGCGAATTTCTCGTTAAACTTTTTCAATGCTTTTGCATAAGCATTTCCAAATTTAACATGACGATCAATCACCTCTTGCATAATTTCTTTCCTTTCGTTTAAAGGATCGATTTCTTTTTTGTCCATTACTTCTTCTTCTGTTGCGTTCATGTTATATAGTTTAAATATTGATTAACGTGCGTTTTCTGAATCGTGATGGTCTAACTTCATTCCTATTGTTCTTGTTTTCATATACTCAATAACTTCTTCTTCTGAAATTGGAGTTAAATTTGATATAGGGCCATCTAAACCAACATCTAAAATAAACCCATGCTCAATAAAATAAGCACCGTGAGAATGTCCGTGTAAATGAAAAGAACCATAATGTCTTTTATTCCATACAGCAATAGGGTAATGATACATTATAATTTCCTGCGAATCTTTTTGAATATGACAAACAGGAATTTTAATTTTTAAATCACTTTGAATTGAGGCAAATTTAAAAAGAGCTGATAATTTCTTAACATCTTTCTTATGGTCATGGTTACCCAAAATCCAATGAATCTTGCCGTTCAATCTTTTTAAACAATCGGCTGTTCCTTCAAGAGGACCTAAAGCTATATCTCCTAAGAAATAAACTTCATCTTCTTCGCTTACAACTGAGTTCCAATTAGCAATAATTTTTTCGTTCATCTCTTCTGGAGATGAAAATCCTCTTTCTTTAACCATTAGTTTATGGAAGAAGTGTAAATCTGATGTATAAAATCTTTTCATAATATAAAAATACCTATAATTTTGTTACCAACAAACCCTTAGCAAGCCCTTAGCAAGCCATACATAACTGTGTCGCTTGCCAAGACATTTCAATCTCAAGCTTGATATTATATTCAGCTTTTTCAATTTGAAATTCGTTATAGGCTTTTACAGCTTCTGGCGTAACACAACGAATACATCTATTGCATATTTCGCAAACAGCTGGAGTCTTAAAGCCACGGTAATTAATTAACCCAACGGCTTTAGCACAATCAGCACAATAACATTGATAAGAGTCCATAGTATAAAGATATAGACTGTTTTGTTAAAAACAAAATATAAGAAGAAAAATGAGGGTTATTTAATTACCTTGACTTTGGTAACTGGATGAATTTCCATCCAACCGTGGTGTTTATCTAAAACATAAGGACCTGTAATTTGGACATGTTCTCCTTTTTTAGGAACATAGACAGTATTTTTATAACCCATGCCATCTATAATAGCATTTTTTTGAGTAGGAATGTAAACGTAAATTATTTCAACTACTAAACAACTATCTTGATTTTTATAGTTCTTTTCATTTAATAGTTTTTGATTTCTATCTAATTTAATTTGTATGTGGACGTCGCCATCAGCTTCTCTGCGAACACTTCGAACGACACCGGCAACAGTTATAGATTTTCTTTTAATTTCAAAACGATCTTTATTATATACATGACTCCATGTAGTATCAGTTTTAGTTTGTCCATAAGTACATAATGTAATACTTACTAATGCTACAATAACTAATATAATAACGATTATTTTCTTCATTTTTTAAACATATCTTTAATTTTAGACTTACTAAATGGTTGAATATAGTTTTCATCAACTAATTCTCTATACCATTTTGGGACATAAACTAACATAGCTATTGGAGCTCCTGATAATATTGCAAATATTAAAAGCATCCACCAAGTAGCTTCAGCGTAGCAACAAGCTAAAATGAATATCGTCAACCAAAAAGTTAACATTACTGCATATTCTTTAAAAAACCATCTCCATGCGTTTTCTTTAGGTTTACCCCAATTATCTAAATCTGTGTTATTATACATTGTCTTTTGTTTTTATCTCCAATAATTTTTACTTTTAGCTCTTGGTCTTGCCGGAGGAACTCCAACTCCGGGTGTAATTACATCTATTATTCTTTCTGGATTTAAAGTTCTTCCTTTTTCTCTATTTCCAACAACTACAGTAACTTTATGATCTTTATTCCCGCCAGTAGCTTTTAAAATCCCTTCAAAATTACCATTATCAAACTTAATCATAACCTTGTCTCCAGTAAAAGCTTTTTTACCGTTGGCTAAATTAATATACCATTCTTGTCTAGCACCATCGAAATCAGCTTGTTTAAAATTCTTTGTAGCTACAGCTGCTTGTTGTACCATTTCACCTCTTTCAATAGCTTGCAAAGCTTGCAATTTCTTAGGTGCTAATTTTCCAACAACTGTATAAGTAGCGGTAGGTCTAGAAGTTATTCCTATTGTTCCTCTTCCTCTCTCTCCAGCTTTAATGAATTCATCTACCTTATTCAAAGGAACAACGTTTACTTTTGTTAAAGTTCTTCCTTTTTGTCCATGAGTTAACGCTACAAACTGTCCGTGTTTAGGAATTTCAAAAATATCACCAGGCTGTATTTCCCAAGGTTTTATAGTTTTAGATTCTAAAATCACTTTAGAATTAGTAAGTTTTTCTAACTTTTCAATTAATTGTTTTAACATTATCTTATAGGTACTAAATCAATATTATCATCATCCCACCAATCAGGTAATGGATATAAATCAACATCATCAAATTCATCCTCTAATAAGGCTGCATTTATTACATCATCAAATTCGTCTTCCTTAATTAACTCCTCATTATATCCAACGTATTCAGGTTTAACGCCTATCTCAGCCAGCCAAGTATTAATTACTTTAGGATGAATATAGCTTGTTCTAGCCATAGCAGGAGTATTATTTAATATTTGAGATACTTTTTCAAATATATCTTTTAATTTATTCTTTACCGCTGTCTTAATTTCTTTTGGATTGCTAGGCAAAGGAGGAGGAGTAGCAGGGTCATCATAAAGCATTTTTTTTGCTACAGATGTAGCAACATAAGTTCTTAAATCTTTAATCTTAAACGCTTCCATTTTCATATATTGATCATATACTTCGTCAATATAGTTTTTAGGGATAGAAAATAAGAAAGGGGAGTTTTGTCTTTCTACTTTCTTTGTAGTTAGATACTTAGCTAATGAAGGATCGTAAATTTCAGCTTCATTATCTTGATATGATTTGCCAACAAAGTTAAATTTTATACTATTACCAGAAATTTTAATGTTTTCTGCACTTAATGTTGATACTCCTCTGTTTCCAGTCGCATCAAATCCTTTAGTACTACCTACTCTTAACCCTGTATGCGAAATAATACTGATAATTGCGGCAGCTTGCTTTAATCTATCATCAGCTGAAGGATTATTTAAGATTTGATTTGCTGTATCATGAATATGTTTAATGTCTTTAGGCTTGATTTTAGTAATACGTTTCCATTTTACTTCAGCATTGCGCTTTAAAAACTCTTGTGTGTATGCACTTATTACTTTTCCTGTCTTAGGATGTTTCCATTGCAAGACAACGTGTGAATTAACATCTCCGGAAAGATTAACTTTAACTTGGTCTTGGGGAATATTAACAGGATATGCGTTTAATTTGTATTTTGTAAAGTCTGACCACCATGCTTTAGGAGCATTAGGATCTTTTTTAGGTCTAGGACCTGTAGCATGACCTTTAGTAATTTTCTTAACAGGCTTAATTTTAGTAGGTTTGCTTTGTGATGGACTTGGAGCGCCAACATCTGGCTTAATTAAACCAAGTTTCATAGCACGATAATAACCAACGCGATTTCCTGTCTTAGGATTAACCCAAGTTTGATTAGTATCAAATTCTAATAATGTCAATAAATGTTTATCAATACTCATTACAATTAAATATTTGTTAAAAGAATCTTTTAATAGCGTTTTTGAGATTAGGGATAACTTTAATAACTTCAAATTTCTTTATATCAAAGTTATATTGAACGTAACTGCCTTCTTTATAGACTTCTTTAGCGTTACATAGTCTACAAACGCAAACTTTGCCTTTATCTGAGGGGATAGAATATTTCATTCTATTTTTACGAAATAGAAAATTAGGGTATTTCCTTTTACATTTAAAGCATCTTATCATTCTACTTTAAATATGGTAAAAATTTTGCGGAGAACGTGGGGTTCGAACCCACCCAGCTTTTACACCCTACCTGTTTAGCAAACAGGCCTCTTAACCAACTTGAGTAGCTCTCCTTATATTGTTATCCACCCAGGGCTCGAACCTGAAGTCTTTTGGTTCAAAACCAAACGTGTTGCCAATTACACCAGCGGACAATAAAGAAGGTTTATAGCTACTACCTACAACTTGTCGTTCTCCCTCAAGGATTCTAACCTCGATTTTGTGGACCAAAACCACACGTCCTGACAGTTAGACGAAAGGAGAATATAAAACAAAAAGTCCCGAATCTTTCGACTCAGGACTTTTCATTAATCTAACCTAAAAACCAAATGATTAGCGAACATATCTTGAGACGGCGAAGTGGGTACTTTGCTGACTCTGACTGAATATGTTAATTGCTTTCATATGATAAAATTATATAATTAAATATTAATAACCAAATTTATTTTTACTTTTGTTGCGAAGATAGGATTCGAACCTACAAGCCTTTCGGCGGGGGCTTTCACGGCCCCTGAGTATACCATTCCTCCACATCGCTGGCATCCAACAAACATCAGACTTTCACCTGATATCTATTTAACGAAGCGCTAGTACTCCTGACAGGACTCGAACCTGCACGCTCTCAATGAGCACTAGGGCTTAAACCTAGCGTGTCTACCAATTCCACCACAGAAGCATTTGTACCCGATGAGAGACTTGAACTCTCATGCTGTAAAGCGCAGGTTCCTAAAACCTGTGTGTCTACCAATTTCACCAATCGGGCATAAATAAAAAAACCCACTCTTTCAAGTGGGTTTTAAATCATATAATATATACTACATATTAGACAATACAATTCCCACTCTTCTTTTGTAAGAGTAACAGGCTTTGTAAGCTTAACGATGTTGTAATTGTTTTCATTGTTTTTAAATATTGTATAATTTTATTTTTTTAATTCCTTTGACGATTGTTAGTGCAAACGCCAAGGAGCTTAAATTAATCATCTAGAGGTTTTGCGATCGTTCCCCGTACTATACACGATCCTTTCATTTAAGGTGGGGAGGCTTTGGTTACCCTAGGCTTGCTACACACTCTATTTATTTAGACTCTAAAATTACGTTTTATATTATTAAATACCAAATTTGTTTTATTATATAATGTACTAAATGGTTACCATTATATTCTTGTTATATGTGCGTATGCTAATTGTTCTTTAGATAAAAAAGAACCATATGCAGGCATAACAGGAGTGTTGATCATTACCATTCTAGCTTCGTCAGGAGTTCTATTTCCTTTTCTGTGATTACATGGGAAACAAGATGTAACTAAATTTTCCCAAGTGTTCTTTCCACCTCTTGACTTTGGCATAACGTGGTCTAATGTTAAATCTTTTGTTGACCCACAGTAAACACAAGTATGCTTATCTCTCTTTAAGATGTTTTGCTTAGACAAGTTTAATTTCTTGTAAGGCAAATGAACATACTTTAATAATCTAATAACCACAGGACGTTCAAAAGTTTTACTTTCTGAACTCAAAGGATGATCTGCTTCAGAAGCCAATACTTCAGCCTTACCCTTGTAAATCAAATTGTATCCCTTTGCTAAGGAAGCCATGTTGATTGGGGTGTAATCAGCGTTTAATATTAATATTGACTTTGACATCGTTTTAAATTTTGGAGCTCTGTTGCAGACTCGAACTGCATTGAACCTCTTTACAAGAGAGGGCATCACCAGCAATGTTTACAGAGCGTGATTTTATTGTAACGATAAAGGGAATTGAACCCCTGACATCAACCTTATGAGGATTGCGTTCTACCACTGAACTATATCGTCGTGATATTTATTTTAAATATGCCCCCAGAGCCGGACTCGAACCTTTTCCTAAAGCTACATTATGTATACTGCGGACCAAAACCAAATTTGATCTGTCAATTTAGCATCTGCGGGTTTTGAGCCCGCTGTGTTACCTTTACACTATCCAGGGATTGTAAATGTAGCTTGTGCGCTAGGAAGGATTCGAACCCTCAGTCTCTTGATCCGTAATCAAGCATGTTATCCAGTTACACTACAAGCGCGTAGTTTTTATTTTTTGGGGTAATTGACGGGACACGATCCCGCAACCTCTTGGACCACAACCAAGCGCTCTGCCTTTGAGCTACAACTACCATATGAGGAAGGTGTGGGATTTGAACCCACGGATCGTTAGACCTTCAGTTTTCAAGACTGATACAATAAGCCGGACTCTGCCAACCTTCCTTATTAAAATGTGCCCCAAGTAGGATTTGAACCTACATAACCTGTACAGGTATCAGTTGCGATCTGACTCTGGCTATCGTCGCGAATGGTCAAACCATCAGTGTGTCTTCCTATTCCACCATAGGGGCATATGTTGCACGCGACCTAGGCAATGATCCTAGAATAAAGGGTTTGGAATCCTTTGTGTTGCCAATTACACCAATCGCGCGTATATAAAATAAAAAATCCAATCTTATTAGGATTGGATGCATCTTTAAAATTTATGTCTTTCTTTTTATCTTAAAACAGAAAAACCAAATAACAATGCACCCATCTCTAACCATGTCGTATGTGACATCGATAAATTCGACCAGCGTGATAGCGTATATGTTAATTTATGTTTCATTTGTTTTATTATAATTAAATACTAACTTGTTTTTAATTATGACCTAAAATTAATATAAACTTTCCACACTACCAACTTTATTTTAATTTATTGAGGTGCATGTAGGGATCGAACCCACTCTATTAGTTTTGCGAACTAACCGCTCTCCATGAACAAACGCACCGTGGTATTGGAGGTGGGACTTGAACCCGACTGTCTCAAAGGTATAAGCTTTGTGCATGTACCAGTTATGCTTCTCCAATATAAATAAAAAAACCTCTAAATCTTTTCGACTTAGAGGTTAAAGTATAAACAATAGTTTATCTTCTCAACTTCCAAGTGG
>Ga0315289_10004980_pt1 | contig 19716 bp, 24 predicted proteins | sample YL17G11_40_MG_FD_203452 | JGI IMG/M metagenome (GOLD analysis project Ga0315289, IMG submission 203452) | Sediment microbial communities from Yellowstone Lake, YNP, Wyoming, USA - YL17G11_40 | ecosystem: Environmental > Aquatic > Freshwater > Lake > Sediment | place: USA: Wyoming | collected...
GATATGGAAACATAGCCCAAAATTTCTACAACCTTTTATTAGTTCTTTTCGTGGCAGTATGGCTGCCGGATTTACTTTTGGCAGGTTACTGGGCTGCTAATTCATACACATTGGGACAAGCACAAAAACAGAGCGTCTTTGCAACCGGTGATGTAAATAAATGCACTGCAAACAAGGAACCGGTTGCAAATGCGGAGGCAGGTGTTTTGGAATCGCCATTTACGATAAAATTCGGAATTTATGACATCGGAACAAAAACAGTAACACCTCCTGATAGCGCAACTGCTGGGCAGGAATACAGTTTAGGAATGGTTCTAGAACCGAAAACAGATTATGATCCCAAAGTGGAAGGTGTAGTTATTAATGTAATTGGAAAGAATGATAGAGGTGAAACAATTAATTTTGCCGGAGACTATTGCACATCGTTAAGTCCGTGCACGACAAATAAAGACTTCCCAATTACGGACACATTATATTCTGCTGGACCCATACCATGCGGCAGCAAATTCTTAACACTTTATTCGCAGGTTAATTATTACATAGAGGGTGCGCGTGAAGGATATCATGTGAGAATAATCCGTTCACAAGAGTATCAGAGCATGTCTTTGCAAGATGACATCGGCAAAGCAAGCAAGATTTACGGTCCGGTTAATTTGTATTTGGGATTCTCCTCGCAACATGTTGTGATTCCTAAAACAGGAACTGGCAAGGTTACAGTCTACATTTTTGCCGAGAATAAAATTAACGGTGTTGCTTCGCTGAAAAACTTGAGGGTTGTGCAGCAGCCAGAAAAGAGTGACGTAAACAAATACAAACTCAATCTCGTAAGCTGTAGTCCCGTAATGCCAACAAGCATCAGTCAAGATGACAATGGCGATGTACACTACATTTTTGACAGAGAGGTTGAAATAAATCCTACTGCAGTGCAAGAATCACCATGGCAATGGGGAGGCTCACAAACAACAACAGAAGTTGAAAAAAGCAAGATAACATGCACGTTTGAAATCCCATTTACACTCGACGAAAGCGATTATTACAAAACAATGACATTCAACATATATGGCAGCTATACTTACTCAGAGCAAAAATCTACAGAGTCTGTTCAAGTCTGGGGCGCATGCGACTAGCCAATACAATCTTTACAGTATATTTTGCTGTCTATCAATGCGTAAGAGTCTTTCTCACCGAACATAATCGGCTTGTCTAGCTTGACAATTATATCTTTAGATTCAAAACTAACGCTCTCGACCTTCGGAGAATTGGTTATTCTCGGATCTTTTTTAGTGAACGCAGCAAGATATTCGCCGAATATAATTTTAAACCTTTCCTCTGTAGCGCCGCCTTCCTGAGAAGCTTGTGTATACGAATACTTCGCAGCGTTTTTCAAAAACATTTTTGCCGATGTTGAGTAGTATGAATATTCGTATATTCTCGAAACTGTTGTGAAAAGCTCTGTCCTGCCATGCAATGTCATGTACCAGTAAATTGCAGTAAAAACCATAACAACAACCATGATTATCATCGAAGCGTTAGATACGTCCGCTGCTGAAAATCCTTTTTTGCTCACCATTCTATCAGACTCGCTTGTGCCATTAAAGCTTGGCTGCTGTATGGAACCGGGATTAAAATCGTAGAAGGCGGTGTGGAAGGCTGTTTGGTTGGTATTATAGAAGAGCCTTCCAGCTCAAAATATTTTTTGTTGCCGTAAGCAACGTAAAAGCGATAGTTGCTTATTTTTGCCTCGCTCTCCATCTTTTCAATCTCAATCTTTATGAAATTCCTCAGCTCTTCGTCTTCCTTGCCCTCAGCCACAGCTTTGCCTATCAAAGTATCTAAAAACTCGCCGTCCTTTGTAGAATACAATAACGTGAAGAGTTTTGTGTTGGCCTCTGTAATCCTTGTAACTTCTATCGTGTTGTCCCCGAACTGCAGCATGCCCAGCCTGATGCCCAAATACAATATAAATGTCATCACCAACGCGAACAAAACCATAAATGTTGTTGCAGCTATACCTTTACTTTGCGTACATCGTGACATAGACAACACCCCTATCTATCGAACCATCTTGGTTTTTTATCGGGACGAACAAAAAATGCTCTTTTGTTGTTGACAAAGCATACTCTTCTGTAATAGGAACATAACCATTCGAGCCCTGCCACTGTTCCCCGGTGTCCAAATCTTTTACAGAAAATTTGTATTTTGTTTCTGCAAAACCAATGCAAGTTGTAACATCCGATATTTTTTCCTTTGATATTATGCCGTATTCGGAGGAAGAGCATTTGACAACCATATAAGCAATATCCTTTGCCAAAAACCAGTTTGAAGTCTCCTTGAAAAAAGATTTTACTGACACATAATCAACAATCGTGACATAGATAACTAAAATTGTTACGGATAATGTTAGCACTATGCCGAATATTTCTGAAACATATCCCTTCATTCTATTTTTGGTACGCAACATCCACTATCCTCCGCATCACAGACAGATATCTCGCCTTGCCCATTCACAGTATTTTTGATTATGCATATCTCATTTGCTGCGAAGTCTGCCCTTTTCGCACTGCCTGAAAACTCTGAGGTGACTGATATGCTTCCGGTTGAAATTTTGACAAGGTTATTCTCAACAGCGATATTCATCTTGCCCGGCATGCCATATTTTTGCAGGCCGGCATCAACTGTTGAGAGAGATGTTATGTATGTGCTGACATCCTTCGAGGCTGCCAGCACCATGTCTTCAGTTATTACCCTGTCCTTCAAAAGGCCTTTCTGCACAATAAAAACGAAGGCGATTATTCCGACTATTAGAGTAGCTATCACCATGAACAATTCTTTGTTCATTGCCTTGCTTCTAGCCAAAAATACTTCTTCTGACATCTTGCACCTTTTCGTCCCAATCTTTATCCGTGTATTCTTTGACAACTGCGTTGAAAATGTTTTTATCAGAATCGAAGGACACTTGCATAACGTATGCCAGCTTGCCGCCAATGCTGTTTGACGTGCTCATGCCAAACAAAGTTTGCTCTGAAAATTGGATGTTGCAGCACAGTTCCTCTTCTATGCACTGCGGATCATTCTTCCCGCTGAATTTTATATAAACATAGAAAGGATAATCCAAACATTTTCCTTCTGCGCATGTCTGAGACAGGCAATATTTTCCTTTACCTGTATACTTGCCATCCTCTGTTTTTGCTGGGACAATCTCAACCCTTTCCACTATCGACGGCAGTTGCAAAAGCATATCCACTTGGCCTTTTTTCGCATTGTTAAGATCTTTTACAAAATTTGCCATGTTTGTTTTTGCTGTGACTATGTCCTGCCAGTCAAGTATCCTAAATATGCCTATGAAAAAAACAACAATTATAATTAAGAATACTATAACCCACAGGCTAGTTCGAAATATTTCCTTCTCGGCCATTAAATCAGCCTTGATTCAGCATGTCTTGGGGGCTTGATACCACGTATTTTCAACGCAGTTGCAAGACTTTTCGCAGCCGACACCGCCGCATTTCTTAGGCTGGTTGTTGTTGCCCCACGAAACAATAGATCCGTCCGTGCATTTGATTGTTTCTTCTTGTCCATCCCCATTCAAATCGTGCGAAACCTGCCATGTCGCACCAGCACGTATGGAATCCTTGTATTGATTGCATGCAATGTAGCATTTGGTGCTTACCATAGTCTTCGTTCCGCTGGAAATTGTGGTTTCTCCAAACGATGATGCCCAAGGCATGAATTGTGATATTGTACCCCAGAACACAACAAGAATGGCCAGCACTATTACAATGCCGACGACTATGGCCAGAACCAACCTGAATGAAAGTTCCATCGGCATTTTTTCACCTATGCAAAATTCCTTCTATAAATGAACTGGCGTTCATTATAAATAAACCCTTTATCGCGCCGCTGTAAAGGAGCATTGTAATTATTACAGCAATTAGGAGAAAAAGCATAACCAGAATTATTTTTACTATTGTTTCCCACGCAAGTGTCAGTCCTTTCATTTTTATTCGGCCTCCAAGAAGCCATGCGGCCATGCCGTCAGAGCTTCGAGATAAAGTGCAATGCCTTTGCCGGCAGCGCTTGCGCCATAGCACACCAGAGCTCCGACTCCAGTTGGAGCAGCCACTATGCATTTATTCAGACCAAAATCGCTGGCCAAAGACAACCCAGTTGCAATATAACCAAACACTTTTGGCGGTGTGTAGCAGAAGTTTTGCTTGCCTGTGTCTATTGCATGCGGCTCTATTTTTATGCAATCTGACTGGTATTCGGGAAAGTTAGAATACTCGGAGCATATCGTCATATCTTTGCCGCCCAGTTCAGCCTTGCCAACTACACAGCCACATTTCCCTCTTTTGATGTCCAAGCGTGCATTGCAGGGGCTTCCTAGATAAAACTTTGTTCCCATGTCCCAACGCTTGCTGAGCTCTATGTAAGTATCTTTGCACATCTCAGATAGTTTGAATGTTTTAGGCTCAATAAAATTTGAATTGACCGTAATCGCTGATTTCACACAAAGGCTGTTGCTTTCACATGGAATAAATTTCTTAATAAGACTGGCCGCATATTTGGCAGCTTCTGCAGTTGTAATTCCGGCAGACACACCAATATAGCCGTTTTTCATGCCCTCAAGCATTTTGTCGTTAAGCGTTACCGAGGACAATTTTTCTTTTAGTCCCACTGTAACTACATCAGGCGCTTTTGTGCCGAGCCATTGGTCGAGTGTTGTCTGCGCAGGATCAAAAGTTTTCACTGCTTCCGCAACAGTTTCAATTGACTTTTCTTTGCCTACAACGAAAATTCCTTCTTTAATCCCTTGCTTGAACGCACTGCCGGCTGATTTTATAAACGGCATAGCCATGAATGCCATTGAAATAGTCTGCCATCCGCTCCATGCCGCATCCTCGCCGGGCGGGAACGCTTCATGATAAACCAGATATTTCGGATCGCCAGCTCCCGGTATCCAATCTTCCGCACCAGCAGTCGCCTGCGGCATGAAAAAATAAACGCTGCATGCTGCATTTTCATCGCTGCCGTCGCAAGTAACAAAGTTCGAATTTGGCTTTTCAGTTACACCACCATTAGCGCAGACATAGTTTATGCCTTCCACCAGAGAATTTACGCTCAGCTTCACTCTTGTATCATCGCTGCACCACGAACCGTTAGACAATTTGCAGAGATAATAATCCAGCCATTCCCATATGTCAAGCCTCGCGCCACCATAATAAGCAATCATTGTAAAAAGAACGGCACCTAGTATGACAAGTGCGAATCCTACCATTACCCACATCATATTCCCAGTTACCGCCTTGCCGCCGATGATGAATTTAATTCTGACCGACATGTGGAAGACCTATCCTAAACCATCCGGAGCCGATGCTGAGGTATTTGTCTATAAAAGCATTGATAGGCTGAAAGGCACTAGTGGATAAAAATCCTGACGCCTTGAGCGCAAAAAATATTATGATTATCATGACGATGATAATTCCAATTATTGTCACGAGTTTCCAAGCTATCTGCTCTGCAGGCATTCACTACACCTTTCCCATGAATTTAATCGCTATGGCAATGATTATCGCCACTACAACTAGTGCTATTAGTACGACTGCGAATTCGACCCACATATCTCCCTTTTTTATATGCTACCACCCAAGCCAACTATCGACTCTATCATGCCGCTGAAGATTCCGCCAATCAGCGCCATCGTCATAATGTAAAGCACGATTCCTATAATTAATATCTTACTTATGAGATATTTCTTTTTGATTGGCTTGTCTCCGGAAGATGCCGCTATGATAAAACTGCCGATGATGATTGAAAGTTCTATGAAATAAATTCCAATAACCAACTGCAATTGAGTCGGTGATATTGTGTTTTTAATATCGCCACCAATCAGCTGGGTTACTACGTTAATATCACCAATCACTCCGCCTATATTTTTTAAAGCTTCCATCTTCCGCGAAAGGATTACAAGTATTGACAAGATTATCTGGCTCATCGCAACAACTATTCCGCATATTGCCGGGACTAGCACGTATGCGTTAAACTTGAGGCTTGACACTGTGTCGTCAAGCAGGTCCTCAATCTTCTCCTGCGTTTGATGCATGTTCCGCAGATACTTGTGTATTGTCAGCATAGCTTCAGAAGCAACATTCATTCCCTTCTTTGTCGAGTCAGAAATAATTTTCATCATGGCCCTGATCATTTTCGAAGGATAGTATTTCAACGCACCGTTCTCGCTGTCGAAAAGGCTTCTTTCAAATGTCATGTTGAAATTTTTCATGTTCGAAATACAGCGGTCGAAAAGGCCTTTGATTTTAAACTGTTTTATGTTTTCCGAAGAATCCTTCAAAGCATTCTCAAGCGGAGTGCCAGTGCTTATCCTGTAGCCAAGCTGGTATATCGCCTCGTCAAACTCCTTTTCAACAGTTTCTATTTCCTCCTCTATTTTTAATACATTTCGGCTTTTGCCATAGCAGTAGATTATCAAACCCACAGATATGCCGATTACGAAGAGCGAGCTGCTGAGAACTGTTGACAGTTCGACGACCGGCTGATAGATGAAAAGCGCGATACTGAATATGCATATTATCGCAGCTATTAAAATTGCAGTAGGCGTTGTGGGTATTATTGTCTTCACAGGACCGCTGCCTATCATAAAGTTGTCTGCATCTTTCGCGTCTGGGTGTTCTGATATATCAACAGGGGCAAATGTCACTGGCCGTGTCTCCACAACGTTCTGGAGAAACATGTAGAGTATCAGCGGCATTACGATGTCATAGCCGATGACAAGACTCCAGATGTTGACAAATCCGCCTAAAAATATTGTCACCATGGGAAATACAACCATGATCAAAATCGGAAGAATTATTCCAATCATGTGTAGAGCCATTACAGGCAGCATAAGGTCTCTTGCATACTTGTTCATCCTGTCCGACGTGCCTGTCAGGATGACATTAATCGCCTCGTCGAGCATCTTGTCCCTCTTCTGGCCTGCCTGGTAGAGGCTGTTGATTATCAGGTCTAAAGATTTGACGAACTCCTCGTTGTTCTCCTTCCACCTCTGCTCGAAAGTTTGCAGAGCTGAGATGACGTTGTTGTAGACGCCAACATCAATATCCCACAAAAGTTTTTTGAAATCAAAGCCCAGCGGGCCTGCAAGATTTTCAGCAGCAAACCTCACTGCGTTTTCCAGATTTGGCGTGGACTTCATCGACACGACCATGTAGACTATTGCCAGCATGATGTCCGAAGAGGCTTTGATCCTGTAAGATTTCGCAAGGTGGTAAGGGTAAATCATTATGTAGTAGCCGAAGCCCAAGGCGAAGGCTATGAAAAGTATAACGTGCATTATCTGCAACAGACCGGCCATGAAAAGGGCTGTGGTCAAAACAAGAAAACCGATTATGAAAAATATGGCGAGCGAGAGGCAGCCTCCCGGCGTTGTCTCAAGATGGCAGAAGTCTATTGCCTTCTGAAGCTTCTGCTCAGTTTCATCACCAGGCTTCACGGTTAAAATGTTTCCGGCAGCGTTGCACAGCTTTTCGTAAAAAGTAGATATCTTCGGCTTGAAGGATTTTTTGAATTGCATATACTCCTTGGACTCAATCATTCTTTCACTCTTTTCTCGCCAGAGCAGACTTGAACCACTCAAGCCACTTGTCAAAGATCATCTTCGTGTCCATCGCCCCGACCTCCTCCCTAACCTTGTCGCATATGAGGTGGAACATTTCGTTACTTTCAATGACCCAGTTCGCCTCGAGTATGTCCATCCTGTTCAGCCTTTTTGCATAATCGACCATCGTCTCCTTTATCTTGCCGCGAAGCAGTATGTTCTCCCACACAGCGTCCCAGTTGCCGTGCCATTCCCTGACCCTGCTTGCAACGTCATTCAACACCATGCTCTCGCCGTCCACGAGAGTGTCAGTAGGCTTCAGCCTATCCTCCTTAGCAGAATATTCCATGAGGTTGACGAAACCGGCCTCGTCCATCGGGTCGGTCTTCCAATGCTTCCTCACTTCCGTCACTTCTGTGACGCGGCGGAAGCGGTGCAGGCCATCAGGCGAGCGGAGCATGCTGCATATCGTTATTACATCCGTTGCTTTGAAGCTGGTCGGCGGCACGCCAAGATCATTGACAACCCTGTCGAACACGCCGTAAGCAGACTCGCCGTGTATGGTGCCGGCAACGACATTCGCCAATGCTCCGATACGCATTGCTTCATAAAGTGCTTTTGCTTCGACACTTCGAACTTCTCCGATTATCAAACAGCTGTCGCCTAAACGCAAGGCAGTTCTCAAAGCTTCGTCTGCTGGAAGTTCAGCCTCCACTCTGGTAATGACAGAACGGGATTTCATTCGTTCGATGTTAAAACCAAGCTGCCTTAGTGCTACGAAGGGGAGCTCGAGCGTGTCTTCAACTGAAACGATACGAAATTTTCTCATTATCTCCAGCATCATGCTTCCCAGCAGTGACGTCTTGCCACTGCTTCTTCCCCCAGCAATCAACAGTGTTCTAGAACCATCAACAAGAAAACTCATCAATCCTGCATAAAGCGGGTCGAAGAATTTCGCATTGATGTATAGAGGGAAAGTCCACGGCCTGTCCCTATGCCTTCTGAAAGCAAATCCTAAACCTTCTGGCGATAATGTTCTTGTTATTGCTGCGACTCTTGCCCTCCCGCCCGGCACGTTGAGCTCAGTGTCCAAAACAGGATTCGCTTCATCCAATGGTCTTCCCGAATACATCCTAAACCTCGTGGCCCACGCTTCTGCATCTTCTCTTGTTGGTATCAAGTTTGTTTCGCATTCTTCAAAATCGGAATGGTTGACGAATATCGGTGTCAGGCCTATGGGCGAGTTTATGAAGATGTCCTGCAGCTTGTCATCAGCTAGCAGTATTTCCAGCACGCCAAATCCGGCTGTGTAACGAGACAGTATTCCTGCCAGCTCCTCCAATTCCTTCGGCGCAAACTCGACGGCCATGTTGCGCGCTATGTCTTTTATCAGATCCCTGCCGATGTTGAAAAACACTTCCCTGGTCTTCTCAGGATCAGTGAACTCAGTCTCGGTGGGCTTGTGCGCGGCCAGATATCTTCTTGCGTTGTCAAGTATCGTGTATTTGTCCTCGCTCAGCCTGAACTCCGGAGGTGTGACATGATAAAAGTTTCTGACCTTCCCAGGGACTTTGAAAATTTCTACCAGAACATTGCCGATGCGATATCTCTCCACAGGCTGACCGCCTTTCGGATAGGCTGTCATATATCTTGTTAACATAAAGTTCGGCTTGATGAGAGGGTGGAAGAACTCCCTGTAAATCCTGCGGTCGCCCGGCCTGTAGCCTGTTAGATGTGGTTTGGCAAGCTGTATCATCTTGCAGCCGGAAAGTATCCTCTCAATCCTCAGCAGCGTATTGTTCAGGTAGTCAGTGTAGCATCTTGCGAACTGCGGCTGCGACTTCTCAGCAGCAACCTTAGCAGCAGTCACCATCCTCTGGAGCTTTATATAGGCTCCAACAGGATCCTTGCGCAGCGCTTCAGTTATTAAAAATTGCAGGTCAGCCATCCTCTGCGGGAAAAGCTTCTCGCAGTACTGCGGCCCGAAATTCTTTATGCTGATTATCTTCTCTTCGTTGAGTATTTTGTTGTATGCGTCGACAATGCCGACCAGCAGCTTGACCTGCTCGAAGTCGTATTCATTTTCCCTAGTCTCGGCAAGCACTATCCTCTCGGCATTCTTCACCTCGGAAAGGATGTCAAACACCACTCCCATGCATGCTTCTGAATCTTCTATGCTCGGCTCTATGGCCCAGTTTAGCGCATCTACTCTCACTGCGTTGTCGATGATATCGTAGCTGACAGGCATGCAACCTTATTTAAATTTATCTGTCTGCAAACAAATTCTTTATTTATGGCGCTTGAAGGCAAGCCGGGCGACAGCCCAGTGGCGATGATAAACGAGCTGGTGATGAGGCTCAACGAAAACTCGAGAAGGATAAAGTACGTCGAGCAGAAGGTGGAGAAGGTCGAGTCGACTACTTCCACGCTGGAAGAGACGGCACTGATGCAGATGAACGATTTGAAGATTAACCTTGAGAGGATAGGCCAGAAGATGACTGCGCTTGCAGAGCGGCTGAACATGATAGAAAGTGAGATGGCGCGTTTAGGAAAGGAAGTGGGCAGGGCTGCGACTAAATCAGAGGTGAAGCAGCTCGAGGCTTTCATCGACATAGTCAACCCGATAACCTCGAAGTTTGTCACGCGGGATGAGCTTGACAGGGCGCTGGAAGAAAGCGCGCCGAAAAAGACTCTGAGAGCATAGGGCTTGGACTCGGAGCAAAATAAATTGTTGATTTTGTTGAAGAAAACTAATAATTAAAGCTTAAATCTTTATTTATCATTTAATTAATCATGGGAAGACCAGACTTTGGAACAGTCAGAATATATAAAGTGGGTGGGGGTTTTCTATACATCCCGCAAAGATTTATTGATGATAAAAAATTTCCTTTTCAAGATGGTGATATCGTTAAAACCGTTGTTAGGGCCGACGGAACTCTTGATATTATTGAGCCCAAACCACAAGAATTAGAAGCTTATAATTCTTTATTACGAAAACTTAGTCCAGAAGAAAGAGAAGAAATAAAAGGAGCTACTGTAGGAGACCCGCCTGTTCATCTGGGAAAACTTACTTACACTAAATAAGTCAGTATTTTAGATAATCAATAAATTTTGACAATGGGTTTATTTTATCACAAATCAACACATTTCTTGGCAAAATCCAACTAGATATACAAATTAAAAGTGCTAATACTTTATTTACAAAGCCGAGCATAGGTTTATTTTTAAGCGTAGTTACAATTAATTTATAGTGGTTTGATGGCGCTGTTCAAGAAGGAGCTTCCCGGTTTTTCACTGGCGAGCAAGGGTATGCCGACGGAAAGGGTGAGGGAGATGTCATCGAAAGGCTTCTCCGAGCCTGAGATGATTGATGTGTTGAGGAAGGAAGGCTATTCTGCCGAGGATATTGACAAGGCCTTGACGCAGACTCTCAAAGCAGGAGTGGCAGGCCAGTATCCGGCAACAACTTTGCAGCAGCCTGCGATGCAGTCACAACTACCAGCATTGGAGCAGGTGCAGCAGCAGATGTCTCAAGTTCCGGAAACTTCATTGCCTGAGAATTATTATTATCCAGAACAGCAGTATCCGACGCAAGAATATGTAGACATAGCTGTCAGAGAAAAGATGACGGACGTGGAGCAGAAAGTGAGCGAGTTCGAGATACGCTATGAGGAGCTGAAAGGAAAGATGGACAACATCTACGACCAGATGAACACGATGCTGCAGACGCGCACAAGCGAGCAGCAGCAAATACTCGGCAAGATCGACTCTTTCACCAACACGATGAACGATATTGAAGCTAGAATGGGCAGTCTGGAAAAAGCGTTCAAGGACGCGCTACCTGCATTGATAGAGTCTGTTAGAGGATTGACAGACCTGGTGCAGAGGCTGAAGAAGGAAGGCTAATTTATTCTTTGACCTCTATTCTTATTTTATGGACGGCTTCAGCGCATCTCAAGTCTCCTCTATTATAGGTTTTGACATTTCGACATTAACTATCGCCAGCCTCATAGTCAACATAATCATCCCTTTCATAGTCGTATGGTACGCCATGTATCTTTTGCTATGCAAGATACGCATCTTCAGGAACACAGCGATAAATTCGGTGATAGGCGCGTTCATGTCATTTTTGGCAATAAGATTGAGCAGCACGCTAGCGATGTGGCTGGGTTTCGCAGGCATACTCGCCATCAAGTTCAACAACCTCTACGACAAGGCCTTGGCGCTCGTAATATTCGCGATAATGCTGACGCAGATAACCGCGCTTTTTTCCATACACGGCGCCTTGTCGATCTTCTGCCTGCTCATCTCCCTGATATGCATATTCAAAATACCAAACAGGGTGATAAAGACCATAGCGGTAATCATAATCTTCGTTGCGTATTATTTCCTTTCACCGTATGCTGCAGTCGCAGACACGCAGTTCAAATTAAGAATTTAAACTTGGAACTCAAAATGAAGAATTAGGTGGGTTGCGTTGAAAGTAAGAATGCTGTTAGTTGCATTAACGCTGTATTTTATTTTTTCCAGCTCTGTCGCCTTCGCGCAGTTTGACTTTATAACTGAAAGGTACGCTGGCGGCGTCAAGGATATGTTAAGATTGGTTTTGGGGTCCAATGTGCCAGAAGAATGGTTGTCATTGCCGAACTTCGTCTATTTTATAGTTTTTCCGTTCGTGGCTGCTTGGGCAGTTATTTACGGAGTCATGGAAGAGATACAGATATTCAGGCGAGCGAGGACGTCGCATAAGGTAGTCTCGTTTGTAATGGCCGCCATGCTGCTGCCCAGCGGCTGGCTCATGATAATTGTGAATTACTTCTACATGTTCGATGCTTGGGTTGCGCTGGTGGCGTTCGGCGTGGTGTTCCTTGTCGGGACCCTAACATGGGGGTATGGTAGAGTGATTGGAAGCAGAGGTGAGTGGTATGAACATGGGCAGAAGGATTTGGGCCGTCAGTTAAATAATCAAATCAACGATTATAATGACCAATTGATGAAACTGCATCAAGATTATGCAGCTGGAAAACCAGGACTTACTAATGCTGAATATAGACGAAAATTGTATGAAATCGCTACAAAAAGAAATGCTGCCGAGGTAAGATTAAGGCAGATAATTCCTACATGATTTTTGTAAAAATATACTTTTTAATAATTTCTCTAAATGATTATATTTTCTCCAAGTAGCATTGTATAGAAATACCATCTTTTACACGTCTTAAATCTATGCGCTTTAATTTCTTGTACACAAAAAATCCGTCGTCTTCATGTAAGGCTATGCCGTCTCTTCTTTGAAGATGCTCGCCGTAAGGATCGATTACATCTACAGTGTCTACAACCTCTACCTCAAGGTTTGGTATTCTATGCTTCCTAGGTACTATTCCAAATTGTTTATAAAGAATTACAACATTAGCATGTTGCCCATTTTCAACACCAGACAGGCTAGCGCACATTTTTGCAGCTATTACTTTTCCTCTTTCGCCTCTGAGTGTTAGTTCTTTGTTCTTGCAACTTCTGGGAGATAAAAATTTCAATTGTTTCGGCAATCCATCCCAAATATAGCGTCTGTCCATCCATTTTGCACATTTGTTAATTTCTTCTCTATCATTCGGTGTAATTTGGGTATAAAGTTCTGGATGGTCAACTAGGTCTCCGTAAATATTATAAAAATCTCCTTGCTCTGAATATAACTTACACCCCCTCAAACTGTTGTACATTCTTGAAACAATTTCTTTTTTAGTTATTGTTGCACGTTCTTGCTGTGTAGTTCGGACTACCGGAGCTGGCATTGGTGCAGCCAAGTCTCGTGTAGCTGGTTGAACAGTTGTTCGAGTAGCAGTTATTGGCCACGGTTGAAATGGTGGCATCGGTTCTGTAATATCTCTAGGTCTTATTGGAGGAGCTTGCTGCGAGAGTTCGGTTGGCGCTTCCAAGTATTGCTGCAAACTGCCAAAAAGGGGGTTGAAAGCTGCTATTGGTTGGTTTGGAATTATTGTTGTCTGTCTTGGTAAAAAACACAGTGTATAATCTGGTTGGACTGGTGGTATTGGAGTATCTGGCGGTCGGTTGATACGCCCAAAAATAGCTTTGGCTTCCATGTCTGCTTGAACAATTTTATTTTTTAAATCCTCAATATACAATTCTTTAAAAATATCAGATTCTGGTGCTTTTTTCCTCTTCGGTATAGGTTGACCCCAATCATCCAAACGTTTTCTTATTCCTTTATACGTATCTAGCAGGTCTTCTACATCGATATTAAGAAGATATCCCGTGTCCATAATTAGCTTTTTCAGAGAATACAATTCATCCTTCATATTTTCGCGGCTTCTAAAAGCCTTTACATCGTATATTGGCAACTGCCTTCCTTTATACCTCAGCGACCTTTTGTCGTATGTTACCAGAGCTCTTCTCATTTGTTTTTTCCAAGATTCTTCATATTTATTTCTATTCTCTTCGTGTTTACGATCACCTTCAATAATTTTTAACATCTGTTTTCTCAGCAAATCTGCAGGATTCTTTCTTTTTTGTATCTTTTTTTTCGAAACATCTAAAGGCTTTTTAATTTGCTGGATAGTTTTTGGCATGCTATATTTATAACTCGGGTGATATATAAGCTTTACTACTCTGTAGTGAATAAATACAATTTCAAAAACGATTTAAAATTAGACGGCCAGCTATTTATTGAGTTTATGGAGCAGAAAGCTAAAGTAGTTTTCGCCTATGGCTATGGGAATGCCAAGAATGCCAGATATGGAAGGCTTGAAGAATATCTTAGAGAATTGGGTTATGCCGTGGAAGCGACGGAAGATCCTATGAGCAGGTTTCTCGACGGGTCTAGCATCGTTTTTATGCCAACACCAACTGAAAGGCTAATTACTACCGAAGACTGTTCAGCTTTGGATAGCCACCTGAAACAATATGGAAAATTGTTATTTATCTGTTCTCCAAAAAGCTGGGATGAGTATGAAAAATTTCTGGAAAGTAATGGCAATGCTGGAAGATTCGGTGCCAGAGGATTTGTTGAAAGTTTTTTTGGCAGGCCGATAATATATGCGCACGATACTATTTATCCGGAAGTAGATTTCAAATATGAAGCTACGATCAGCGGTTTTTGGAATAAGAAAGTGGTAGATATAGCTGATATAAATATACCTTTGAACGCGCTAAGAAGATGGCCTGTAGTGGAATTTTTCGCTCACAGCATATCACCATCCCGACTTGAACAACCATGGGAACCGTACAAACCACTATGGACGGATATTAGACAACTTCTACTACCTAGTGAAAATGCTGGCTATGAATCCGTTTACGAAATAGAAAATGATTATTCCATTGAAAAGGGCATGGCGTGGTTCAAATCCACAAACTGGCCTGCTCATATGGTAGACAGATTTTTAATAAAAAGAGAAATTATAAGGGACGATGTGGATTATGATAAAATGATTGGAATTATATGCAAAAAATATGGTCTCACAACAATTGGGTGGGATAAGAAAGAAATAAAAGACAGTATTTTTTGGGGTCTTAGAAATAGAACAGAGTTTGTCGGTATTTTTAGTTTTGATACCAACTCAGCTATCGGAATATGCGCTGATGTTTTTGCAGATGAATACATGGGGAGAGAAATAAAGGCAGATGCATATGGAACGAGATGTGAAACATATGGCAACAATGTAAGGTTTGCCCGTCGGCTTTTTGATTACATATCACATAGACCTGCAATAGTGGTAGTTGACGAAAAAACACAGAAAGCCGGAGAAGATGCTAGAAGGGTTGCTGAAACGATAGCAGCCAAGGAAGAGGCGAAGCCAGAAAAAGTTGAGGCAAAAAGGAAGCGTTTGTCGCCCTACCCCTACAAAATGCCAGCCTGATCTTTCCAAAGATTTTAATGCTGCACAACAATATTTTATTTAGTATGAAAAACAAGACAATGCTTCTTGCGCTCCTTGTGGCTAGCTGCCTGCTGGCGCAGAGCGTGTTGGCACAGTACCCGTGGGGCGTTGTGTGGGATCCTGATGCATTAGCGCAGTTCCTTTTCCCGGGGATGAACAGGGAGTGGCTGAGGCTGCCGGATGTCTTGTACTACGTGATACTGCCGTTCATAGCAGCCTTCACAGTGATATACGGCATTTTGAGGGAGCTGAGGATATTCAGGGCCAACGTGCCGAACAAGGTAAACATCGTCCTGGCGTTCTGCATGGCTTTCCTTCTTTTGCCGTCAGGCATTTTGACGTTCGTAATCACTATCCTATACGCAGGCTCTGCGTTCATAGGCATAATGGCCTTTGGAATAGTGTTTTTAATTGGGATTATACTGTGGGCCTACGGCACGACTGCAAGGCTTTGGAACGAGTATTCACCGGACGCCCTTAAGAAGTCGATAAGGGATTACAACAACAGATATTCCGAGCTGCAAAGGCACCTGTTCGACTTAGAAGAGCAGTTGAGAATGACTCCCGCTGGAAGCCCTCGAGCCACGCAACTAGCCAAAGAGATAAACAAACTGAGGGGCGAGATGACTATAGTCTTGACAGAACAGGCCAAGGCTGTCCAAGTCCTCAAAGCACAGACACAATGATGTGACAATATGCCCATAACATTCGCAGACATTTTACCTCCGCCTTACAGCGAATACCTGATTACCTATTTCATACCATTCATAATTCTTTTCGCGATATTCTGGGGCCTCCTTACGATGATGAAGATTTTCAGCAAAAAAATCAACACGCTTCTGGCACTACTCTTCCCAATAGTTTTCATGCTCGGCGCGCCAGAAACTTTTCTCTGGTTTTCGAGCTACCTCATAAGCCTTGGCAGCTTCTTGGCTGTAGGTGCTTTTGTCGCCGTGTTTGTCTTTGGCGTTATAACATGGGCTTTGCAGCGCGGCCGGGACATATACAGAGATGTCGCAGATTTGGATTCGAAAATATTGAAAAAGAGACAGCAGGCAAGAAAAATGCTTGAAAAAATTTCGGCCGAGGCAGATCCTGGTAAAAAGCAGCATTACGCAAAGGAATGGGAGGGGCTGCAGAACGAGATAAAAATTTTGGAAGCCGAAAGAGAACAGATGCGGACCGGATAATATCGGGTGAAAAACAAACTTAAATTTATCGCAAACGAAATAACAATTGTGAGCCGATGGCGGACATATTCGTGCCGGTAATAAAGGAAATGCTGAGCTACGGCTTCGGCAACCTTTTCATATTCATGCTCGCGTCTGCGATATTCTTCGCGCTTATTAAAAAATCACATATCTTCGGCGAGTCGAACTTCATCAACGGCTTGATATCGCTTGTAGCCGCTTTCCTCGTCTTCTGGTTTCCGGCGATTTTCGGGGTCAACCTCGTGACGCCAATGTCAGCCTTTTTCACCCAGGCAACGACCATGCTGCTGTTCCTCATAATGGGGATTGTCATAGCAAGCCTTTTCTACCCGGACCTGCCGAAGATGCTGGCAGAGCAGTTCACGCACAGGACGACTTTGTATGAGATGTTGGCGCTGGGCGTCGTGCTGTTCCTGACGAGCGGTTTGCTGACAGCTTTTCAGGCTACGAGCTCAACGCCGCAGAAGCCGGGCGAGGCCAGAGCACCGACAGACGTAGTAGTGATCACAATCGGCTTAATTGTCTTTGTTGTAATACTTATCATAGGCTCGGCCGTAGCAAAGGGCGGAGGCGTGTAAATGGCAGACCCGTTCAGGATTGTAATCATGAAGATGCGCGACCTGGGATTTTTCGGCTTCCTGCTTCCGTTCCTGCTCAGCATGACTATATTCTACGGACTGTTGAGGAAGTCGCAGATATTCGGCGAGCCTGAGAGGAACACTGTTGTCAATGCAGTAGTCTCTTTTGTAGCAGCTCTTATGGTCTGGTCCTACCCCATAATAGCGGGCGTCAACATAGAGACTGCTTTGTCTGCCTTCTTTGTGCAAGGCATGACAGCAACGCTGACTGTGATGTTCGGGCTGTTGATAACGAGCATGTTCGTGCCTTCGAACCTGGGCGAGCAGCTTGCTAAGGCTTTCAAGATGAGCGAGAAGGGCGGCAAGTTCGGCGCAATAATAATTGTCTTCGGCGTGCTGATAGGAGTTGGTATTTTCATCTCCAGCGGCCTTGTCAACATGTTTTTCCCTGCAGGCGGGCCTATGGCGAACATACCTTCGGACGTCATCGTAACAGTTGCAACACTCATAATCCTTGCCGTGACGGTTATAGTCATAGCTGGCGTGGGTGGTGGCGGCGAGGGCAAGTAGGAGAAGGTTATAGTGGCTGGCCTGGCTGACCTCATAAATTTGGGAAAAGAGTATGGTGTTTTTGAGTTATACCTTCCTTTTGTCATTCTCTTTGCAATACTTTACGGCCTGTTGAACAAGTCGAAAATATTTGGCGAAGGCAAGCAGGCGAAGAATCTTAATCTAATCATATCACTAGCATCCGCGCTTTTCATCCTGGCCTACACGCCTGTGGGAATAACGATGACGCAGTTCTTCGCAACATACTTTGCAGGCATGTCTGTGATTTTGATAACACTGATTGCCTTTGGCATGTTTGCTGCCATTCTGCTTCCGATAATAGGCATTGACACGGAAAAGAAGGATTGGGGCAGAAAGCTTATGGCACCTTTCTTGATCATAGCCGGGTTGATAGCTTTTGGCCTTTACCTTTCAAGCGGAGCGTCGTTGATAATTCCTGGGATAGATTTAAGCGGGTTTGGACTTGGCAGCATTTCATCAGATGATTTCGCAATAATTTTGCTGTTCGGTTTAACCGGACTGGCAATATGGTGGATGACAAAGTCAGAACTTAGTCCAGAAGAAAAACTCAAGTTAGAAGCACAAAGGAAAGCATATGAAAAGCAGACTAGCGGTTAAGTCAAAAATTCTCTTTCGGTAAAATGCAAAATTCCCGGTATAATCAATACCATCGGTTTTTCAAAATCTTTGTTCACAAGATTTTTCACTTTGTCAAAAACAACCGAGGATTTTTTTCCTCCTGCGTTTGAAAAAACCACGACTTCTGTATTTTCATTCAAAACATCTTCCTTTCTTTTGTTTTCCAATTCCAGAAGTATGTTCAAAGCCTCGCGAGCACTCATGTACTTTTTCTCCTCGGTCACAACGTCCAGCAAACATAAGGTGTGCAAACCTCTGTTTTTATTTTCTTTAATGTTTTCATAAACAGATTCTGGCAGTTTTCCCTTAGTCTTTTCTGGAAATGGAATTGTTACAAATGGACCAAATTTTTGCAAGTGTAAACCTGTTTCTCCTATTGCTGAAATTATCGATGAACCATGGATAACTTCTATAGGAATATTTTGCTTAATAGCTTCAACTCTAAGAGCCAAGTGAGTTGTAGCTACAAAACAATCCCCGCCAACTAAAAGACCAACTTTTTTTGTTTTTGCTTCATCTAAAATTATTTTTTGATACTTTTCTTCTAATTCTTCACGAGGAAGATCTTTTATTGATCTCCCTATCAACTTTTCAAGCTTTTCTCTTGTAGTATTAAGTTTAGTTGTATAAAATTCTACAAAAAGGAGATCACATTCTTTGGCACTTTCTAAAGCTTTTATGCTCATATCTTTCTCGTCTGAAAGACCAATGCTAATAAAATATAATCCATTTGAACTAGATTGCATTTTTAATTACCTCAGGTATTTTGTATCTTATCTCAAAATCATTCCTTAAATCTCTAGCAGAATCGATTTCTTTAATCAATTTAATAGTCGGGAAAATTTTAATTCTATTAAATGGTTGGAAATGTTCTTTTCTTATATATTTTTCTTTTGACAATCTTTCTGTTATATGTTTAACCGAAGGATAAGTTAAATTAACTTTTCCCATTATTTCTTTATGTGTTATTCCAGAATTTGTGCAAATTATCTCAGAAGCAATAAATCTCTTTGGTTTTCTAGCCAATCCATTCAATTTTATTTCCATAGGCAAATATATATTTTTAGATTGTTGAACCTCATTTTCACAAAACAGAAATAAATTATTAAAAAAATTAGTTCTATTATTTATGAAACTCCGAAGTTCTTTATACTCGTTTTTTATACAAATTTTTTGTTTTTCAAATTGCATTTTAATATTTCGTGCTCTACCTTGAA
>Ga0315289_10004984_pt1 | contig 19708 bp, 20 predicted proteins | sample YL17G11_40_MG_FD_203452 | JGI IMG/M metagenome (GOLD analysis project Ga0315289, IMG submission 203452) | Sediment microbial communities from Yellowstone Lake, YNP, Wyoming, USA - YL17G11_40 | ecosystem: Environmental > Aquatic > Freshwater > Lake > Sediment | place: USA: Wyoming | collected...
TGGCTTGAAGGCTTCAAGCCTGAAATAAAGTGGATTGATTCAAAGGCTTTTGAGAAAAACATTGAAAGCCTTGCTTGCTTGAATGAATTCGATGGCATTATTGTTCCAGGAGGCTTTGGCTCCAGTGGGGTTGAAGGAAAAATCAATGCAATCAAGTATTGTAGAGAGCAAAAAATCCCGTTCCTCGGCTTATGCTATGGCTTGCAGCTTGCAGTCATTGAATTTTCTAGGAATATTGCAGGATTAAAACAAGCTAATTCCACTGAACTAGACAGGAATGCCAAGCAGCCGGTTATTGACATCCTGCCTGAACAAAAAAAGAACTTGAATGACAAGAATTTCGGGGCTTCAATGCGGTTAGGAGCCTTTCAGGCAAAACTAAAGCAAGGCACCATAGTCAGAAGGCTTTACGCTCAAGAATTAATCAGCGAAAGGCACAGGCATAGGTGGGAATGCAATAATGCTTTCATGCCATTGCTTGAAAAACACGGCTTGATTGTTTCAGGCATTAACCCTGAAAGAAACTTAGTCGAATTCATTGAATTGCCTGAAACAAAGCATCCGTTTTTCCTGGCAACTCAATCTCATCCTGAATTCAAGTCCCGTTTCCTGCAGCCAAGCCCTGTATTCATTGGCTTGATTAAAGCAGCCATTCAGAGAAAAAATTCTGGAGAAAGCATTTCAGTTCAAGCCCCAATCCTTAAAGCGACTAACTAGCAAATATTCTTTTTAAGACACTGCTTTATTATTCTTGCATGGAACGAATCAAGGTTGATGGAAAAGAAATCTTATTGCTTGGCACCGCCCACATCAGCAGGAAGTCTGTTAACGAAGTCAGGCAGGCAATTAAGGAATTCAAGCCTGATGTCGTTGGCATTGAGCTTGACCAGCAGAGGTTTGAACAACTTCGTTCCAAAAAAAAGTGGGATGAAAAGAAAATCAGCCACGTCATTCAAGAAGGCAAATCACAATTGTTTTTATTGAATCTTTTTCTTTCAAGCCTGCAAAGGCGCCTTGGCAAGATAGTGAAAGCAAAGCCTGGAGCCGAAATGATTGCGGCTTATAAGATTGCTGAAAAACAAAAAATTCCTGTTGCATTGCTTGACAGGGATGTCAGGATTACAATGAAACGCGCTTTAAACAAAATGAGTTTCATTGAAAAAATCAAGTTGCTTTCAGCTCTTGCAATCGGCTTGCTTGGGTCAGAAAAAACCCTTTCATTGACTAAAGAAAAAATAGAAGCAATGAAGGAAAGAGACGTAATGACAGAGGCAATGAACGAGCTTGCAAGGGAAGCCCCGTCAATCAAGGAAGTCTTGGTTGATGAAAGAGACTTATTCATTGCCAACAGCCTGATGCGGCTTCCATTCAAGAAAATCCTTGCAGTTGTCGGCGCGGGGCATGTTGAAGGCATTAAACAACACGTAATGCAGAAAAACATCGTTAATTTAGTTTCATTGACTGAATTAAAGGAAAAGCCTTCAAAGCTAAGGCACTTGAAATGGCTTATTCCCTTGCTTTTGATAGCCTTTCTTGGAATGGCTTTCATTACTAAAGGCCCTGCTAAAACTATTGAGTTATTCTCTTACTGGTTCTTGATTACAGGCTTTTTCTCTGCTTTAGGCACTTTAATTGCGAGAGGGCATCCAATAAGCATTCTAGTCTCATTCTTTGCAGCGCCATTCACTACCATTCATCCATTGCTTGCTTCAGGATGGTTTGCAGGCTATGCAGAGTTAAGGATCAGGAGCCCTAAAGTAAAAGACTTTAATGAATTATCAAAATTAAGCAGCGTAAGCGATTTTTTCAAAAACCAGGTCACCAGAATTTTGTTAATAGTTGCTTTAACAAACTTAGGCGCAACAATCGGCGTAGTGATAGCATTTCCATTCCTTGTTTCACTGCTTGCTTAATCATTCAACTCTCGCGCTTAATTCAGCTTCCTTGTCAGTCGTTACTAGAGTATAACCTTCTTTGGTTTTAACTGCCAAAAGCATGCCTTGGCTTTCAATGCCCTTAATTTTGGCAGGCTTTAAATTAGCTACAACAATGATTTGTTTTCCAATCAGTTCTTCTTTCGAGTAAAATTCTTTAATGCCTGCAACCAACTGTCTTTTCTCTGAACCTAAATCGACCTGGAGCTTGTAGAGCTTGCTAGCATTAGGAATTTCTTCCACGCTGATTATTTTTCCAATACGCAAGTCAATTTTCTCAAATTCTTCAAGGCTTATTTCCTGCAAGTCATTCCTCTCCATCCTTAATGAAATTCAGTTTAGCTAATTGGGTGAAAGCATGATAATACAATGGCACAATGCCTCCAAACACCATTGTCTTTTTTTGCTTGATTGCTTTCCTTAATTCTTCTTTTGTCATGCCTTTAATTAAAGTAAACGCCCTGCCGATTTCTGCAGGAACATGCGCATCGCTACCAGCAGTCATTGCAAGCTTTTTTTCCACGGCAAAAGAAAAAGCCCTTTCATTGAATTTATTAAAGTAAGAATGCCCGTTAATCGCTTCCAAAGCATCAACCCTTTCAAGGACTTCATTCAAGCACTTTAAAGCCTTCCGCAGAAAATCAAACGGATGTGGTATAATCAATAAAGCATCCTGTTCATGCACCTCGTCAATAACCCCAAAAACATCCCTTGACTTTAAAGGCTTTTGCAAGAACAAAGCAAGTAATTCCCCCTGCTTCAAGCCGTTATTGAAGACAAGCCTTTCCATTCCCTGAATGACTTCAATGCCTTCCTTCTTGCCGTAATAATTTGCTTCACGCCATGCCTTGCAATTCTCATGGTCTGTAACGGCAATGCCAGCCAATCCTTTCTTTTTAGCATACTTAATAATGTTTATCGGCTTTGTAATGCCGTCCCTTGAATACATCGAATGGCAATGCAAGTCAAACTTAGTTAGTTCCTCAACCTGCTTTTCGCTTAACTTCATTGGATTGAACATTACAAGAATTAAGGAAAGGATTAATTAAAAAAGAAATAGCTGAAGGCTGCTTCAAAGACTACGAGCATTTCCACAAGTGTTGCATCGCAAAGCACTGGCTCAAGCGAGTTGCCTGAGAGCGTGCAGAACCTGCCTAGCATGATTGGCGGCTGCTAACAAGGGTTTTTTAAATTCTTTGATTTTATTTCTTTAAACCAGTTAAACTTTTTTACGGTGGCTTTAAATGAAACTCCAAGAGCTTTTTTCAAGTCCATTCATTCAAGCGCTATTGATTGTCGTGATTGCAATCGTATTGATTGCCGGCTTTTTCATTGCATTCAACATAGGCTCTTTATTAGGGTCTGAAAAAAAACAAGTAGACACAACTGTTAAAACAGAGGAAAAGCCAAGCATTTTAATCATTTATTTAACCAGCAGCCCCTGCAGCGAATGCTTTGACTTGAATGCTTTCGTTGAATCATTCAGGCAAATGGATGCGGTTGTTTCAATCAAGTCAATTGAATTCAGTTCTGATGAAGCAAAGGCATTGATCCAAAAATATTCTATTGCAAGGATTCCAAGCATTGTTATCAGCGGTGAAACATCAAAAGTGCCGCAATTAATCGAGTCATGGAAAACTTACGGCTCTGTTGAAGACAATAACGTTCTTGTCCTGAAAAACACGCCTCCTGTTTACTTTGACTTGACTTCAAACAAGCTAGTCGGCTTGGTAGAATTAATTTCCTTAACGATTGATTCATGCATTGACTGTGCCAAGCCAATTACCGAAGAAGAGCTAGCATCAGTCGGCGTTACAGTCTCGAAAAAAACAACTGTTGATTATTCAAGCCCTGAAGGCAAGGCTTTAGTCGATTTGTATACGATCACTCAGTTGCCTTCAAGCATTCTCTCACGCGACTTGAATACTTATCCGCAGGAATTAGTCCAAAACTTTTTATTATTAGGCAGTTTTGCTTCAGACGGCAAGTATGTTTTGAGAAAAGCAAGTCCGATTTTCTTTGACTTAACAAGCCAAAAGGAAGTCGGTTGGGTTAATCTGACCAACTTGACAGACAGTTCATGCAGCTCATGCTATGACGTTAGCACGCATAAACCAATTATTGAACAGCAATTCGGCGTTAAAATAAAAGAAGAGAAAGCAATAGACATCAATTCAAGCGAAGGCAAAGCATTGCTTGCAGATTATAACATCACTAAAGTCCCGACAATCCTATTAACTGGCGACATGCAGGTCTATGACGCCTTCAACCAAGCATGGTCTTCAGTCGGCTCAATTGAAGCAGACGATACCTATATTTTCAGGCAAGTTGAAAGCATGGGAACTTACTTTGATTTGGACCAAAACAAGCTAGTTGAGGTTGCAGTGGATGAAAATCAATAAGTTAATGCTGATAGGTATTATAGCAGTCATTGCAATAATTGCGGCAATCGCGATTCCATTTTTTTTAAAGCCTGAATACAATAATCCTGATGTTCCAAGGCCTTTCAAAGGCAATCCTGAAGCGCAAATCATTGTGAAAGAATACTCTGACTTCCAGTGCCCTGCATGCCTTGCCTCTCAGTCAGCAGTTAAGGGCGTGCTTGAAGCTTATTCCAATGACGTTCGCTGGGAATTCCATCACCTGCCCTTACCCTCACTTCATCCAAATGCCTTTAATGCGGCAATGGCTGCAGAATGCGCTAATGACCAGAACAAGTTCTGGGAAATGCATGACCTGATGTTTGCCAACCAGAATAATTTAGGCAGGCAAAATTTAAGCAATCTAGCAAGCCAGGCAGGCCTTGATTTAACCTTGTTTAATGCTTGCGTGGATTCAGGAGCAAAAACAGCTTTCATTCAGCAGGAAGCAAATGAAGGCACGGCATTATTAAGCGGCATTGCAAGCACTCCTTCTTTCTTTATCAACAACGAAAAAATAGAAAACTGGGCTTATCTTGAAAGCCTGGTAGCCCAGAAAATAGCCGAAACCAAATAATCAAGGAACTCAATGGCTTAGACTATCCTGTAAAGCAAGCTTGAAATCCCGTAAAGAAGCTTTTTAATGTTTTTTATCCTATTTTTTTTCATGCCTAGAAAGATTTCTGGAAAAACAGCTGGAAAAACTGCCGAGAAAAAAACTGAGACAATAATTATTGAGAAAAAAATAATTATTGTCGGCGCTTCAAACGACAAAGAAAAATTCGGCAACAGGGCAGTCAGGGCTTACCTGTCAAAAGGCTGGACTGTTTATCCTATTAACTTGTATGAGAAAGAGATTGAAGGCGTGAAAGTCTACAAGAGAGTAATAGAAGTTCCAGGAGAAGTTGAATTAGCTTCGGTTTACCTGCCTCCTGAAATCGGCTTGAAAGTAGTGAATGACTTGGCTGCTAAAGGCATTAAACGCGTTTACTTGAATCCAGGCGCCGAGTCAGATGAATTGGTTGCAAAATTAAAGGAAAGAAACATTCAGCCGGTCCTTGCCTGCAGCATTACAGCAATCGGCTTAGACCCGTTTTCGTTGTAAAGCCAGGAAGTCGTTTATAATAAGGTTTTAAACCATTTCTATTCTCTTTAAATTAAAATAAATTAAAACATTTTTGAATCGGTTTTTGAATTGGTGCTTTAATGGCTAAAAAAATTCTAAAGAAAAAAACAGTCAAGCAGGCAAAGAAAGCTGAAATAAAGCATTCAACGCCAGAGCTTGAAAGAATTGAGAAGACAATCCAGCTGAAAGCATCAAAGCCAGGCAAGTTCAGTTTATGGCTTTTAGCCGCAGTCATCCTGGCAATAGCTTTAGGCGGCATTGCCGCATTCCTTTACCTACAGCAGCAAGACAATTTAAGCAGCCAGGTAACAAGTCTTAATCCAGGCGCTACGCAGGGAACCGGGGTTGAGCCAGAGCTAGAGTTGATTGTGATTTCATCAAATGACTGCCTTACATGCGATACAAATAATGTAATCACTGCAATGGAAACATTGTTCCCGACAACAAAAGTCAAGGAGGTTGACTTGAACAGCGTTGAAGGCCAGAAATTAAAGCAGGACTTCAAGCCTGCTGCGTTGCCTGCATTCATTTATCCTGCAGACATCATTAAAGCAAAGAACTATATCACGCTCCAGCCATTCCTTCTGCCATTAAGTGGAAGTTACCTGATTAAACCCTTGAGCACTGAAGCATCTTATTTCTTCGAAGCGCCTGTTGTAAACCCAGGAAGCCATTTCAAAGGCAACCCAGATGCTAAAGTCACAATAGTTGAGTTCTCTGACTTCCCGTGCGCTTACTGCAAGAAATTCTTCGATGAAATCTATCATCAATTGCTTGATGAATACAAGGATAAAATAAAGTTTGTTTTCAAGCACTTTCCTTTAAGCATAGGCACTGCCGGTTCGCCACCAGCAGTCGCCAGCGAATGCGCTGCTGACCAGAACAGTTTCTGGGAATATCATGACCAGTTATTCGATAACCAGCAGGAATGGCTTTCTGTTGGAGCAGCAGCAATCTACAGGTTTGCAGGAAGCGTTTATCTGGACGTGAATAAGTTCAAGGAATGCTATACAGGCAAGATAGAGGAGAAAAAAGCTTTAATCCAGAAAGACATTGATTTAGGCAAGAAATTCGGGGTTCGAGGCACGCCAGCATTCTTAATAAACAATCATTATATTGACGGCGCTCAGCCAATCGAGGAATTCAGGCGGGTAATTGATTTCGAGCTGAAAAAAGCAGGCGTTTCTCAGTAAGGGTTTTTTAATTAAAACCTTCTTTTAATATATTAAGGCTATTTGGTTGAGGCGAAGCATGTTTTGGTTAAGCTTTTGGAAAAAGGTTATTTGAATGAATGCAAGCCAGTTGAGAAAGGATTTTCCGGTGCTTGAAAAAAAGTTTAACGGAAAGCCGGTCGTTTACCTTGACAATGCCGCTACTTCCCTGAAGCCGTTGCCTGTCATCCAGGCAATCCAGAAATATTATTCAGAGGAATCAGCCAACGTGCATAGGGCAAGCCATAAAATGTCCCTTGCCGCAACACAGAAATGGCTTGAAGCACATGAAAAGACAGCAAAATTGATTAATGCCAGAAAAGAAGAAATCATTTTCACGCGCAATGCAACAGAATCAATTAATTTATTGATGTATTCATTGAAGGAAAAAGGCTTTTTCAGCAAAGGCGATGAAGTCCTTTTAACGAAGATGGAGCATCACAGCAACCTTGTTCCATGGCAGCAGCTCCAGAAGCTTGGCGTGAAGCTGAATTTCGTTGAATTGACTCCTGACTTCAGGCTCGACCTGAATGACCTTGAAAAAAAATTAAGCGATAAAACAAAACTGGTTTCTTTCACTCATGTGGCAAATACCTTGGGCACAATAAATCCAGTCCAGGAAATCGTTAAAACAATAAAGAAAAAATCAGATGCCTTGATAGTTTTGGATGCAGCCCAGTCAGTTCCTCACATGAAAATCGATTCAAAAAAGCTCGGCGTTGATTTTCTTGCTTTCTCATTTCATAAAATGCTTGGCCCTACAGGCCTGGGAGTTTTGTTTGGAAGAAAGGATTTATTGAATGACCTGCCACCATTCCTGTTCGGAGGCGACATGATTCAGTCAGTTGCCTTGGATAAGTCAACCTGGAATGAACTGCCATGGAAATTCGAGGCAGGAACGCCTCATATCTCTGCAGGCTATGGGGCAATTGAGGCAATCAATTACCTGAAGAAGGTGGGCTTTGACTCGATTGGGGCAACTGAAAGAAAACTGGTTGAACTTACCTTGAATGGATTGCAGGCTTTAGACAAAGTGAAGGTCTATGGCACCGATGACCTGAAACAGCATGCAGGCATGGTCTTGTTTGAGGTTAAAGGCATTGACTGCCATGACATTGCATTGTCATTGGATGAATTAAACAATATTGCCGTAAGGTCTGGCTTCATGTGCGCTGAGCCGACAATAAGCTCATTGAACAGGGATGGCCTTGTAAGGGCAAGCTATTACTTCTATAACACAAGGGAAGAGATTGAAGCATTCATTGAAACCCTTGAAAAGATAATTAAAACTTTCTCCTGAAACTTATTATCAGGTAATTAAATGATTTGTTTAATCGCGTTAGTTGTCTTCGGCATCCTTGGCATTTTCTCTGCAACCCACAGGCAATACGCGAAAGAAGCTTTTGACTGCGTTTTCAGGAGAATGACTTTAAGGAAATGCCAGACCGGCTTTGACCAGAGAATGAAAGCAAAAATCACTGGTAAATTAATGAACAAAAACCAAAGAATAGCAGGCTTTGTTTTCAAGCACTTTGAATTAATCTCCTGGCTATTTACCTTAAGCTTGTTTTTAAGCATTGGTTATTCAGCTTACAGCGTGTATAATCTTGCAGTCTTCGGAAACTGCGAGGGCCAGGTTTATTCCTTTTGCGCTTTCAACCCGGAAACCTATGGTTTCCTGTTCTTTCCTCCGAACCCTGAAAGCATAAAGCCAATGTCCTTTGATGGCGCGAAAACAACAGGCAATCCTGACTCAAAGTTAAAAATCCTTGAAGTAGGCTGTTTTTCCTGCCCTTTCACCAGGCAGGCTTATCCATTAGTCAAGCAATTAATGCAAGAATACGATGGAAAAATTTATTTCGGTTTCAAGCACATGCCTTTGCCTTCTCATGCTTACAGCATGGATTATGCCGAAGCAGCTGAATGCGCTTCAAAACAAGGCAAGTTTTGGGAGTTTTTTGACGCGGCTTTTACCCGTCCAATTAATTGCTCTGAACAAACAACCCAACCTGATTTCAGGCAAGAAATCCAACTCATTGTCAAGGACTTGAATATTGACTTGCCTGTATTTAATCAATGCCTTGAAAGCCATGAAAGCAAGCAGTTTATTGAAAGCCAGCAGAAAGAAGCAGTCAATGCAGGCGTTTACGGCACGCCAACGTTCTTCATTAATGGAAGAGTGTTGGTCGCGCCTAAGTCAATTGATGAATTTAAAACAATAATTGATGAAGAATTAAGAAAATAATTTTACGTTTATGCGTGAACTAAAAACGCTTTTCGCAGGCACTGGAAAAAATTCATTGAATTACTGGTGGAAAGTAAAAAACCCTTTAATCATCTGCATTAATTTTTTAGTCATTGAATTATGCAAGTATTTGCCGAGCCTTTCATTAAAACGCTTCCTGCTTCGCTTGCTTGGAATGAAAATAGGCAAGAATGCCGCGATCGGCCTGGCAGTGCAGTTAGATGTTTTTTTTCCAGAACTGATTACCTTGAAAGACAATTGCATGCTCGGCTATAACACTACAATCCTTTGCCATGAATTCCTCCAGAAAAGCCTTCGCTTAGGAAAAGTAGTTATCGGAGAAAATGCCCTAGTCGCAACTAACTGCCTGGTTCTTCCAGGGGTTTCAATCGGCAGAAATTCTGTAGTGAGTTCAATGAGCCTGGTCAACAAAAGCATTCCAGCGAATTCTTTTTACGGCGGCATTCCTGCAAAAAGGCTGAAGGCTAGGCGCTAGCGTTTTTTCTGCCTCTCCTGTTCTCTTGCTTCAGGATTATATTTATCGTAATCCCCAAATCTCGTAATGCCCAATTGTTCAGGCGAGTCTGCTTCAACCCACAAGCCCAACTTCTTTAAACGCTCAATCCTTTCGCTTAAAGTCATGCCAACCTGCTGCATTCTGTTGCCATCCAAAAACATGTCTGATGTAAATGTCTTATTGCCTAACTTGAATAAAACAACTGAATGAGAATAGCCCCAGTCATTCTGTTCCCAGGTCCGGATAGTCCTGATAAATTTCACTGGAATTCCCTTTGCTTTCAATGCAGCCATCAGGGCAATGCACAATGCATGACAGCCCCAGGCAGGCTCATCTTTCCCCGCAAAAACCACGGGGACTTTCCTTGAATAAAACATGTCATCGGCTGTTTGCCTGCCATACATTGCAACCGCAACGCTCGGCAATGCCTTGACAAGCCTGATTTCATGCTCTACCGCATTAATCATCCTCCTTATGCCGTCCTCTGTTGCAGGAAACCTTAAAGCAAATTCCCTTATTCTTGGCGTAACCCTGACAGGCGACAAGGCCCTTTTCAGGAACCTCTGCCTTTTCTCTGTAGTCGGTATTTTCCAGAATCTCTGCTTGTCCTTTGTTTTCCTCTCCAAATTAAAAAAGCCCCTGATTTCTGGCCTATGCTCCCGGTATGTTTTAAGCGTTGGCTTTCTTTGCCTCATAAATAACTAAAGGCATTAAAGCATATTTAATACTTTTTAAGGGAACTTTATTCAGCATGAACAAAAAACTTAACATAATCTTGCTGGTTTTAATTAATTTGATTGCAGCCCTTTACGGTTTTGTATTCTTTTACGGCAGCCAGTTCCTCAGCACGCCAATTCATTTATGGCTGTTCGTGCCTGACTGCCCGTTATATGCCTTGCTTGCAGCAATCGCCCTAGCAGGATTTTACTTCGGCAAAAAGAATGATTTATTCAATTCAATCGTTTTCATTGGCCTGCTGAAATACGGTTTCTGGACAGTATTCGTTTTAGCTAACTTTCAATGGTTTTACTTTGCCCCAGAAACAAGCATGATGTATTCCACTTTATTCATAGCCCATTTAGGGCTTTTCTTGGAAGCCTTCCTTTTTATTGGGCATATAAAACTGAACAAGTTATTCCTGGGCATCTCATTTGCATGGTTCTTGTTGAATGACTTCATTGATTACCTGCTTGCAGTTCATCCGCCGATTCCATTAAGCGAGATTAATTTTATTTTCCAGGCAACGCTTGCAATGACCTTTGCATTCGTTTTGATTGCTTTCCTGTTATTAAAAAGAATCAGAAAACCCTTGCTGAATATTATTTGATTTTTACTCGCTAATGTCGGCTATTTTAAAGTCTTCAGCTGTTTCTTCTAAAACCCGCATGAGTTCTTTAATGCTTAACTGCAGTAACTTATTCAATTCCCCGCCGCCGCACCAGATTGTTTCCCTTTCAAGCACTTTTGCATCAAGAATTGTTTTAATGCCGTAAATCCCGAAGGGTGGCATGCCGCCTAATGGAAATCCGCTGATATCTAATGCTTCAAAGCTTGAAGCAAGATGAAATTCTTTCAAGCCAGACTCTTTCTTCAGTTTTTCCAAACTAACTTTCTTGTCGCCTTGGACAATTGCCAGCAAGCCGTTGCCATCAGGGTCGATAAATAAAATGCTTTTAATAATGTCTTCAAGAGGGCTTTTAGTCAGCTTGCTTGCGTCAACAGCTGAATAAACATCTTTCTTGAAAACCTGCAGTAATCCCTTAATATTGTTCGCTTCAATGAATTCTTCAAGCATAGAAATACTTTTGAGTAAAAGGAATTTAATTCCTTGCTTAAAGCCGTTTTAATGCGATAAAAACATTTAAATATGAAGTTATCACTAGATAGTAGTAGCAAAGCCATTTTTTCAGGTGAATGGGTGAAGGCTTTATTTTGGGAGTTGGGAGTTTAGTGTCTAAGAAAGCTTTACTGCCTTTGGTTTTATTTTTATTCATAGCTTTATTCAGCCTTCAGGCTAATGCCTTAAGCATTGACATGCCTTCAAGCATTGAATTAAGCAATAAGCTTGCCATAGTGCCGATTACTATCAGCAATGACTCTAACACTGACTTGAAGGTTGTTTTAAGCGCAAGTTTTATCACCAGCTTTGAATTGCCTTCAAGCATTGAAATTGACGCTGATGACGAAGAAACAGTCAACCTTTCGTTATATCCTTTAACCGGCTTTACGGGGCAGAAATACCTCGGACAGGTTTATTTCAGCCCATCCATTGGAAGCCAAATCACGAAAGAATTAACCCTTGTCTTTGCCGAGCCAATGGAATGCCCTGCAAGCATTGATTTAAGCCAGGAATTAGTTGAACAGGAAGGCATGCAGTTAATCAGGCTTGACTTGAATGCAAGAAACGATTCAGTGCTTGAAAGCATCACCCTAGGCATTGACTCAATTAAAGACAACAGCAGGGATATTGAATTTCATCCTGCGGCAATGCTTTCACTAGAGCCTTTAAGTGAAGGCAGCGCAATTTATTTCATTAAACCAGTTTATTCACAGCTTGCAATCAATTTGAAATGCAATGACTTTCTTGTAAGCGAGGAACTTGACACGAGGTCTGACAGCAATTATTTCTTGAGCGGCATCGGCTTGGTCAGCTTAGGCGCTTCTTCATTATTCATCGACATTGGCCTGGCAATTATTGTAGTTCTTTTGCTAATCGCTTTTGTTGCAAGGCTTGTTAAAATGCATCAAACCAACAGGCAGAAAGGTGTTATTGAATGAATAAAAAGTTTTCTAAAAAAACATTGTTCTTGTTTTTAGGCATTGCATTGATTTATTTTTCGTTACAGGCTAATGCAGCAGTCTCATTGGCTTCAGACTATACTTATTATGAAGTAAACAAATCTGACACGCAGGTAATCAGCCTGAAACTCTCGAATACCGAAACCTCTGAAAGGGAAGTTGTCTTGGAAGCCTTGACAAACAACCAAATGCTTAAAGCCTATCTTCCGGCAAGCACTTTAACAGTGTCGGCAAACTCAAGCACAAGCATTTCATTGCAATTATTCGCTTCTTCAAGCATTCCGTCAGGAAGCTATACGGTCACGGTTAATGCTTATTATGCTGACGGACAGGCAAGCAGAACCTTTTACGTCAGGGTCGGCAGCAGCACCGAAAACCTTAATCTTTCATTAACAAATAATATTGCCTGCATTAACGAGAATTCTTTGATGAAGCTTCAATTAAAGAATGATAATAGTTATTCTAAAACAGTCATTCTGGGCATTGAATCAGAATTATTCCTTCCAACATTAAGCCCTTCATACGTAACCCTTGACGCTAACAAAATAGCATTCATTGACTTAATGCTGCATGCAAACGATTCAGTCAAAGAAGGAACTTATTCACTTCCAGTTTTATTGCAGACTTCTTCAAAATTAACCAGGAAAGAGATTTCAGTCAAGTTAATTGACTGCACTAAAAACCCACTGCCTACCATTGAATTCTGGGCTAACGAGTCATGCAGTCAGTTAAGCAAGGACTCAAACCAGATTAGTTTTATTTCCTTTAATGTAAGCAATAAATCAGATAGAGAGCAAACAATTGACTTGGATGTTGAAAGCAGCCTGAATATTTCTCTTTCAGAAACCCACGTGACTTTAGCAGGCAGTCAAACCAAGCCAGAGTCAATGGCAATAACTTTGTCAAATGCAACTGAATCAGGCTTGAAATCAATCAGGTTAATTGCCTTGAAAAACAATCAAAGAATCGCAGAGTATGATATTAACTGCCTGGCGATCAAGCCGAAGTATTCCACGGCAATTGATTCAAGTTCATTGCAAGGCTCTGAAATCAGCGTCGGCACATCACAGTCTTTTGAAATACTTGTTTCAAATAACGGGGATGAAATCGAGGATTATGCTTTAAGCGTTGAAGAAAACATTTCAGGTTTGACAGCAAGCTTTTCATCAAGCAGGTTAAGCGTTCCAGCAAAAGAAAGCAAGTCAGTAATGCTTTCAATAAACCCGACAGTCAATGCATCCGGCGGCGCTAAAACAATTACCTTGAAAGCCAACGGAAAGTCAACTGCCTCGCAACAGGCAAGCTTTACAGTTCTAACATCAATTACTAAGCCTGGACAGATTGAGGTTGTTTCATGGCCTGCCGAGTTAAGTGTTAGCTCTGGACAGGAAATGACTGTCTTGATAAAGGTAAAAAACACTCAAAGCAATGAATTGAATGATTTGATTGTCAGCCTTTCAGGAGCTGAAAGCTTTTTGCAGGTTTCACAGCCTGTAAAGCAAATGCATCTTGCCTCGAATGAGGAAAGGACTATCAGTATTCTTTTGAAAGCAAAGGAAAACCTTGGCGAAGAAGAAGTTAATTTAACTCTTCAAGCTGAAAGCCAGGGCATTGAAGTTGAAAAAACAGTCAAATTATTGGTTAACAAGCCATTAAGCTCTACTACGGCTGGCTTGAGTATTCCAGAAGAATTCAAGACAACGCCTTCAGGCTTTGTTTCTCTAGGCAGTTTAGGCAGCCTTGGATTGCTACTGGCAGTTATAATCATTGTCGTTGCATTCCTTTACTATAGAAAGCAGAAGCCTGAAAACATTGCAGCCATAAAAGAAGCAATCAAGAAAGCTCTCAAGCTAAACTGATTTTTTAGGCAATTAGGCTTCATACACATAATTAATGCTTATATCATAAATTCTCGGCGTTATTTTAGTGCTTGAAGAATTCAAGTCAGCTCTCCATTTTAACTGGCTTCCAGTTGAACTGAAACTCACTTCCACGCCTGAAGTTGCTGCCTGCCAAGTGCTTCCAGTATCATTGCTTAAATAAAAACTGATTGAAGTACCAACAGGCAGGTAAATGCTTGCAATTAAGGTAGCTCTCAAAATTATTGCAGTAACAGAATCAACTTCAATTGATTCAGCTCTATTGCCTGAAGGAAAGCCTTCAGCCCATTCACGGTAGTAAATTTCAGGGGTTTCAAGGGTATAATCCTCCCACGTGACTCTTGGCTTGCCAGCAGCATTCAATGCCATGCCCCACGGTGAAGCCCAGGAGTCCCCACTGGTATTGCTTGCATTCAGGCTGCTGCCAGCTAAGTCTCCTGCTGCTGTCACCCAGTCGCTTCCGTTCCAGTCACGGTAATAAATATCTTCAGCTACTCCGGGGGACAAGGTATCATCACTCCATGCAATGCGTGGATTACTATTGGCATCCAACTCAAGCGAAGGAATAGTTGAGTCCCCACTGGTATTGCTTGCATTCAGGTTGCTGCCAGCTAAGTCTCCTGCTGCTGTCACCCAGTTGCTTCCGTTCCAGTCACGGTAATAAATTTCATTATTGCCCGGGGTATTATCATACCATGCAATATGCGGGTTGCCGTTAGCATCCAGTTTAAGCGATGGAAACCAGGAAGCTCCGCTGTTCTTGCTTACATTTAAGTCATTTGTGTTTCCAAACCCAAAGAAGTCAAAGGCATAACCTGTTGCGTCTTCCATAGACTGAACGTTAGAGCCTACAGCGATGGTTGCAACGACTGCGTTGGTTGCTTTATTTATTTTTGATACGGTGCTGCTGCCACTATTTGTAACCCATACATAAGCATCATCAACAGCAATGCCTATTGGGCTTGAGCCTACCGGAATCGTTGCATCCAAACCAGGCGTTTTATTTATTTTTAAAACATTGTTGCTGCCGGTATTTGCAATCCATACATAAGTGTTGTCAACTGCAATGCCGTAAGAGGTTGCACCCAAGCCAAGGGTTGCTTCTATTGAGTTGCTTGATTTATTTATTTTTGAAACAGTCTGGCTTACATTGCTTATGGCCCATGCATAAGTGCTGTCAACAGCAATGGAAGGAAGGCTCCAGCCAACGAAGAAGGTTACTGGCGTATTGGTTGCTTTGGTTATTTTTGAGACAGTGCCGTCCCAGGCATTTGTAACCCATACGTAAGTTTCATCAACAGCAACGTAATGGGGCATTGTGCCTACTGGTATTATTGCTTCAACCAAATTTGTTGCTTTATTTATTTTTGACACATTGTTGCTGCTATAGTTTGTAACCCAGACATAAGCATTATCAACAGCAATGCCTATTGGGCTTGAGCCTACCGGAATCGTTGCTTCAACCAAATTGGTTGCTTTATTTATTTTTGATACCGTGTTGCTGCTACTATTTGTAATCCATACATAAGCATCATCAACAGCTACATCATAAGGGTTTGTGCCTACGCTGATTGGGCCTCCTTCTACTTCATTGGTTGCCTTGTTTATTTTTGAAACAGTACCAGAATCATGGTTAGCAACCCACAGGAAGTTGTTCAGTGCAGTGCCGCCTGAGCCCTTGGCTGTCACCCAGTCAATGCCATTCCATTTGGTGTAATAAATTTCATAATTGCCTGAGGTATTATCAAACCAGGCAATGCCCGGATTGCCGTTGGCATCCAGTGCAAGCAAGGGAGTCCTCGACCACCCGCTGTTCTTGCTTACATTCAAGTCATCATCAAACAAGTTTCCATTAACTGTCACCCAGTTGCTTCCATTCCAGTCACGGTAATAAACTTCCCGGTTACCTGATGTAAGGTCCTGCCATGCAATGCTTGGATTGCCATTAGCATCCAAGGCAAGCGATGCATTTACTGAGTTTCCGCTGTTATTGCTTACATTCAGGCTTGGTCCGCCCAAGTCTCCTGCTGCTGTCACCCAGTCGCTTCCGTTCCAGTCACGGTAATAAATTTCATTATTGCCTGGGGTATTATCAAACCATTCAATATGCGGATTGCCGTTAACATCCAATTTAAGCGATGGCCACCAGGAAACTCCGCTGGTGTTGCTCACATTCAAGTCATCGCCGCTCAGGTTTCCTTTAACAGTCACCCAATTGCTTCCGTTCCAGTCGCGGTAATAAATGTCAAAGATATTGTTAGTCCCTGAACTGTCATCCATCCATGCAATATGCGGATTGCCGTTAACGTCCAAGGCAAGGGCTGCATTAACTGAATTCCCGTCATTCTTGCTTATGTTAAGGTCGCCTAGATCCAGCCATGCAATGATGGTTGAAAGCCTTGCCTCTCCGCTAGTGATGTTTGCGTCTGTCCTGCTTGCGTTAAGGTAGTTTGAGTTGTTCAGCAAGTCTGAAAAAGATAACGTGGAAGTGTATTGGGTTAGTGCTTCTCCAGTGACGGTCATTGTTTTTGATGCTCCTGCAGTCGTGATCAAGGTGATGCTCTGGCCTTCCGAAAGCAGTATATTAGCGTCAATTGATGCAATGCCTCCAGCAGGAATTGTTACTGGGGGAATGCTTATGAAATTGCCGTCAACCATTAACTGGTTAATTATTAGGGGCTGAGAGCTGTTGTTTGCTACGATTAATTTTCCGGTTGTTGAAGCGCTTTTAAGCACCAAGCCGATTGCTGATTGCGCTTGGACTAAAGTGTTGACGTCAGCTTGCTGTTCAACTGCTTTAGTTTGTTCTTGAGTGTAAGTTGAAGTCCAGGTATAAGTAATGCCTGCAACAACCAAGGCAATGCCTAAAATAATTAAAGTTCCAATAATTGGGGAAAGAGACTTTGAATGCATGAAACCCAATAGTATTAAACGTTAGTAGTTTAAAAGCATTAAGTTATTTTTTTAATAAAGCAATTGTTTTAGGGTCTTCGAACAACAATGCTTTTTCTTCATTCCCTGAATCCAGGAAAATCAGGGCATGCTTTCCGTCAATCAATGCATGCCTTGCATTCAATTCATTTTCTCCAAGCAATGCAATGCCTTTCAATTTTTCTAAATGCATTTCATTTTTCTTGGATTTGATTGTCTTAAAATGGATTTTCACGCCTCTTTTCCTTGCCTGGCTGAAATGCCTTGCAAACTCATTGATTTTTTGGATTGCTTTTTCTTCAGTCGTGCAGATAATGACTTCTTTCTCTGCCTTTGAAATCAATTCAGCGAGCTTGCCGTAAACATTATGCTTTCCATTCAATAACAAGACCTCGCTTTCCAAGCTTTCTTTTTTTGCAGGAATTTTTTCCTCAAGCTCTAAAGCCAAAGCATTCAATGCATGGAACTCATGCTTTAATTCCATTAATTTGATGCTCTTGATATTTTCAACGCACCTTGCAAGAGAAAAAGCGCTGAAGCTCACAGGCTTTTCAGGATGCTGTACAACAAAGCCTTTTTTCTCCAAGGACAATAAGACATCATAGACTCTGGCCCTGGGGACTTCAGCAGTTGCCGAGATGCTGCTGACAGCCTGCTTTCCATTCGCTAAAAGGCAGTGAAAAACCCTTGCCTCATAATCATTCAAGCCAAAGCATTTAACCGAATCAATCAATTTCATTAAAACCCCTAAAAGTACCACTGAACAGTAGAGACAAAGGCAAAGGCTTATAAATAAGTTTCGCCCCAATAACTATGTCACTGTAAAAAGTGAATAAGGGGATTATTAACATGAGTGAAATTAAAACTGAAGCTAAAACCGGACCAAAGCCTGAGGGCATGCAATCTGTTCAGGTGGCTGGGAAGAAAAAAAAGAAAGATTTTACTTTAAGCATTTTTTTGCTTTACCTTTTGATTCTGGTTCTTCCAATTAATGGCAATGCCTTTTCACTTGGGTTAACTTCCGGTCCAGGCGAGCTCTACCTGCAGAAAGGTTCTTCAACTGACTTGATCTTTAATTTAAGCTCTTCGAATGATTCTTTGGTTGAATTAAGTTCTTTTAATGGTCCTTTTGAAGTTTCACTTGACAATAGTCCTTTATTCATGGAAAAGGACTCTTCAAAGCTTGTTTTTGCAAGGGTTTTAGTGCCTGAAATCACTCAAGAAGGCGTGTATAAGCTTAGCATTCTTGCTTTCTTTAAATCGCCTACAAGCGCTGAAATTTTAGCAAGCGATAGGATTGATTTAATGATTAACGTGCTTGCTTCAAGCAATTCAATATACTATACTGTTGAAGGCATTAACCTGCCTTCCAACCCATCTATTACTGGCTTTACTAACTCTGATTTATTCCTTGAAAGAGACTCTAAGGCAGTCGTTGAATTAACTGTCTTGAATGAAGGCAAGCCAGTCGCTAGCCCGGCTGACTTCATTGCAATAGTTCATGACATTCCAGAAAATGTTAAAGTCAAGTCAACCGAAATCAAGAGCTTGAAGCAGGATGAACAGGCTTCAATCTTCATTGAGGTTTCAACTGATGAAAACACTGATTTCAAGCATTTCTTCATGCCAGTTTATTTGATTGAGAAAGGCACTTCAAGGCAGTGGCTTGCAGGCAATATCAGCCTGACAGTCATTCCAAATCATGACTTGATTGTTAATCCGGCAATCCTGGCAATTGACTTTAAAGACAGTGAGGAAAAGACTTTTTCATTAACTTTAAAGAATCCTTCTAAAGTTGCCGAGTCTTTCAAGACAGTCATTACTGGCAAGGGAGCCAGGCTTGAAAACCCTGTTGATGAAAACATTTTCTTGAAGCCTTTAGAGGAAAAAACAATCAGTTTTATTGCTTCAAAAGCAATGGCTTTAGACTCTAACGCTGTAAGGATTAGCTTCATTGGCCCTGTTTCAAGGCATGCAAGCATTTTATTTTCAAGCGAGAAAGCCAAAGAATTTAATTTCCTGCAAATCGGCATTTCAGGCTTGGTGGGCTTAGGCCCTGGAAGCATCTTGCTAGGCATTTTGATTATTGGCGTGTTTGCAATGCTTTACTTGAAGACAATGAAAAAAACCCAGGCTAAAGGGACTGTAAAGCAAGCGCCTAAAGCTTCCAAAATGAAGCTGCCTTTCTTTCAAGCTCCTGCGTATATTGTTAAAATGAAGCATGAAGGCGTCCTTTAAAGCAAATTCTTTTAAAGAATAAAAACCATTAATTTAATGAAGGTGTTTTGAAATGGCTGTATTGACTGCAAGGAAACCAACGAAACAAACTCAGAAAAGAATTACTTTTGTGGACCCTTTTGAGAATTGGCGAAGGCAGAGAGAGTTAAAACCAAAAGCCTTTACTTTTAGGCCTAGGGTTTCACGAGAAAGGACCTTATTAGAATTCAACAGGGTCCAGAAAATAATTTTCAAGAGACTCGCACAAGGGCAGCCTGTTCCGTCACACTGGGTTAAAGCGTATTTTGCTTTAGAAAGCCAATTGAAAGGCAAGCCTATGAGGAAAGTAGCCTAAAAACTCTTTTTTTAACTCTTTTTATCCAACAATAGTTTAATCAGGTTGTTGGGTAGTTGAATGGTTAGGCTGA
>Ga0315289_10004987_pt1 | contig 19706 bp, 24 predicted proteins | sample YL17G11_40_MG_FD_203452 | JGI IMG/M metagenome (GOLD analysis project Ga0315289, IMG submission 203452) | Sediment microbial communities from Yellowstone Lake, YNP, Wyoming, USA - YL17G11_40 | ecosystem: Environmental > Aquatic > Freshwater > Lake > Sediment | place: USA: Wyoming | collected...
GCGCGCCGGTAGCGCTCCAGGTCGGCGAGTTCCCGCTCGAGCTCGGCGAACCTGTATGAGAACGAGCCGTCCTTTTCCTGGAGGATGGGCTCAGCCTTCTTGAGGGCGGCGAACCTGTCGAGGATCCTCTTGCGGACCGCGGGGAATCCGCGCGGGTCGATGGGGGCTTCGACGGGCGGGACGTCGGACAGGCTCACCGACGCGGGGTTCGACAGCACGCGGGCGTAAACCCTCTTGCGGAGGGCTTCTTCCCTGATCCGCGCGTTCTCCCTGTTCTGTCGGGCCTTGCGCAGGATCGGCACGAGGAAGAACAGCACCGAGAAGGCCACGGGAACGATCCCCAGAACGACCGCCATGAAGGGGACAGGCGGGATGCCGGCGCTCGCGAGGAGCCTGCCGGTGAAGGAGTAGATCAGCGGGCCGTTGCGTCCAAGCGCTGCCGCTCCCCGCAGGAGGCTCAGCAGGAGGAAGTAGCCTCCGAAGGCGAGGTTGAAGGCGTTGAAAAACGCGATCCATCCGTTGGTTTTCGGTTTGTTCGCCGAGAAGGCGAGCAGCTTTTTCCCCGCCGGGTTCAGGACCGGCACGGCTGCGGCAGCCCTCTGCTGGGCTTCCGAGGTGCGCAGGAGCGCGGGGAAGGAGAAGATGAGCGTCCCGTCCTCGGTGACTCCCGGCTCGCCCTCGTACCCGACCATGTAGCGGTTGACGAGCAGCTGCGCCTCCTCGTACTCCCGGCCCGTCAGGGTCATGAGCTCCTCGATCGTGATCACCCCGCGCCTGCCCCGGATGTAGGAGAGCACGTACGTGCGCTCCCGCTCGTCCCAGCCGCTGTTGGGGTCGCCCTCGCCGAAAACGAAGGCGAACACGGACTTGTAGAACGGGCGGCCCGGGGCGCGCTTCGGATCGCGCATCAGGTTGGAGACGAACCACATGCGCAGCGCGGCATCCAGCAGGCGCATGAACAGGAACGTGCCCCCGAAGCCGCCGCTGGACCGGCTGCCGCGTCCGCGCTCGCTGCGGGATGCAGCGCTCGCCGCGAAGGAGGCGAGGATCGCGGCGAGAAGGATCGCTACGAAGGCGATGAAGTATCCCACGAGCATCACCACGATCCAGACCTTGAAGAGAAAGGAGAGGACCTTCGCGGCGACCCTCAGGAACGTCTTCAATGACCTGCGCAGGCCCGGCCCGGCCCCACGAGTCGCGCTCCTCATGCCCGACGGGAAGTAGTAGAGCAGCTCCCCGGACTCGGTCACCTTCAGGCGCCCCGCGTACTCGTCCAGCACCAGCCGGGCGGCCTGCTCGACCTGGTACTTCGGCAGACCCGTCCCCGCGATCATGTCGGCGATCGTGGACTCGCCGCGCCGATTTTTCAAGAAGGAGACCAGCTCGACCTCGACGCTCTCCATCTTGAAGTCATAGACCTTCGCAGCCGTACTCACGTGGGTTCTCCTTTGCCGACCCTACGCTACAACACAAAGGGGCCGCTGAACAGTGGGCGAGATGCACTTGACACTCCCGCCCCGTTTCTGTAGTTTCATAACTCGTTGCGCTTTAGACAATTGTAGGCGACAGGAGGCACACCGTTGGCCAGGAATCTATCGGCCGAGAAGAGCGACAGGCAGGGCGAGAAGCGGCGCCTGCGAAACAAGATGATCAAGAGCAGGGCGAAGACGCTCGCGAAGGATTTCGTCGAACTCCTGGACGAGAAGAAGAAGGACGAGGCGAAGAACAAGCTCGTCGAGATCTCCTCCTTCCTCGACAAGGCGGTTTCGAAAGGCATCTACCACAGGAACACGGCCGCCCGCAGGAAGTCCCGCATGAGCGCCCTGCTCGCCAAGCTGGGCGCCTGATCGGATCGACGCCGTGGCCAGGAAGAAGCTTTCCAAGGCCGAGATCGTAGAGAACGTCTATCCTCTGGTCAAGGTGAGCAAGAAGAACATCCATCGGATCATCGACCTGTTCTTCGACCAGATAAAGGCGGGTCTCCTCGCCGATCGCGTGATCGAGCTTCGGGGCCTGGGCACCTTCGAGATCCGCACCCGCAAGGGAAGGAAGGCGAGGAACCCCAAGACAGGGGACTCCGTGGTCGTGAGCAACCATGGGGTCGCTCACTTCCGGCCGGGGAGAGAGCTGAAGCAGAAGGTCTGGGACCTGCGGAGCTGACGTGATCCTCGCGAAGAAGCAGTCCCTTCTCGGGTCGGTCCTCTTCGACCTCGCACTCCTCGTCATCTCATCCCTTCTGTTCGCACTCTCCTTCCCCAGTTTCCTCTCCGAATGGGGATGGTTTCCCCTCGGTTTCCTCTGCCTCGTGCCGCTGTTCGCCGTCGTCCATCGGGCGCGCTGGACGGCGATCCCCTTTTACGGGATATTCTTCGGGTACGTGAGCTACGCGATCTTCAACTACTGGCTCGGCCGGTTCCACCCGCTCACGCTCGTCGTCGTGCCTCCGATCTACGCCGGGTGGTTCCTCCTGACCCTTCCCGCCCTCAAGCTCGCGGACACCCTCTTCCCCTCCCGCGGGTTCCTGCTCCAGTCCGCCATCTGGGTCTGCTACGAGTACTTCATCAAGTCGCAGGGCTACCTCGCCTACGCGTACGGGATCGTGGGCTACACGCAGTACCAGTTCCAGCCCTTCATTCAGATCGCCGACCTGACGGGCGTCTGGGGGGTGTCGCTGCTCGTGGTGTATCCCTCCGCTCTGCTCGGCAGCGCGATCAGGGACGGCCTCGAGAGCCTTCGGGAAAACTGGAGGAGTCTCCTCGCCCCCGCGGCGGCATACGCTGCGCTCTTCGCGGCGGTGCTCCTCTACGGCGCCGTCTCGCCGGTCGACACGAGCGGCATGCGCCAGTGGAAGCTGGCGCTCGTGCAGCACAACATCGACCCATGGAGGGGCGGGTACACGGCGTACCGTGACTCCCTGGAGGCGCTCGCGCGGCAGAGCGAGAAGGCGATCGCGGAAGCCCCCGAGATGGTGGTCTGGTCGGAGACGGCCTTCGTTCCGGCCATCGACTGGCACACCCGGTATCGAACCGACCTACAGATCTACGAGCTGGTGCGGCAGCTGCGCGCGTTCCTCGACGCCCATCCCGTGCCCTTCCTGATCGGCAACGACGACGGCAGGTTGAAGCGCCAGGAGTCGGGCGAGGAGGTCCGGGTCGACTACAACGCCGCGATCCTCTTCGACGGGGGTCGGATCGTCGACACCTACCGCAAGCTCCACCTCGTTCCCTTCACCGAGCATTTCCCCGACGCGTGGCCCGTGCGGTGGATGCGCCGGATCCTCACGAGCATGGACACCCATTTCTGGGAGAAGGGCGAGGTGCCCACCGTGTTCGAGGCCGGCGGGGTGAGGTTCTCGACGCCGATCTGCTTCGAGGACACCTTCGGGTGCCTCTGCCGCGGCTTCTTCCGCGGGGGGGCCGACGTGCTGGTGAACATCACCAACGATGCGTGGTCATTCTCCACGGCCGGCGCCATGCAGCACATGAGCATGGCCGTCTTCCGGGCCGTCGAGAACAGGCGTTCGGTCGTTCGCTCGACGAACGCCGGCGTCACCTGCATGATCGATCCCAATGGCCTCATTCTCCGCGTGCTGCCTCCCTTCACGGAAGGGTACCTGCTGGGTTCGGTTCCCGTCGTGAAGGGCCGGACCACCCTCTACACGGCCTGGGGGGACTGGCTGCCATGGGTCCTGCTGTGTCTCTCGGGGGCCGCGATCGCCGCGGGAATCGTTCTGCGATTGACAGGACGGGGAAAGTGGTCCAGAATGAGCCGCAATGAAGCTCCGAGGGCGAATCCTCATCGTTGACGACGAGCCGATCAACCTCGAGTTCTTCGACGTCATGCTGAGCAATCTCGGCTTTCAGGTCGAAAAGGCGGCCGACGGCGAGGAGGCCCTCGAGAAGATCCGCGCCTCCACTCCCGACCTCATCATCCTGGACAACATCATGCCCAAGCTCTCGGGGTGGGAAGTCACACGGATGCTCAAGCACGACGAGGCCTGGAGCGCCTACAGGGACGTCCCGATCATCATGTTTTCGGCCATGAACGAGGTGAAGGACAGGATCGAGGGCTTCGAGCAGGGCGTGGACGACTACATCACCAAGCCGTTCAACTTCTCCGAGGTGCTGGCGCGCATTCGCGCAGTGCTGCGCAGCCGCGAGCTGGCGAGGGAGCTCCTTCGCAGGGAGAAGCGGATCGCCGTCGTCGAATCCCTGAACAGCTCCCTGGTGTTCTTCACCCAGCACGTCAAGAAGCCCATCTCCGACCTGCTGGAGCGAGCGGAGAAGCTGGACCCCAACGACGCGGCGGCGGTGAGAGAGCTGGTCGGGGTGATCGGCGCGGAGGGCAGGGAGATCCTCGCCACGTTGCGCGGCCTGGAGGACGAGGTCGCCGAACTGCAGGGCAGGGGCGAGAGGCTGCGCCGGGGCGACCTGTCGATCGAAGAGCTGGAAAAGAAGCTCCGCAGGCACCTTCGGGACTGGAAGAAGCGGCAGGAGACACTCGACGGGGCGGCCGCCGGGCGGGGCGGCGGGGCCGAGGAGGTCGCACGGTGATCAGCGAAGAGAGAAAAAAGGTCCTCGAGCTCTTTGCAGAGGGGAGAAAATCCTATAAGCTGATGAAGTTCGAGGATGCGAGGGACACCTTCGCCCGGGCGCTCAAGGTCGATCCCGACGACGGCCCTGCGAAAGTGTACTACGCGCGCTGCAAGCATTACATCGAGAACCCGCCCCCCGACGACTGGGACGGAGTATTCGTGATGAAGACGAAGTGACGGGTATGGCAAAGAACGAAGACCACAAGGGAATCGAGAGGATCACCACCACTCTGGGCAGGGAGACCGACTTCAACGGGACCATGCGGTTCAAGGACTCCCTGAAGATCGACGGAGCTTTCTCGGGAGAGATCGTCTCGACGGGCTTCCTGTACATCGAGCAGGGAGCGACGATCACCGCGAACATCCGCGTCGGGTCGGTCGTCGTCGGCGGCACGGTGAAGGGAAACATCGAGGCCGCTGAAAAGCTGGAGATGCTCTCGACGGGAAGGGTCTACGGAAATATCCGCACCGCGAAGCTCAAGATTGCCGACGGTGTGGTCTTCGAGGGCAAGTGCGAGATGATCAAGAACCCGCAGGCGCTCAATATCTTCGCCAGCCCGGTGGACCAGCTGAAGAAAACCGCCCAGAGTGTGTGAGCCGAGGACCGCCGTCATCATCTCGGCGGGGACCGAGCTGACGGAGGGAATCATCCAGGATTCGCACGTCCGCTTTCTCTCCGCGGAGTTGACGGGATTGGGTTTCGCCGTTCTGCGGGGCGTGCAGGTGCCGGATGCCGCCGCGCTGTTCGGTGCGGAGCTCGACAGGGCGACGCGCGAAGCGGGGCTCGTCGTGATCACCGGCGGCCTGGGCCCGACCTCCGACGACCTCACCCGGGAGCTCGTCGCGGAGGCGGCGGGAGTGGGGCTCGAGTTCCACGAGGAGGCCTGGCAGCGGATCCTCGAGAGGTTCAGAGGCCGGCCGATATCCGAAACGAACCGCACGCAGGCCACCGCCCCTGCCGGTTTCCCGCTCATTGCCAACCCGAACGGCACGGCGCCGGGGTTCCACGGAAGGATCGGTGGAGCCCTTGTCGTGGCCCTGCCGGGGCCGCCGTCGGAGCTGCGGCCCATGTTCGCGTCGGACGTTGTTCCCCTCCTGCGCGAGCGCTTTTCACTCGGCTCCGCGGCCGACGGGAGCATTCTGCGGGGCACGGCGTTCATGGTGCCGGAATCCGCCCTGGAGGAAGCGCTGCGCGCATGCAGGCGGGACGGGGTGCGCTGGGGCACGAGGGTCGACGAGGACCGAATCGCCTTCAGCCTCCGCGGCGGCGCCAGGGCCGACCGGGAGGCGGTTCTCGCGGACCTCGAAGCGCACCTGGGCGCCCTGCGCGTCCGCGGGGGCGAGAGACGTCCGGCGGAGGTGCTCACCGAGGCGCTGCTGCGGAAGGGCGTCACGCTCGTGACGGCGGAATCCTGCACCGGCGGGCTGCTCGGGAAGTACATGACCGACCTGCCCGGCAGCTCCCGCGTGTTCTGGGGCGGATGGGTGGCGTACTCGTACGAGGCAAAGCGACGTCTTCTTGGCGTCGAGGCCGCGCTGCTGGAGGCGCACGGAGCGGTTTCGCGGGAGGCTGTGACGGCGATGGCGCGGGGCGCTCTGGAGGCATCCTGTGCGGGCATGAGCCTCGCTGTTTCGGGCATTGCGGGGCCCGAAGGTGCGACCCCCGACAAGCCGGTCGGGACGGTTTGGATGGCCTGCCACGTGCGGGGCGGGGCCGAAGCGGCGCGTCCGTTCTGGTTTTCGGGCGGCCGGGAGCCCGTGCGCAGGAAGACCGCCGTGGCGGGAATGCTCTTCGCGGAAAGCGTTCTGGGCAGCCGGGAGTTCCTTGACACCGTGACGAAGTGGTAATATATTCTTTCGTAAAGAACCCCGTGCCGTCCCGTAGACCCGCGTGCAGATAAATCCGGAAAACCGAGCGATTCCATCGGGCATCAACAGACAAGAGACGGAGCAATTGAGATGGGAATGAATGACCAGAACAATGACTCGCCCCAGCAGCCGCGCGAGGTCGAGCTCACCAACGACTCCCTCATGAACGGTGAGAACGGCGGACGCCCGCAGCCGCAGTCCAACCGGGGCGGCCCCCAGGGGCAGCACCGTCCCAAGCGGAGGGTCACCCGGCGCAAGATACGGGTCGAGCTGATCAAGGAGCCCGCCATCGACGCAAGGGGCGAGCTGATCGATGCTGTTTCCGCCGAGGAGGCAAGCTTCGCCGCCGCCTCGGCCGCGATCCCCGCCCCCGCGTCCGCGGCGGTTCCGACGGCCCTCGAGAACCAGCAGCGCCCCCCCGCCCTCACCGGCACCGACAATCGCCTCCACATCAACGACCTCACGCAGCTGAGCATGCCCGATCTGCGCGACCAGGCCACGAAAATGGGCGTCAGCCACGAAGCCCTGATCTCCATGAAGAAGCAGGAGATCATCTTCCAGATCCTGAAGGCCCACACGGAGCGGGGAGGGGCCATCTACGCCTTCGGCGCCCTCGAGATCCTGCCCGACGGCTACGGGTTCCTCCGCTCGCCCAATTACAGCTACCTGCCCGGGCCCGATGACATCTACATCTCCCCCTCGCAGATACGCCTCTTCAACCTGAAGACGGGCGACACGGTGGCGGGACAGATCCGCTCGCCGAAGGAAGGGGAGCGCTTCTTCGCCATGCTGCGCGTGGAAACGGTCAACTTCGATCCCCCCCTGGTGGCGCAGACCCGCATCCCCTTCGACAACCTGACCCCGCTGTACCCCGACGAGAAGCTGAACCTCGAGACGGTCACCGAAGAGATCTCCACGCGTCTGATCAACCTCTTCTGCCCCATCGGGAAGGGCCAGCGCGGCCTTATCGTGTCTCCGCCCCGCACGGGCAAGACTATTCTCCTGCAGAAGATCGCCAACGCGATCACGGCCAATCATCCCGAGGTCTTCGTCATCGTGCTGCTGATCGACGAGCGGCCCGAGGAAGTCACCGACATGCAGAGAAACGTCAAGGGCGAGGTGGTATCCTCGACCTTCGATGAGCAGTCCACCCGTCACGTTCAGGTGGCCGAGATGGTGATCGAGAAGGCCAAGCGCCTCGTCGAGCACAAGCGGGATGTGGTGATTCTTCTGGACTCCATCACCCGCCTGGCCCGCGCGTACAACCAGACCGTGCCGACATCGGGCAAGATCCTCTCGGGCGGCGTGGATTCCAACGCCCTGCACAAGCCCAAGAGGTTTTTTGGAGCAGCCCGAAACATCGAGGAGGGGGGGAGCCTCACCATCGTGGCGACAGCTCTGATCGAAACAGGCAGCCGGATGGACGAGGTGATCTTCGAGGAGTTCAAGGGCACCGGCAACATGGAGGTCAACCTGGACAGGAAGCTCTCCGACAGGCGCCTGTTCCCCGCCATCAACATCAAGAAGTCCGGCACCCGCAAGGAGGAGCTGCTTCTGGGCGAGGAGCAACTGCAGAAGATGTGGGTGCTGCGAAAGGTCATCAACCCCATGGAGGATCAGGAGATCATCGAGCTGATGATTGACAGGATGAAGAAAAGCAAGAATAATGAGTCCTTCCTGCGCTCCATGAACACCTCGTCGGTGGACGCGTAGCGCGCGCGAAGGCGCGAAAGACACTGGAGGATATTCAATGAAGACCGATATACATCCGCGATATGAGCTCGCGACCATCACCTGCGCGTGCGGGAACGTCATCGAGACCAAGTCGACCGCGAAGGACATCAGGGTGGAAATCTGCTCGAAGTGCCACCCCTTCTTCACGGGCAAGCAGAAGCTCGTCGACACAGCCGGCCGCGTGGAGCGCTTCAAGAGGCGCTACAACATCAAGGGCTGAGCGGGCTCGACGCCCAGGACCTCCTCGACAAGGTCTTTCATCCTCTCCCAGTGGGTCCCGCGCCAGAAGACCTTTGCGCAGCCGGGGCACTGGGAAAACTTCTCGTATGCCTGCGCAACCCGCGCAGGTAGGAGGGGGAGGACCGCGCTCTTCTCCACGCGCACCAGGGGCTCGTTGCAGGACATGCACCTGCTGAAAATCCCCGAGGATCCCCCCGTGCAACGCAGGACCGGGCCCGCGAGGTCGAACCTCGCGAAGACCTCGGCCAGCTGCTCGCGGGGGGCGAGGGAGCGCACGAGGCAGCCGTGGGTGACGATGCGCCTCTTGAGCAGGCCCCTGTCCCGTGTGAGCACGATGCGCGACTGCTCCCGCGAAAGGCGGGCGATGTCCTCGTCCCCGCGGCGCCCCGCGAACAGCGCGTCGAAGCCGAACATCCGGAGGAACCCCGCGAGCGTGCCGAGGTGAACGTCGGCCACGAAACGCAGCTCCCGAAGCGGCGCGGGGCGGACCTTCGTCACCGCCGCGATGTCCAGAGCTTCGAAAACAGGGTAGACGCTGATGCTGTCCCCGTCGCGGAGGCGATGCGTGAAGTCCACCGATTCCCCGTCGACCAGGACGAGGTCCACCTCCGTGTGGGGAACGCCGAGGTCCTCGATCGCCGCCTTCACCGTGCAGCCGGGAGGGAAGGCGACGGTGAGCGGCAGCTTCCTGCGATCGGCGGGGAGGAAATCGTTCAACTCTTCGTAGCAGCGAATGGTCACCGAGGGCATTGCACGATAGTATAGGACCGGCGGGGGAACGGGGGGAAGCCCTGGGGAAGGCCCCGCGGGGAGGGCGGATGGACAGGAAACCCATGGTGGAGAAGCGCATCGACAGGGACCGCGTGTTCTTCACCATCTCGTGGTCGCGCCTCGCGAAGGGCGACAGGTACCAGATCATCCAGACCGTGCCCTCCGAGGCGGGGATCTACGAGCTGTACGCCATGGACGAGAAGGGGAAGCTGAACCTGTTCCATGTCGGCAAGTCGTGGTACGGGGGCCTGCGCAACGAGATCCGCGCCCGCACGGATCCTTCCCTCGAGAAGGATCCGGCGCGGAAGGCCATCCTGGAGGAGGCCGACTGCTGGTACCGCTGGTCGCTCGCGAGCGACAGCGACGACATGGCGGACATCCTCTGGTTCTTCGTCCGCACGTACTTCCCGCAGCGGACGGACCTCCGCCCGTCGGGGCGCTACGCCAGCGTGTTCGTCAAGGAAGTGGACGCGGACAAGATCGTCACGGTCTGAGGGCTCAGATCTTTCCCAGCTTCTCCACCATGAGGCGGATGCGGCGGGCGAGGGACACCAGCAGCCTCCGCGACCACATGGGGCTTGCCGAATAGATGTCGGCGAAGTTCTCCTTCGTGAACTCCAGTGTGTGCACCTCGCCCTTTGCGATCACGGTCGCCGAGCGCACGGACTTGTCGAAGAAGCTCATCTCGCCGATCAGCTCGCCCTTGCCGAGGGTGGCGAGCACCTTGTACTTGTCCCCGAGCTTGCGGGTCACGTAGACCTCGCCTTCCATGATCCAGAAGATCTTCTGCTGGATGTCTCCTTCACGGATGAGGATCTGCTTGTCCTTGAAGCGCTTGCCGAACCTTGTGACCACCGCCTCGTCCAGGGCATCCTCCGCCTGGAAGGCGATCTTCATGATCTCGCTGTACGCGTCTGACATCAGCGCCCGCTCCCTTCGGCGAGCCCGATCCGCTCGCCAAACTCGGCGTTCAGGATGCGCAGCTCCCTGGTGAGCCCCGTCGTGGCGACCAGGGCGAGCTCCCACGACACTCCCGCAGCCGTGAAGAAGCCCTCCAGGTCCCAGCGGTAGAGGATCGTCCGCTCCATTGCGTGCGCGACCGACAATCTCGCGCATTCGGCAAGGGGCTCCACGAGGCCGAAGAGGGTGTCCGGAGCGATCCAGAGCGGGAACTTCTGGTCGCGCAGGAGGTACTCGATCCTCACCAGTCCCGCGACGACGTAAAAGACGGGTTTCTCATCGGGAGCATCGCCGCGCGAAAAGAGGCAGGCGCGGGCCGGGACCGAAAACTCCTCGCCGTACTGCAGATACCTGGGAAGCGTGTCCATTCTACTCGAATTTTCGACATTGTGGCCGCTTTTTATTGAATTCTTTTCTTTCTTCGGATATACTGACCACAATCCTCGAAATGCATCTTCTGCGGGAGTAGTTCATGGACCCAGTCAAGCAAAGCCACGTGGAGGAGTACGGCAGACAGCCGGAAATCATCGCCTCCGCGCCCGGCAGGGTAAACCTGATCGGGGAGCACACCGACTACAACGACGGCTTTGTCTTCCCAATGGCGATCGATTTCGCCGTCAGGGTCGCGATCTCCCGCAGGAAAGACGCGCACATCCGGTTCTACTCCGTGGATTTCAAGGACAGGAAGCGCGCGACGCTGCCGGCGCTGCGCTACCGCAAGGAGGACCGCTGGGCGAACTACCCAAAGGGGATCATCGCGGCGCTCATCGCCCGCGGGTTCCCGCTGGGGGGGATGGATATCACGATGCACGGCGACATCCCGCAGGGAGCCGGACTCTCCTCGTCGGCCGCGCTGGAGGTTGCGACCGCTCTTGCGATCCAGGAGCTGTACGGCCTGGACATCGGCAGGGAAGAGCTGGCGACCCTCGCCCGGGGGGCCGAGAGCGATTTCGTGGGAGTCAAGACCGGCATCATGGACCAGTTCATCTCGCGCCTGGCGAAGGAAGGCCACGCGATGCTGATCGACACGCGCCTGCTGACCTACCACTATGTCCCCCTGGTGCTGAAGGGGGCGACGTTCATCATCACCAACTCGCGAGTCCCCCACGTCTTCGCCGACTCCGAGTACAACAAGCGCCGCGAGGAGTGCCGGCGCTGCGTCGAGGTCCTGTCGGCGAAAAAACCGGGCACGGCCCTGCGCGATTACACTCCCGCCGACCTCCGCGACAGCATGGGCGCAATCCCGGAGTCAACCCGCAAGAAGTGTCTCCATGTCGTGGAGGAGAACGCGCGCGTGCTCGAGGCCGAGGAGGCGCTGAGGAAGAAGGACCTCGTCGGGTTCGGGAAGCTCATGAACCGCTCGCACGAAAGCCTGCGCGACCTGTACGAGGTGTCCTGCCCCGAGCTGGACTGGCTGGTCAAACGGGCATGGGAGACCGAGGGGGTGTACGGCTCCCGGCTCACGGGGGCGGGCTTCGGCGGCTGCACAATAACCCTGATCGACGAGAAGGCCATCCCGCGCTACCGGGAGCGCATCCTCCAGTACGAGCGGATCTTCGGTTTCCGTCCCGAGGTCTACGCCTGCAGGCCGGCCGGCGGGGCGCGGATCCTCGAGCACAGGGGGTAGGCCGTGCGAGTCCTGCTCACCAACGACGACGGGGTCGAGAGCCTCGGCCTGTGCGCCCTCGAAGAGGCGCTGCGAGCCGAGAACGAGGTCTGGGTGGTGGCCCCCGAGACGGAGAAGAGCGGGGGCTCGCACTCGATCACCCTGCGGGACTCCATCCGCGTGCGCAGGCTCGGGGAGCGCCGGTTCTCCTGCCGCGGGACCCCCGCCGACTGCGTTCTCGTCTCGCTGCTGGGGCTCCTGCCGGCGGGCATCGAGATCGTGCTCTCCGGCATCAACCATGGACCCAACCTCGGCACCGACATCCTGTACTCGGGCACGGCGGCCGGCGCCCGGCAGGGCGCCTTGATGGGCAGGCCGTCCGTCGCGCTGTCGATCAACTCCTACACCCCCCCCTTCGATTTCCGCGCTGCCGCCGATTTCACCGCCCGCAACCTCGACATCTTCCGCGAGCTGTGGACGGACGACCATTTCCTCAACATCAACTTCCCGAATGCCGGCTGCCGGGCGGCGGCGCCGCTCATCACATTCCCCTCGCGACGGATCTACCGCGACGAACTGCAGACTTATACGGCGCCGAACGGGGACTTCTTCTGTTTCCTGGGCGGGGCCTACCCCGACGCGCACCTCGAGGAGGGTTCCGACAACCAGGTCGTCACCGCGGGCGGGATCTCCATCTCGCCGGTCCACGCCCATCCGCGCAACTGGGTCTCGATCGAGGACAGGTACCGGGAGGCACGGTTCAGATGAACGAGAGCTTCGAACGGGGAGTGAAGCTGTACCACTCCCACAGGCCCGAACAGGCCCTCGCGGAGTTCCGGCAGCTGGAGGAGGCTTCGGGCTCGACGCCCGAGCTGGAGTACTACAGGGGGCTCGCCCTCACGCAGCTCGCCAGGCACGAGGAGGCGCTGCTGGCGCTGGAGAAGGTCGTCGGCTCCCATTTCAGCTTCCTGCACGTCGTCCAGGCCCGGATGGTCCTTGGATACATCTATTCCGTCACGGGGCGCCATCGCCTGGCCGAGTTCGAGTTCACGAAAGTGTGCGATCTCGGTCTGGAGTCCTCCCAGGCCTACGCCGCTCTCGGCTTCGTCCTGTACGCGCAGAGGAAGGTGTCGGAGGCGGTCCAGACGCTGAACAAGGCTCTGGAGCTCGACCCGAAGAACGCCAACGCGCTCAACTCCCTCGGGTTCATCTGCGCGGAGGAGAAGCTGGACATCGCGAAGGCGTTGTCCTTGTGCCGGCAGGCCGTTGAGGTGAGCCCCCGCAACCCCGCGTACCTCGATTCCCTCGGATGGGCGCTGGTGCGACAGGGCAACCAGACCGACGCGAAAGCCTGCTTCCGCAGGGCCCTGGACCTCGCGCCCGGCAACAAGGAAATCGCCTCGCACATGCGCGCGCTCATGGAGAAGATGAAGGGCGCCTCCTCGCCATAGGCTTCCGCCGCGAAATTATTTTCCTCATCCCGCGCTCCTTTCCCGTCGAGAATACGAATAGGAGCAAACCTATGAAGGTAGACAGCATCGCTCTGCCGGTCAAACCCACCTCTCAGACGGAAGACCTTCCGATCATCAAGGCCGAGGAGATCAAGAGCATCCTGTATCTCGGCATTCGGGGAGAAGTGAAACTCGACGCGGGCAAGACGCATACGGTAGATACGTACGCATAATTTCCCTATACTGGCCCTGTGAAACTGACAGCGACCGCGATCTGTTTCCTTGCCCTCCTGGGCCTCCGCCTCCCTGCCGAAACCCTCGACATCACCGCTGCCCGATCCGACGACCAGTTCCGTTCCGGGGTGCAGGTTTTTCATCGCGGCCTGTTCAATGAGGCCATCGTCTTCTTCGAGAAGGCCATCTCCCTCCTTCCGTCGAACCTCTCCGCCCAGAGCTGGCTCGGCCGGGGCCTCCTGCAGTCGGGCTACGAGCAGGAAGCGCTGCGGACATGGGAGCGGCTTGCCGGCTCGGGGAAGGGCGGGGCGCTGCTCCGCGACCAGATCCAGGTCCTCAGGGCGAGGACCGGGCTGGGCCGCGAGCTCGCCCCGGCAGCGGCCTTCGCGGTGTCCGCCGAGATCGATGGGGCAGCCAGGGGAGGCTACCCTTTCAGGCGCCCGACCGCCGTGCGCCCGCGTGCGGACGGCACGTTCTTCGTCGTCGCATTCGGCTCCAACGAGGTGCTGCGCTTCGACGCGAACTTCCGCCTCGTCGCCTCGCTGAAGGGGGGCCTCGAGGGTTTCGACCATCCCTATGATGTCCTGGAAACCGGGGACGGGACGCTTTTCGTCTCGGAGTACGGCGGGAACAGGATCGCGAAGTGCGGCCCGAACGGCGACAAGATCACGACGATCGGAAAGAAGGGCAGGGGCGATGGGCAGCTGCTCGGCCCGCAGTACCTCGCCGAGGACGGCAGGGGCTACCTCTACGTGACCGATTGGGGCAACTCGAGGGTGGTCAAGTACGACTTCGAGGGCGTCTTCATCCTCGCCATCGGCGCCGTCGCGGGCCCCACGGGCATCGCCGTGCGCGATGAGCGCCTCTACGTTTCCGAGAAGTCGAGGAAGCGGATCGCGATCTTCGACCTGAACGGCAACCCGCTGGGCTCCCTCGGCGAGGGGACGCTCCAGGGCCCCGAGGGCCTGGGCTTCACGGCGTCCGGTGGCCTGCTCGCGGCGGACGGGAATCTCGTGCGGGAGTGCGACATCGAGAGCGAGACGTGGACCGTTCGCGGCGACACGAGCGCGCGCACGACGCGTCTCGTGCACCAGGCCGCCGGGCCCAACGGCGACATCCTCGCTGTGGATTTCGACTCGAACCTCGTCGTGCTGCTTTCGCGGACCTCCGCGCTGTACGCGGGTCTCGTGGTTCGGCTCCAGCGCGTGAACGCGGTGAAGTTCCCCGAGGTGTTCGTGGACCTCTCCGTCGAGAGCCGGTCGGGCAGCCCCGTCGTGGGTCTCGGAATCAACAACTTCATCGTCACCGAGTCGCGGTTCTCCGTCGGCGCCACGACCCTCGTGGCATCCAACACGGCGACAACGGCCGTGGAGGCGGCGATCGTCGTCGAGAGATCCCCCGGCTTCGAGGCATTCCGCGCCGAAGCGGGGGGACTCATCGGGGAACTGCGCGACCTCATCGCGAGAAACGGCAGGGCCATGGCGGTATCGGCGGGCGAGCGGGCGACGAAAGAGGCGGATTTCGGCGAGACGCGGCTGCGAATGGCAGCGCAGGCCCTGCAGGCCGCGCCCTCCTCGCGGTGGCGCTTCGACATCGCGGCCCGGATGGCGGGCGATGCCCTCGTGCAGGCCCCATCTGGGGCGAAGCGCGCCGTGGTCTTCCTGACGACGGGTTCCCTCGGAGCGAACGCGTTCCGCACGTACTCGGTTGGCGAGATCGCCGCGTTCCTGCGCAACAACGCGGTCGCCTTCTATCCCGTGTCGCTCGGATCGCAGGGCATCGACGAGGATCTCGCTTTTCTCGCAAGGGAGACGGGAGGCAAGGCGTTCAGCGCCACCCTCCCCGGCGGAGTGGCCGAGGTGGTGCGGGAGCTCAGCGCGCGGATCACCCCCTCATACACCATTCGCTACATCTCGCCATCGCCGGCAAACTTCGGCCAGACCTACATCCCTGTCGAGATCGAGGCGACGCTGCAGAAGGTGAGCGGAAGGGACGAGGCGGGATACTTCGCTCCCCCTTCGTAAAACAAAGAGCGGGCTCTGGGCGCCCGCTCGGGTCCATTTGATCAGGCCCGCAGGAAGGCCTTGAACTTCTCCGCCGCACTGGCGGCATCGGGGGCGTAGCCGTCGGCGCCGATCTCCTTGGCGTACGCCTCGGTGAGGGGCGCGCCGCCCACCATGAACTTCACCTTCTTCCTCATGCCTTCCTTCTCGAAGCGGTCGATGACTTCCTTCATGCCCGTCATCGTCGTGGTCAGCAGCGCCGACAGGCCCACCGCCTTCGCGTCGGGGTTGTCCTTCAGGCCCTGGAGGAACTTGTCGCCGGACACATCGATGCCCATGTCCACGACTTCGATGCCCGCACCCTGTGCCATCATCTTGACTAGGTTCTTGCCGATGTCGTGCAGGTCGCCCTTCACGGTCCCCAGGAGCATCTTGCCGATGGGCTTCACACCCGCCTTCACCAGCTCGGGCTTCAGGATTTCCATGCTCTGGTTCATGGCGCGGGCGGCGATGAGGACTTCGGGAATGTAGACCTCGTTCGCCTTGAAGCGCTGCCCGATCTTGTCCATGCCGTCGAGAAGGCCCTTGTTGAGGATCTCGCCCGCGGGCTTCTTCTCCGCCAGCAGGGCGACGGTGAGCTCCTTCGCCTTGGGGGCCGCGCCCTTCTGGATCGCCTCCGACAGTTCCTGGTACGTTGCCAAGTCGTCCTCCTCTCGTGGATTCTGCGAACTTTTCGGCAACGCCACGGACGCCGGGCCCCTCGGTTGCCGCAAAGTGCTAAAAATGCTACCTTGGGTCGATATCATGCAGGAGGGGCCCATCCGTGTCAAGAGGACATCCGGAAATCGATAGGGAAAAGTGCAAGGGATGCGCCCTCTGCGTGGGCGCGTGCCCCGAAAAGATCCTCGCCCTGTCCCGGGAACAGTTCAATCGGCAGGGGCTTCCCTTCTCGACCTGCTTCGAGCCGGAGCGCTGCACGGCCTGCATGTCCTGCGCGATCATCTGCCCGGACACGGCGATCCGCATCCTGAAGCTCGTTGCCGCGGGAGGGGAGTAGGGCATGTCGAATCCCATCCTGATGAAGGGAAACGAGGCGGTGGGCGAGGCGGCAATCATCGCCGGCTGCCGGCACTACTTCGGCTACCCCATCACGCCGCAGAACGAGATCCCGGCATACATGGCCGCCCGCATGCCCAAGGTCGGGGGAACATTCCTCCAGGCCGAGAGCGAGGTCGCGGCTATCAACATGGTCTTCGGAGCGTCGGCCGCGGGGGCGCGCGTCATGACCTCCTCCTCCTCGCCTGGCATCAGCCTGAAGATGGAAGGGATCTCGTACCTCTCGGGCGCGGAGCTCCCCGCCGTCGTGGTGAACATGATGAGGGGCGGGCCCGGCCTGGGCAACATCGCCGGAGCGCAGGGAGACTACTTCCAGGCTGTGAAGGGCGGGGGACACGGCGACTACCGCTCGATCGTGCTCGCCCCGAGCGGCGTGCAGGAGCTCGCAGACCTCACCGTGAAGGCGTTCGATCTCGCCGACCAGTACCGCATGGTGGTCATCATCCTGGGCGACGGCTTTATCGGCCAGATGTCCGAGCCGATCACCCTGCCGGAGCCTTCCGGCAGGACCTTCGACAAGAGCTCCTGGGCGCTGACCGGAGCGAAGGGGCGCGAGACGCACCTGATCGCCTCCATGCGGCTCACCCCCGAGGATGCCCTCGAGAAGCTCAACCTCCGGTTGCAGGCCAAATACCGCGAGATCGAGCAGAAGGAACCCCTCTGGGAGGAGTACGAGACGGGCGATGCCCGGCTGCTGCTCGTGGGCTTCGGGCTGTCGGCGCGGATCGGCAGATCCGCGGCGTCCGCGCTGCGCCGGTCGGGAATCACGGCGGGGATGTTCCGGCCCATCACCGTGTGGCCGTTCCCTTCCGCCGCGCTCGCCCGGGCGGCGCGGGGCAAGAAGAGGATCCTCGTTGTCGAGATGAACGCGGGCCAGATGGTCGAGGACGTGAAGCTCGCCGTGGGCGCCGAGGCACCTGTCGATTTCTACGGCACCCTCGGCGGCATCGCCCCGGAGGTCGACGAGATCGTGGAAAGGATGAAGGCCCATGCCCGCTGAGACCGCCGCCGAAAAGCTCGTCTACCAGCGGCCCGCCTCGCTCAGCGAGCGGCCCAACCACTACTGCCCGGGGTGCGGCCACGGCATCATCCACAAGATCCTGGCCCAGGCGATCGACGAACTGGCCATCCAGGAGCGGGCGATCCTCGTTGCCCCCGTGGGCTGCTCCGTTCTCGCCTACAACTACCTGAAGGTCGACGGCTGCGAAGCCGCGCACGGCAGGGCCCCTGCCGTCGCCACCGGCATCAAGCGGGTGCATCCCGACAGCATCGTGATCTCCTATCAGGGCGACGGGGACCTTCTCGCGATCGGCATGGGCGAGACGATCCACGCCGCAAACAGGGGCGAGAAGATCACGGTGATCTTCGTGAACAACGCGATCTACGGCATGACGGGCGGGCAGATGGCCCCCACCACGCTCCAGGCCCAGAAGACGAAGACCTCGCCGTACGGCAGGAACCCCGCCGAGGCGGGCTTCCCGATCCGCGCCTGCGAGCTGCTGGCGACCCTCGAGGCCCCCGTGTTCCTCGAGCGCTGCGCGGTGAACAGCGTCAAGGCGGTGCTTCGCGCGAAGCGGGCCATCACCAAGGGACTGCGCAACCAGGTGGAGGGCAGGGGGTACTCCTTCATCGAGATCCTCTCCATGTGCCCCACGGGATGGGGCGTGGAGCCGAGAGAGGCGAGCGCGTGGATCGACCAGGCCATGGTCCCTGTCTTTCCCCTCGGGAACCTGAGGGACAAGTAGGGGGGGTGGCCGTGTACGAGGGAATTTTCATTGCGGGCTTCGGCGGGCAGGGGGTCATCCTCGCGGGCCGCCTCCTGTGCCTCGCGGCGATGGCCGAGGGCAAGCACGTGTCGCACATCCCCTCCTACGGGGCGGAGATCAGGGGGGGAACGGCAAACTGCTCCGTGGTGATCTCCGACGAGGAGATCGCCTCGCCGCTGGTCCCCCGGCCGACGGTCTGCATCGTTCTGAACACGCCGTCCCTGCTCAAGTTTCAGCCCATCGTGCGTGAGGGCGGCCTGCTGATCTGGAACCGCTCGCTCATCGACGTGGCCCCCGAACGGACGGACATCGAGAGCCGGGAGGTGAGGGCGAACGAGATCGCGGAAGCCGCGGGCTCGTACAAGGCTGCCAACATGGTGGTTCTCGGGCTGCTGCTGAAGGAACGCCCCGCGATCGCCTCCCTCGATTCCGTGCTCGCCGCGCTCTCCCAGGCCGTGTCCGAGCGCCACAGGGAGCTGAACGAGGTCAACCGCGCTGCGCTGAAGAGGGGCTATGAGCTCCACTAGGGAACCCGACCCCCGCTTCAGGTTCCTTTTCTGGCGCACCGATTTCGTCGGTTTTGCCATGATCGTCTCGGGGCTGTTCTTCCTCCTCGTGAACTTCGAGGTCATCCCCGCCAGCGGCTTCGTGCTCCCTCGCGTGCTGGGCATCCTCTTCACCATGATCGGGCTGCTGTTCCTTTTTTTCACCGGCGCGGGCCGGTGGCTGTCCTGGTTCGTGATCCCCGCGGGAGTGTTCCTGACCTCGGGCATCGTCACGCTGATCCTCGGCCTGAACCGCCTTTTCAGCCCCGCGTCGGCCAGCCTGTTCTCCCTCGGCCTTGGCCTGACGTTCCTCGCCGTCTTCCTGTCCGGCCGCAACCACTGGTGGGCCCTCATCCCCACCGGCGCCTTCGCGGGAGTCGCTGCCTGGGTCATGCTGGGACGCCGGTTCCCCGTTCTCGGGTGGCACCCCGTGCCCGTGCTCCTGTGCCTCGGCGGCTCGTTCCTGGCGATCTACGCCGCCTCCTGGCAGAAAAGGCAGATGCGGTGGAGCCTTCTCGTGGGCGCGATCATCGCGGCAGCGGCGCTGTTCTACATGCTGGGGATCCTCCTTGCCCGCTGGAGCGCGTTGTGGCCGGTGGTCCTGCTGCTCGCCGGCGTTCTGATGCCGCTCGCCCTGTTCCTGGCCGACAGGCGCCGCCCGGGCGCCTCGTGAAACTCGGGGGGCTCGCGGCGGGGCTCGGGGGCGCCATCAGGGAGCGGCGCGCACGCTGGGATGCCATCTGCCGCAAGTGCGGCTCCTGCTGCTACGAGAAGGACATGGGCAGCGGCGCGGTCGTCACCAACTGGCGGGCGCCCT
>Ga0315289_10004988_pt1 | contig 19705 bp, 16 predicted proteins | sample YL17G11_40_MG_FD_203452 | JGI IMG/M metagenome (GOLD analysis project Ga0315289, IMG submission 203452) | Sediment microbial communities from Yellowstone Lake, YNP, Wyoming, USA - YL17G11_40 | ecosystem: Environmental > Aquatic > Freshwater > Lake > Sediment | place: USA: Wyoming | collected...
ATTGAAATAAAATCGTATTTCAAAAAACCGGATAAGCAGATAAGAGAATTTGTAAGAGCAAGCAAGGATGGAAAACCGGCGTCGAAAAAGGATCTCCAACCCGGGGTGTTTGCCACTCCTTTCTTGAGGTCATCTGAAGAGTTATCCCAGCAAATCAAAAAAGAACTGGAATCAATACCATCCCCCCCTTTCAGAGATAAACTGGATTTTAAACTCCTTCGGCAGGAAAAGATAGGGGGGAATAACACCTGGGTGATTGAAGCTACTTCCCGATCCAAAGAGCTCAAGATTAAAAAGGCAACGCTCTGGATAAACCAGGATAAGTTAAGAAGAGTGAAGCTCGAAGCTGAGTCGATTGAAAATCCTTCCACCTTTGTTAAGATAATCAGGATTAGTACGTACCAGAGTGAGGTTGCTCCCGGGATCTTCCTTCCCAAGACAATGAAGATTGAGACGAGTTTGGCTGAAACAGTAAATGAATATTCTCATTACCAGATCAATTGTGGATTAGAGGATAGCCTTTTCCAGAAAAAATAGAAAGAATGACCAAACCCTTTACCGAGATCATCACAGAAAAGAAGTTTCTGCTTCTGGCCCAAACCGCCTCACATGAGTTCCTAAAAATCTGCAATTATTTGGAGGACAGGCATGATGGATTTACGCAGAAGTTCTACATGCATGTGATCAAGGAGTCCCAGGAGCTTGAAGATTTCCTCGATGATCATGGGGCAAGGACAAATAAGAGTTGGGTATATTTCGGGGAACTTGTCGCCTCAGTTCGGAATTTCGGAAGGATCGCCTACACTTTAATGCATGTGCTTCGAAGATACAACTCCTACTATCTCGCAGAAACCAAGGTCGAAAGATTTTTAGAGAGTGCAAAAAAAACTATGAATTTTTTGAATCAATCGATCATCGCCCTCTTCGAAGAGATGGGGAAGGAATGTAAAAAGCTCGGCATTAACCTCCCTGTTGAGAAAATCCGTGATGAAGACTTTAAAGAAATCTATCCCAGCAAAGTCCTCCCTCACAACATCGGAGAGGAAGAAGGAGTTGATGAAAAGAAAAATGCGGTGAAGATCGCCACGGAATATCTCAATATAACAAAGAGGTTCATGGGACTGGAGTGTGTGAGTCGCTTCAATCCTCAAGAACTCAAAGAAGTTATCCCGTGCAAGGTAAGTGAGGATAAGCTTAGGGAATTCCAGTTTACCATCCATAATCTCCAATCGATCTACGATACCTACATCAAAAACACTTCTCTTGAGTCTGAAAACAGTTATCTGAAAAGTCTGCGTGGCCACATCTCCATCACCCTTCACCTTTTGGAGATTGCCTGTTGGCTTTCCCATTTCTACGAAAGGCATGAAAGTGAGATCCGGCATGAAAAGACCAAGAAGAAGATCGAGAAGATCATCAATAAAGAACTGGTCTTGGAGAGTACTATCAATTTTTCCGTCTTTTATGTCAATGAATACTTACAGGAAGGCACAACGCAAGCCAATAGCATTTTAAAAGCCTATACAAAGATTGATACTATCACACTAAAGGTACCAGAAGGGTTGGGCTTTCATCTGAGACCCTCTACCCTGGTGGCTAAAGTGGTAAATTATTATGGATCGAATGTCATGATGATTGTGAAGGATAAGAGATTTAATGCCGGAAGCCCTATCGAGATAATGTGGGCCGGGGGAATGCTCAAGCGGGAGAACATTGATACAGTTGTATTCGAAGGAGACAAACGGGTGCTTCATGACCTGGAGATCCTTTCCGGAGTAAATTATGGTGAGGACATCATGGGAAAGAGCATTGAGCTTCCGAAAGAACTTTCCTACCTTAATAAATCCTGATTCTTCCTAAGGTATAATGCCCGAATGTTAAAGATCAGTTTGGTTCGTATTTAAGTATCCTGGATACTTCTTGTTGAATCCTTTTTAAATCCGACTCGGTGTAGGGTTGAATACCTTTCAGCTTTGGATCAAGTGGGTCAGATGGATTGAAATTCTGAAGGGTAAGATGAGGGCTATTTCTTAATTCTCGGGCTAAAAGGTAAATATCCTCTTCCTTGACTAGGGTAGGAACTACGGTAATCCGAAATTCATAAGGAAGGTTTTCTCCCTTCAACCATTCAATACTTTCTTTGATCTTTCTCAAATTCACCGGGACACCGGCACATCTTGAATACTGGATTTCATTTAGAGGGGACTTTACATCCATTGAAACAGAGTCAATTAAACCTTTTTCCTTTAAGGAACGGAGGACCTCTGGATTGGTACCATTCGTATCCAACTTTATGAGAAAACCTTCTTCTTTAAAAAACTCCATCAATTGAGGAAGGGAGGAATGTAGGGTAGGCTCCCCTCCTGTAATACACACCCCATCAATCCATCCTTTAAACTCTCTTAGACGCTTAAGGACGTAGTCTAAAGGGATGTCCTGGTATTGTTCAGGATTTAAAATCAGCCCATGATTATGGCAGTAAGGGCAACGGAAATTGCAGTAAGGGAGAAAGATGACCGAGGTGAGCTTTCCTGGCCAGTCAAGAAACGAAGTTTCGAGAAATCCCTTAATAGAGATAATCTTAGACAGGTAATTGATGTCTCTTTCTTACCTCTTGATCATTGAGCAAAATCTCTCTAATTTCTTCAGGTGAGGGTATGGTCCCTCGAAAATCGGCGATGGGGTTCCCTTCTGGGTCTTCAACAATGAGAGTAGGTGTAGACAACACTCCATAATAAGTTGCCTCAGCCAATCCATCTACAGTATCAATATCGTAATCAATTACCTCTAATCCCTCTTTCTTTAACACATTTCCAACTACTTTAGCTTGAGGACATTTAGGACATTCCGATTGCCAAAACAGCTTTACCTTGCCCATCCTTCACTCCTTTCATTGATTATGCCATAATCTCTCTTTTTTCCGCTTCTTCAAAATAGCCCTCATTCCTGAAACGATCGCGAAGCTCGCCTATCTTCCCTTTATTCCAACTTGAGATCTTGGTGAAATAACCGGTTATCCTGGTTATCCCCTCAATATTCTGAGAACCACAATAGATACAGGATTCTCTTAGTCCCCGGCTGGTCTTTCCGCAACTTATGCAGGTGGTGAACTCGGGAGAGAAGGCAACCTGGTCATTCAGGCTCTCACGAAAGATCTTAACTACAAAGTTGGCCAGCGACTCTTTAGAAGGCCTCGCCTCCCCCAGCCATATGTGTGTTAATGCCCCTGCCTCGATCCGGGGATGGAAAAGTCCCTCTTTAATTACCCGTTCAATGGGATTGATCGGTGCCGAAACCGCATAGTAGGTGGAATTCGTATAGTACACTTCGCCCTTGGAGATATCCCCCTTCACAACATGGCCTGATTGAGGTGAATGATACTTGAGGTCTAGGCGGGCAAAGCGATAAGCAGTACTCTCTGCTGGTGTCTGTTCCAGGACAAACCGCATTTGGTGTTTCTGGCTTAACTTCTTGGCAAGAAGATCCATGTGGGAAATTACCTTCAGTCCGAACTTGAAGGCTTCTTTCGACTCATGGAGCTCTTTTCCAGTATGAATCTTGACGAGTTCATTTAACCCAAGCATCCCAATGAGATAGGTAGCTCTCCCCATCCTCAGGTATGGCTCTCCGTCCTTATTCATGGTGAGGAGGGCAAGAGGCCCGTTCTCTCCGAGGGAGAGGAGTTTCTCGATGAAGGCTTTCTTCTCTATATGAGCCTTTACAGCCATCTCCATGAATTCAGCGATCTTAGAGAAGAGCTTGGTATCATCCCCATTACTTAAATAACCCAGACGAGGAAGATTGATGGTAACATTCTGGAGGGCACAGTAACGCATCTTCCAGGGCTGCATAGCATCGGCAAAATCTTGAGCCTCCAGCTTGAAGCTTAAGCGGCAACATTCGGATATCTTAGCAGTACTTCTCCGATCAAAGACGAAATAGGTATTCCCCTTTTCACTGGCAACATCACAAATATGGTAAAGAAAATCCTGGTGTCCTTCAGTGCTGAAGAACTTTTCGGTGATATGGACAAGGGGCTTAGGGAAGAAAAATGGTCTTCCTGTTCCATCCCCTTCTTTATAGACATCAAACAGTGCCCAGGCAAATTTCTGTGCTTCTCGGGCATATGCAGAATAGGTTTTTCCTGTAAACTCCCCTCCTGGTCCAATCGCAGGTACATTCTCAAAATGCTTAGGCACTTCCCAGTAAAGGTTTATGTCAGTAAAGATCGCCTGTCCACCCCTGGCCACTGCCTGCTGAGAAAATTCAAAGATGAGCATCTGGGCAAGCTGGGTAATTTCTTCATCACTCTTTCCCACCAAGTAAGGGGCGAAGAAAAGGGTAATCGCATCCCAGCCGATTGCCCCGGCAAAGTGACTCTGGAGAGCAGCAGCAAACTTGACCATATGCGCAAGTAGCACCTCAGGATGTTTGGCTGGCTTAGCCATGGAGAGAGAATTGGGTAAACTCAACCCATACCTTTTAATGTACTCTAAAGATTGGCCAGAGCAGTAAGGACGATCAATAAAGCCTAAGTCATGGAGGTGGATATCACCGCGAGTATGGGCATCCCCAATTTCCTGTGAGAAGACATTGAGTAAGGCATATTCCTTTTTGATCCCTTCTGCGAGTGTGAGATTGGTTGCCTCCGGTCCATGGGGAACATTAGCATTCTCCTTGTTGGGATGAAGGATCAAGTGATCCACATCATAGAGGGGCACGCCCAAGCGGGTGTGCATTCTCCGTGCATCCTCCAAGCCTCTCTCAATGAGCTTTGCGTCAACTAATTCGCGGATCAGAGGGGTGGTGATCACCGAAATCTTGGAGGCGGCAATCTGTTCCTGAACCTCCTTACTAATGGACTCAGCGGTGTCAATATCTACATAGGTTTCCCTCACCAGGGCATCTACGATCTTTTGCCTATCCCAACCTGAAAAGTCTTCGCTTGATGTGCGAACAAAGATCGCTAGGTCGGTGGTTTCTTCCTCCCCTTTGCCTTTTTTCTTCTTAATTTCCTTTAATGTCGCCATAGACTTTGCTCCATTGAAAAACAGGCTTATTTAGTGGTATAGGTCAAAATACACCACAATATATTGTATGTCAAGCAAAAATATTTAACTTATTACCCATTGATTTTATTAAAGAATCATCCTATCTGCTCATTCTCATTTCAATTAAAATTTACCCACCAATACCACCCATCCGAGATATTTTCTCTGACCTAATCCATACTGAATCTAAAGTTAGGAATTGTGTTTTTACAATGAGAATGATAAAAGAAATTTATGATTAATCGAATGCCCTCAGATAGAAGACAATATCCTATAAAGAACTAATTGCTACTGAAGGAAGTGATCGATGTAACACCGAAAGGAGTTAAAAGCCTTTACTATTCACTAGGCATCGGGATAAAATTTATCCATACCAGTACTGAAGACAAGCAAAGATTAGATGAATTCGTGGCTAAAGCCCTTTTTTAAAAATTTCTTAAGGGATAAAGTCGGCCCATGACCTTCATCCTGATCTTCTCGTTCATCCTCGGAAGCATTGTGGGCAGTTTTCTGAATGTATGTATCTATCGCCTCCCTTTAAAAATATCTATTATCACACCTCCTTCCAACTGCCCTTCCTGCGGAAGACCTATCCCCTTTTATGAAAATACCCCCATCCTGAGCTACATCTTGCTCAAAGGAAAATGCCGAGGCTGTAATGCCCCTATCTCCCTTCAATATCCTTTGATTGAATTCTTAACTGGTCTCGTTGCACTATCCCTCACACTCAGGTTTGGTTTAAATCTTACCACCCTCTTCTACTTCCTCTTTATATCAGCCCTTATTGTAATTACCTTCATTGACCTCAAGTATCAGATCATCCCTGATGTAATCTCCCTTCCGGGTATTGGTATCGGATTCCTTTCTTCTTTCTTTCTCCCCCAGATAACCTTCCTTGATTCCTTTCTGGGTATCTTCATTGGAGGGGGGAGCCTGCTCATAGTCTCAACCACCTACTACCTTTTGACCAAGAGAGAAGGGATGGGGTTTGGAGATGTAAAACTCCTTTCCATGATCGGAGCTTTCCTTGGATGGAAAGGTGCACTCATTGGATTAATCACAGGAGCGTTTATAGGAACACTCATTGGCGTACTCTTAATGATCAAAGAGAAAAAGGATTCTAAATACCCTATCCCCTTTGGCCCTTTTCTTTCTATCGGGGCAATCTTATTTATCTTCTTCGGAAGAGAGATAATCATGGCGTATCTAAGCCTTGGTCGATAACATGCTGAAGCTTGGTCTGAGAGCAACCATTATCTTAAATCTCAGTCTCATTACTCTTATCACCATCATTCTCATTGGTGTGGTGGTCTTCAATGTAACGGAAAAGGTGATGACCGAGCAAAGATTGATAAGCGAAGAGGTTATGATTGATAGCATAGGAAGATCACTTGAGGTAGCCCTATCTCTACAATCAGCTATACAGAGCGAAAGAGGTGACGTCTCACTGATTCAGAACGCAGTGGAGAAATACCAAAGGAACCAAAGAATCAGGGAATTGACAGTGGTAGATCGTGATTTTAAGGTGATAGCCCAGGTAAACGCCCGTAATATTGGTAAAAAGATATCCGATGTTTCCCTTTCCCAGTCCATCCTTTTGGGCAAGAAGATAATGTCTTCATCTTCATGGAAAGGGGAAAGGGTTATCATTGCTTCTTCACCCCTTTATCAGGAGAAGGGTATCATAGGTGGTTTTAAGGTAAAAATTTCCTTGAGCGATTTGGATAAAAGTGTCTCTCAATCCCGTACAATAGTCATCCTTTACATCTCCTTTGCTGCCTTTCTTATTATCCTTTTCGGGACCTTTCTTCTCAATCGATACATGGTAAAGCCTATCGAAAAACTCATTAAATTCACCGGGGAAATCTCAGAAGGAGAATTTCAATCCAAGGCTACGATCAATGAGAAAAACGAGATTGGTAAACTCTCTCTTTCCTTAAACCGGATGGCAGAGAGGCTCAGCGCGGACAAGAAAAGAATTGACGAGTATATCTCTTCTCTTAAGGAAACAAACCTGAGACTTAAGGAGGCGCAGGAAGAGGTCTTACGCTCTGAAAAGCTTGCCTCTTTGGGAAGATTATCTGCAGGAATTGCCCATGAAATTGGAAACCCTCTGGGAGTAATCCAAGGGTATATCGGTATACTTTTAAAAGGGGTCGAAGATCGAGAAGAGATGAGAGACTATTTTAAGCGGATCGATATCCAGATCAATCGTATCAACCGGATCATCAATGAGCTACTGGATTATTCTCGGACCACTCCTGCAGAATTTTCTCCGGTGGATGTAAACCAGGTAATCAAGGAATCTATCTCACTCACTTCCCTTCAGAAACCCTCCCCAGAGATTAAACTGAACCTCCAGTTGCGCGATCATTTACCTCCTGTACTGGCTCACGGTCACCAACTTCTCCAGGTGATGGTAAACTTTATTTTAAACGCACAAGACGCACTCCTTGAAGGTGGAGAAATCACCATCTCCACTCAACGGTTAGAAGAAAACATCGCCATTGAGGTAAGTGATACTGGTGTAGGGATCAGAGAGGAAGACTTACACAAGATATTCGATCCCTTCTACACTACCAAGGTACCTGGGCAGGGAACCGGTTTGGGTCTCGCCATCTCTCTCAGGATCATTGAGTCCTTCAGGGGGAAGATCAAGGTGGCGAGTAATCTGGGGAGGGGTACTACATTCACCCTATTATTACCCTTCATCAAGGGAGGCAGAAATGGAACCTAAAAAGATCCTGATTATTGACGATGAAGAAGGTATGCGAGACATGCTAAAGGTGATGCTGGAAAAGGAGGGATACGAGGCTAGCATTGCTGAGGGGGGTGAAGAAGGATTGAAGAGGCTTGAGAAGGAGATTTTCGACCTCATACTCTGTGATATCCGAATGCCCAAGATGGATGGGCTGGCCTTCTTGAACGAAATAATAGATAGAGGGATAGAATCCACGATCATTATGATGTCTGCCTATGGAACAGTAGATATTGCCCTTGAAGCTATGAAGCGTGGAGCCTATGACTATATCTCCAAACCTTTTAAACCTGACGAAGTAATTCTCACCTTAAAGAAAGCAGAGGAAAGGGAGAGATTGCGGAGTGAAAATATACTCCTCAAAAGAGAGATCAAGAAGGAGTACCAATTCGGCAATCTCATCGCCGCAAGTGAAAAGATGATGACAATCTTTGAGATGATAAAGAAGATTGCCGATTACAAGACTTCCATACTCATCTTAGGGGAGAGTGGGACGGGGAAGGAGTTGATCGCTCGGGCAATCCATTATAACAGCAATCGAGGGGAAAGGCCCTTTGTTCCAATCAACTGCGGTGCTATCCCTGAGAACCTTCTCGAAAGCGAACTTTTTGGCTATGTGAAAGGGGCCTTTACTGATGCAATCCGTTCGAAAAAAGGGCTTCTGGAAGAGGCAGATAGAGGGACCATTTTCTTAGATGAGATCTCTGACCTGCCCATCCAACTTCAGGTGAAGATACTGAGGTTCCTCCAGGACCAAGAGATAAGAAGGCTGGGAGAAGTGAGACCTTTCACGGTGGATGTAAGGGTAATAGCTGCCACTGCTAAGGATCTCTCACAGGAGGTAGCAAAAGGAAGGTTTCGTGAAGACTTGTTCTACCGGCTTAATGTCCTTTCCATCCTCCTTCCGCCCTTAAGGGAAAGGAAGGAAGATATCCTTCTTTTAGTCAATCACTTCATCAGGAAGTTCAATGAGAGACATGGGATGAAAATCGAAGGCATTACCCCCAATGCATTGAAGCTCCTTATGGAATATCATTGGCCTGGTAATGTCAGGGAATTGGAGAATGTCATTGAAAGGGCTATGGTCCTAACCGAGGGTAACAGAATAGATGAGGAGAATCTATCCTGGACCTTGAATCACCACCTCACTGGAGGAGCAGGTCTGTTTCCAGAAGACTTTTCGCTCAAGAAGATAGAAAGGAAGCTGGAAGAGAGACTCATTCGCATGGCATTAGAGAAAACCAAGGGAAATAAGACCAAGGCAGCAAAGCTTTTGGAGATCAGCCATCCCTCGCTCTTAAGCAAGATTAAGGAATATGGGATCCAATCCTAAGTATTCTATTAAATCTTTTAAAGGCTATGACAAATTTTGTTCATAATTAGTCTGATTATAAGCAAAGTGTAAAAACAAGAGATAACTACTATTTCGTATTTTGCCTTATATTTCCTTAAGTTGAACACATTGGTTATCATTGACAAGTGTGTGGCATAATAATTGCTGCTATTATTATTGAGTTTGATGAATAGGGTTAAGTAATGCAGAAAAGTAAGGGATTTACCTTAATGGAACTTTTGATCGTAATAGCTATTATCGGGATACTCGCTATGATTGCTACACCCAATATCATTGGTCAACTACCAAATTATCGAATCAAAAGTGCAAGCAGAGATATTGCTTCTCAGCTTCAACTTGCCCGGATGAAGGCCATCTCGAGGAGTTGCCAGTATCGAATAGACTTCGACCTTGCTGGAAGCTATACCCTGATGAGAAACGATCTAGTTGCCGGGTGGGTACAGGAGGGTAGCACGATAAATCTTCCAGACACTGTTGAGTTCAATCGAGACGGCTCAGACCCTATTACATTTACTAACGATCAAGTAATATTTAAAACCAATGGTTCAATAGATGGAATCAGTGGGGCGGTTTATTTGAAAAATAGCAAAGGGAAAAGGTATCGGATTACAGTCTTAGCCTCAACAGGAAGGGTAATGTTATACAATGAATGGTAAGAGCAATAAAGGATAAAGAAAATGATACGTAAAGAAAATGGGTTTACCTTAGTAGAAATATTAATTGCCGTTATGGTTTTGGCTATTGCCTTTCTTGCCATGTACCAGATGCAGGCAATGGCTATCAGGGGCAACGAAACAAGTAACCAGGTGACAGTGGCAACTATCCTTGCTCAGGACAGGATGGAACAGATCAGGAATGCCACTTACGATAACGTAACTTCTACTAATTTCCCTACGGAAAATTATGGCACCATCCCTAACTTCTCTCAGTTCAGGAGGGAAATAACCATCACAGAAAACGGAAGGATAAAAACAGTGAGGGTGAGTGTATTATGGAAAGTAGTCAGAACTTTTCGGGTAACGGTGGATACCATCTTAACGAGTTAATGGGGAAACTGTGAAAAAAGAAAGAGGATTTACGCTCGTAGAACTGCTTGTAGCTATGGCGATCAGTGGCATCGTTATGGCTGCTGTTTACACTGCCTTTGTGACACAGCAGAAATCTTACACGGTTCAAGACCAGGTTGCCGAGATGCAGCAGAATGCGAGAGTAGGACTTGATATGATAGCGAGAGAGGTAAGAATGGCTGGTTACGGTCAGCCTGATTGGTCTATACCAGCAGATACAAATGACGATGGAGTAAATGAGAATGTTACTGATCCGGTAACTGTGGTGGATGTAGGAGGTGGTTCATATCGAATCACTGTTATCGGCTGTTTTGAGCCCAACCCGGCAACCTTATCTGCTGCTGCCCCAGCTGGTAATACTACCTTAACCCTCCAGAGCACAACCGAGGCATCACGATTAAACACCACCACGAAGAACAACATATTCATAGGAGGATTTGAGAACGCCAGAATAACCAATGTCTCTGGAAAGGTCTTAACCATTGACACTGATCCTGATATCAGCGGTAATCAAGGCCTGGTCTGGAGTTACGATACCGGGACTGAAGTCAATCTCGTTAAGGCAGTTACGTATTACATAGAAGATAATACCCTGAGGAGAGACGAGAATACCGGTGCCGGTGGCCAGCCCTTGGCAGAAAATATTGAAGACTTAGGCATTACCTTCGCCAACAATATCGCGAATATATCCATTAGTGCCCGATCACGTGAATTGGACACTAATTACCATGATCAAGTTCATGGAGACCATTATCGGAGAAGAACCTTAAATTCTAATATGAATGTGCGGAATCTTCTCTACCAGATTGAGGAAGAGTAATTATGACAAATGACAAAGTCCAAATGAGAAGCTCAAAGTTCAAAGCTCAAATGCCAAATGAATGTCAAAGTTCAAATGTCAAATTTGACATTGGGATTTTGACATTTGGATTTCATTGGGATTTTGGATTTTGGCATTTGGGTTTAAAAGAAAGTTAGAGGACCTTCAGATGGAGATAAGGAAGCTTAAGCAATTTTTGAGGGATGAAAGGGGCGCAGTCCTTGCCACTGCCCTCTTGATAATGATTGCCCTGGCTCTCATCGGAGCAGCTGCCTTGATCACTTCTACTATGGAACTGGACATCTCCCGAAACGAACGACTGGCCAAGGAATCCTTTTATGTGGCTGATGGTGGTACCACCCTTTCTCCTCTGATCATCGAAGAGGCGATTGAGGATCGAGCACTCCCTATCTTAGATGACGTTACCATGAATGGAAACTTTTTGTCCGAAATCATGGGCTATGCAACCAACAACGACAAGGATACTGACACACCCAACAATAATCCTGATGTCTCCATGGAGCTTAATGAGAAGGATATGGCTGTGGATATTGATCGGATTGCTACCCAGATTCTTGCTGGTGGAGCTGCAGAATTTGCTGGAGGGTACGAAGGTATTGGGGTAGGGGCAGCATCAGGGGGTATCGCAATATTCTATCGAGTTGACTCTCAAGGTAGTGCCATAGCCACCAGCAGGTCACAAGTTGAGACCTATTACCGGAAGATAGTAAACATTGCCCAAGGAGATTAGGTAAAGGAGGGTTAAATGAAAAAGCTCTTAACCATTACTCTCGCCATATACTTAAGCATGTTCTCGTCTGAACTTTTCGCTGCAGTATCCATGGCTGACTATACCTGTTACCCGATATTCATGGCCCAGTCTATAAGACCTAATATCTTGCTCATCCTCGATAATTCAGGCAGTATGAATTTACAGGCCTATACTGATACCTTCAACCCCAGCAGGCAGTACTACGGCTACTTTGGCTCCAACTTAAAATATACCTATACCAGCAACCGCTTTGAGATAAGTTCCTGCACCTGTGGTGGAGGTGCCAACTGCTGGGATGGAAATTTCTTAAACTGGCTTACCATGCGCAGGGTAGATGTAGCGAGAAGGGTCATGGTGGGAGGAAAGGCAGAATCAAGGACAGGTGGCGGTGTCCAGATTTTAGTGGGGGAGGACCCAATCCAGACCGGAAGGGGATATTACAAAAGCTATACCAATTCCGCCTCGTATTGTCCGTACGCCGGTTCCGGCACCCCTAACTACAGGTTTTTCATGGATAATGGTTACGTCTACCTCGACAAATGGACAGGGAGCAGTTGGCAGATACAGAGCACCAATTTCACTATCAAGGTTAAAAAAAATATTGCCTATGAACCAGACTGTTTTGGTACTGATGGTAATCTCGCCGGGGTGATCCAGCGGGTAGGAGACAAGGCACGGTTTGGATTGATGCGCTATAACGAGGGTAATGGAATCGAAGATGGCCGTGCTCAGAAATACGATGGAGGGAGAATCTCTGCTTATATGGGGTCGAACCTGACCAGTCTGGTCATCGAGATCGAAAATGAGCACTGTGATACCTGGACCCCCTTAGCTGAAACTGTCTATGAAGCAATTAGATTTTACCGACAGGATCAACCGTACTATTTTACGAGTGATTACGTTGTTAATCAAAATAACGATCCTTATTACCTTAGTTCTCAGATTGGCTATGTTCCCTGCGCCAAGAGCTACATTGTTCTGATCACAGATGGTGAGTCCACCAAAGATGAGAATATACCCACTGCCTACCGGGATTACGATAACGATGGTCATGACCCTGGTACTTATAGCGATGATGGGACTAACTACTTAGATGATGTTGCCCTCTGGGGACACACCCAGGACATCAGGCCGCCTGGTTCCAAAAACCTGGATGGCACCCAGACTCTCACCCTCTATACTGTCTTTGCTTTTGGAACTGGCTCCCAGCTTTTAAAGGATGCCGCCAAGAATGGTGGATTCACCGATAAGAATGAAAACAATATTCCGGATCAGTCAACCGAATGGGATGAAGATGGAGATGGTTTCCCAGACACCTACTTTGAGGCACCAGAAGGAGATGAGCTTGAGGATAAACTCCTCGCCGCCATCACCGATATTTTAAAGCGGGCTGCCTCAGGCACCTCAGTATCAGTGCTCGCCACCTCAGAAGAAGGAGAAGGCTCCTTATCCCAGGCATTCTTCAGGCCATCGGTATTTAATGAGCTAAGGGAGATCCGCTGGCTGGGTTATCTCCTATCTTTATGGGTTGATCCTAATGGGAATTTACGAGAGGACACTGATGGAGATAAGAAGCTCATTTATACTCATGACAAGATCGTAAAATACATCTTCAGTGAATCCACAGGTGAGACCACAATTAACCTTTACAGTGATAACAATGGAGATGGGGATGCAGACAGCACCACCCCGGATTCCACGATTACTGTTGATGAGCTCCATCCCATCTGGGAGGCAGGTAAACTCCTTGCTTTGAAAGAGCCACCAGAGAGAACCATCTACTCCTTTGTTGATCTGAATAAGAACAACACCGTGGATAGTGGAGAGTATATCCCCTTTACCACAAGCAATGCCTCCACTCTAAGACCATTCCTCAGGGCATCAGATACCACCCAGGCTACCAACATCATAAACTTCATCAGGGGAACTACTGTGACTGGCTATCGGGATCGGCTCCTAACCATAGACGGCCTGGACAAGGTCTGGAAATTTGGTGATATCGTCTATTCCACTCCAACCGCGATGAGCAAGCCCATGAATGACTATGCCCTGATCTATGGAGATGAGACCTTTGACGCGTTCTACAATACCTACAAGAACCGGGATGTAGTAATATTCGTTGGGGGAAACGACGGGATGCTCCATGCCTTTAAGGCTGGTACCTATAATCAGGGTGATGACGCAACAACCCTGGATATTGAACATGGCTGGTATTCAGGAACAAACCTGGGGAGCGAACTCTGGGCTTATGTCCCTTACAACCTCCTTCCCCACCTCAAATGGTTCACCCAGAACGACTACACCCATGTCTACTATGTGGACTTGAAACCGAGGATCATTGATGCCAAGATCTTCACACCAGATGCAACCCATCCCAATGGATGGGGAACTGTCTTAATCGGAGGGATGCGGCTGGGCGGTGGACCAATATCCGTGGCAGACAACTTCGGGATGGGGAGCGAGACCAGAACCTTCAGGTCTGCCTACTTTGCCATTGATGTAACTGTCCCTACCTCCCCCACGCTCCTCTGGGAGTTCACCGATTCCAATCTGGGAGCTACCCTTTCCTACTCTACAGTAGCCAAAGTTGGGAATAGCTGGTTTTTGCTCTTCGGTTCTGGACCTAATACCTTCTGCAGTGCAGAGTGTAACCAGACCTCCCGCCTCTATGTATTAAACCTGGCAACTGGTCAGCTCTTAAAAACCTTCACCGGTGGAACCAATGCCTACATGGCAAGTCCTATCAGTGTGGATGTGCTGATCAACTACCATGTAGATGTATGCTACGTGGGTGAAAACTACTATGACTCCGGTACCTGGAAAGGAAGAATGTACCGTTTGACCACCAAGACCTGCTCCTCGGGATGTGAAGATCCTACTCATTGGAACTACAGTGAAGATCCCACTACCTGGACCTTTTCCACCTTGTTTGAGTTCAATCAGCCCATTACCGCTTCTGCTGCGGTCTCCCTTGACGACCAAAGCAAACTGTGGGTTTACTTTGGGACCGGCAGATACTACAGCGAAGCAGACAAGTCAGACATCACCTCCCAGAAGTTCTATGGGATTAAAGATCCTTGTTACAATGGAAACTGCACCACTACTATATCCAGTTCCAACCTCTTTGATGCCAGTCTGGCTACGGTTTCTGTGGGAGGTTCAGTATCTGGTATTTCAGGAGTGACTAACTGGACTAATCTTTTAAGCACCGCGAAAAGCAAGGAAGGATGGTTTATGAGTCTCACTGCCTCAGGAGAAAGGTCTATTACAAAACCTGCTGTCTTTGGAGGGATTGTCCTGTTCACCACCTTCATACCTAATACCTCTATCTGCAGCTTCGGGGGATCTGGTAAACTCTACGCCCTGTACTATACCACGGGAACTGCGTATAAGCGCTCAATAATCGGGACTGAAGGAGATGTAGTCTTAAAGTCTAAAGACTTAGGCTACGGTGTTCCTTCTGGCATCGGTATCCACGTAGGCCAGGAGGAAGGGGGAAAGGGTTATGTGCAGCAGAGTACGGGGACTATTATGGAGGTAGACATCAATCCTGCCTTTAAGGTAAAAGGAGGGACAATCTCTTGGAGGGAGAAATAATAAGGGAGGTTAATATGGTACAATCAAAAATCAGGAGAATAATCTCAATTAGTTTAACCCTTATCTTTGTATTTTTCTTAATCACAGAACTTCCCTTTATGGTCTCTGCAAAAGATACAAAGGAGGAAGGCTTTGAGCTTTCTGGAAAAGCTGTGATCATGGGTAAAGGAGCTGGTTATGTGGTAATCGGTGAAAGACACTTCCTCATCCCTAAGTATCTCGTCATCAAGGACAAAACAGGAAAGGAAATCCCCTTGGCCAGGATCAAAATGCCGGTAAAGGCATTTATCCGTTATTCTATCCGGGTCAACGATAATGTTCCAATATTAAGATCCATTGACCTCCTCGAATAAGGATAGTCAACTGCAGAGAGATTAAAAGATTTCCACTGAGGCATGAGATGAAAGAGAAGATCAAAAAAAGGGAAGCGTTAAAAAAGATCCTTACGACTCACCAGAAACAAGGGAAGAAAGTTGTGTTCACCAATGGATGTTATGAGCTCATCCATGTAGGCCATGTGCGGTACCTGGAACAAGCGAAAAGATATGGAGATATCCTTGTGGTAGCGGTGAATAGTGACAGTTCAACAAGGAAACTGAAAGGAGAGAAACGCCCACTTCTTCCTGAACAGGAGAGGGCTGAGATACTTTCAGCTCTTGGTTGTGTTGACTATGTGGTGATTTTTGATGAGGTAGACCCACTCAGCATCATCACTTACCTCAAGCCGGATGTGCTGGTCAAAGGCGGGGACTGGACAGTTGATACTATCATCGGAAGGGATGTGGTTGAGGCATCAGGTGGAAAGGTAATTTCTCTTCCTTATATTGAAGGCACATCAACATCTACGAGCAAGATCATAGAGAGGATTGTGGAGAGGTATGGGAAGTAGAACATCCCTTATATTAAAGAAGCATCCTCTTTATTTTCAAATCGTAAAGTATTCGCAAGGAATTGATGAAGATACTTTCTGTCAGCGGAAATTTATGAGGCATCAAGCATACGTACTTGTAGTCGTTTTCCCAGAGCCGAAGCGACACGATCTAAGGTTGACAGCTTGATATCTTCTGCATGATTCTCAATTCTTGAAATTGCGGTTTTCTTAGTTTTAAGTCTCCGAGCAAGTCCTTCTTGGGTCAATCCTGCTGACTCTCGTGCCTGGCGAAGTATCACTCCAATTTTGAACTGTTCATAACCTTCCTTAAATCCTTCAGCAAATTTCTTATCTCTCTTTTTCCTTTCGTTGATATATTTTTTCAGGTCACTCATGCTTTTCCTTCCTTTTCAAAAAATCTCTCCGATAGGCCTCTGCTTTTTCTATTTCTCGCTTAGGTGTTTTCTGACTCTTTTTCACAAAACCATGGGTTAGTAAAATAAAGTAATTAAAATACTCCTATGTCAAGAGTATTTTATTAATTTTTATTAATAGTTACACTGATTTAAGAGAATACATTGTATGGCCAAGGTGTTTAGAAAGAGGAGAAAGGATAAAGCAGTCAGAAAAAAACCTTTTTACCTCGGCTCTCTTTAAGTCAAATGTCCAGGCCTGACACTTGTTATCACTTAAATGTTTAAGATCCATATTTCCATTATCCCTTCAAGACTTCCTTTTCATTTTTTTCACTTTTTTCCCAAAGAAATCATACCAACTAATCCATCCCTTGTTTCTGTAATGTTCATTTGGATTGCTTGGAAGTCTTGGATCCTCTTTATAACGCTTTTGATAGTCTCTTGGGGAAGTAATTCTTAATCTCTTCACTGCATTTCTTGCTTCTCCGTAGGTGGAATAAAAATCTGGCGTCTCTTTCCCAAAGAAATCATACCAACTAATCCATCCCTTGTTTCTGTAATATATTTGGGGGTTGCTTGGAAGCCCTGGGTCTTCCCTGTGGCGCTTTATATATCCCGTTACAGAAGAGATTCCTAATCTGCAAACAGCACTTCTTGCCTCTTCATACGTTAAATAATAACTTGGTGTCTCTTTCCCGAAAAACTCAAACCAACTAATCCATCCTTTGTCTTTGTAATGTTTATCAGGATTGCTTGGAAGTCTTGGATTCTCTTTATAACGCTTTTGATAGTCAACTACCTGTATAATCCCTAATTTTATCACTGCATTTCTTACTTCTCCGTAGGTGGGATAAAAATCTGGCGTCTCTTTCCCAAAAAACTCAAACCAACTAATCCATCCTTTGTTTTTGAAATAGGCATATGGATGACCTGGAAGTCTTGGATCCTCTTTATAACGCTTTTGATAGTCTCCATAGGAAGTAATTCCTAATCTCTTCACTGCATTTCTTACTTCTCCGTAGGTGGGATAAAAATCTGGCGTCTCTTTCCCAAAAAACTCAAACCAACTAATCCATCCTTTGTCTTTGTAAGATTCATCTGGATGACTCGGAAGTCTTGGATCTTCTTTATAACGCTTTTTATAGTCTCCCAGTGAAGTAATTCCTAATCTCTTCACTGCATTTCTTACTTCTCCGTAGGTGGGATAAAAATCTGGTGTCTCTTTCCCAAAAAACTCAAACCAACTAATCCATCCTTTGTCTTTGTAATATTCATTAGGATTGCTTGGAAGTCTTGGATCTTCTTTATAACGCTTTTTATAGTCAACTACCTGTATAATCCCTAATTTTATCACTGCATTTCTTGCTTCTCCGTAAATGGGATAAAAATCTGGCGTCTCTTTCCCAAAAAACTCAAACCCACTAATCCATCCTTTGTCTTTGTAATATTCATTAGGACTGCTTGGAAGTCTTGGATCTTCTTTATAACGCTTTTGATAATCTCTGTGGGAAGTAATTCTTAATCTCTTCACTGCATTTCTTGCTTCTCCGTAGGTGGAATAAATATCTGGCGTCTCTTTCCCAAAAAACTCAAACCCACTAATCCATCCTTTGTCTTTGTAATGTTCATTTGGATTGCTTGGAAGTCTTGGATCTTCTTTATAACGCTTTTGATAGTCAACTACCTGTATAATCCCTAATTTTATCACTGCATTTCTTGCTTCTTCATAGGTGGGATAAAAATCTGGTGTCTCTTTCCCAAAAAACTCATACCAACTAATCCATCCCTTGTTTTTGTAATAGGCATATGGATGACCTGGAAGTCTTGGATCTTCTTTATAACGCTTTTTATAATCTCTTGGGGAAGTAATTCCTAATCTCTTCACCGCATCTCTTGCTTCTCCGTAGGTGGGATAAAAATCTGGTGTCTCTTTCCCAACAAACTCATACCAACTAATCCATCCTTTGTCTTTGTAATGTTTATCAGGATTGCTTGGAAGTCTTGGATTCTCTTTATAACGCTTTTGATAGTCTCTTGGGGAAGTAATTCTTAATCTCTTCACTGCATTTCTTGCTTCTCCGTAGGTGGGATAAATATCTGGCGTCTCTTTCCCAAAAAACTCAAACCAACTAATCCATCCTTTGTCTTTGTAATATTCATTTGGACTGCTTGGAAGTCTTGGATCCTCTTTATAACGCTTTTGATAGTCTCCATAGGAAGTAATTCCTAATCTCTTCACTGCATCTCTTGCTTCTCCGTAGGTGGAATAAATATCTGGTGTCTCTTTCCCAAAAAACTCAAACCAACTAATCCATCCTTTGTCTTTGTAAGATTGATCAGGATTGCTTGGAAGTCTTGGATCCTCTTTATAACGCTTTCTATAGTCTCTCAGTGAAGTAATTCCTAATCTCTTCACTGCATCTCTTGCTTCATCATATTTAGGGTAAATATTTAATCTTTGTTCTACCTCCTCTATAATCTTAGATATGTTCTGCACTTCATCATAAATCTGAACCGTTTTGGGGACTCCTGTGTCTTCAAAGCCAAATTCCTCCAATGCTTTTTTATAAGAATCAAATTCTTTCTTAGCCTCCTCACAAAAGCGGATATCAACATTCTGGAAATTCAGAACGCAGTCAAATATAAGAGGTTCTTTGACCCCATGTCTTCTTATGCACCTACCTATCTGCTGTAAATACACTCGTGGAGATTCTGTTCTTCTGAAAAGCATTACAGAATCAATGCCAGATACATCTATCCCCTCATTCAGCATATCAACTGCCGTGAGTATGTATATTTCGTTCTTTCTGGGTTCTGTATCTGAGAACCTGTTTAACTGCTCAGTATTCTCTTTTTTAGACCAGTTGGAATGGACTTCAAAACGTCTCACCTTGCTGAATTTCAAAAAAGTCTTTATGAGCAGTAATTGGATTTCGTAGGTATGCTCAATGTCTTCGCAAAAGGCTATTATCTTCCTGTATTTATGGGAGTGATAGTAC
>Ga0315289_10004989_pt1 | contig 19705 bp, 18 predicted proteins | sample YL17G11_40_MG_FD_203452 | JGI IMG/M metagenome (GOLD analysis project Ga0315289, IMG submission 203452) | Sediment microbial communities from Yellowstone Lake, YNP, Wyoming, USA - YL17G11_40 | ecosystem: Environmental > Aquatic > Freshwater > Lake > Sediment | place: USA: Wyoming | collected...
AGCAGGGCAGGCAAATAAACGGAAAGGTAAGCTGCTCCCGGTTTTTAAACGGCACTAAAAAAGCCGGTCGAAATAGGTTAAACGACTTCTCACCGCTTGACTTGCTTTCATGGCGCAAGTCTCACCTCTCGGGCCAGGAAAACATTCGCGATGCTTACGAAAACAAATGATCGTAATTTGCGATGTACATAATAGCCCACCTTACAAACAAGTGTATCGGTGATGTATGTGGAAGCTCGCATCTTAGTGCCCCGTTAAGGAGAAAAAACATGAAGAATGTACTTGACAGTCATAGGCTCAACTATTATTATGCTATTGCGTATAAGTATGCAGTCTGAGCATAAGGAGTGAGTGCAAAATGGCAAAAGTAATCGGTGTTGACCTTGGCACGACGAACTCATGCGTGGCCGCGCTCGAGGGTGGTGAGCCTGCCGTAATACCGAATTCGGAGGGAGGCAGGACAACACCTTCGGTTGTCGCGTTCTCGAAGACGGGGGAAAGGCTTGTAGGCCAGGTAGCCAAAAGGCAAGCCATCACGAACCCTGAGAGGACCATAACCTCCATCAAGCGGAAGATGGGAACCTCGGAGAAGATAAAGATAGACGACAAGGAGTACACGCCCCCGGAGATCTCGGCAATGATCCTGCAGAAGCTGAAGAGCGACGCTGAAGAGTATCTTGGCGAGAAGGTCACGCAGGCGGTCATCACTACGCCGGCGTACTTCGACGACAGCCAGAGACAGGCTACGAAAGATGCGGGGAAGATCGCCGGGTTGGAGGTCCTGAGGATCATAAACGAGCCGACCGCGGCATCTCTTGCCTACGGGCTCGACAAGGAGGAAGAGCAGACGATACTGGTATTCGACCTCGGGGGCGGCACCTTCGACGTGAGCATACTCGAAATAGGCGGAGGCGTGTTCGAGGTCAAGGCCACCAGCGGGAACACCCACCTGGGCGGCGACGACTGGGACGAGAGGATAATGGATTGGATGGCTGATGACTTCAGGGCGAAGACCGGGATAGACCTCAGGAAAGACGCGATGGCTCTGCAGCGACTAAAGGAGGCGGCGGAAAAGGCGAAGATGGAGCTTTCAACGACCACTTCGACGAACATCAACCTCCCGTTCATCACCGCGACACAGGAAGGTCCACAGCACCTCGACATGACGCTTTCCCGCTCGGAGTTCAACAAGATGACAGCCGACCTGGTCGACAAGTGCGTGGGGCCTTTCAAGCAGGCGATGAAGGACGCGGGCATGGAGCCGAAGGACATCGAACACGTGATACTGGTCGGCGGCGCGACGAGGATGCCGGCGATACAGGACCTTATCAGGCAGTTGACCGGCGGGAAGGAGCCGCACAAGGGAGTAAACCCGGACGAGGTTGTCGCGGTTGGAGCGGCGATACAGGCCGGCGTTCTCAAAGGAGAAGTGAAGGACATACTGCTCCTGGATGTTACGCCACTTTCGCTCGGAATCGAGACCCTGGGTGGAGTGTTCACAAAGCTTATCGAGAGGAACACGACTATTCCTACACGGAAGAGCGAGGTATTCACAACCGCGGCGGACGGCCAGACCAGCGTCGAGGTCCACGTCCTGCAGGGTGAGCGAGAGATGGCGGAGTTCAACAAGACGCTGGGCCGATTCCAGCTGGTCGGGATACCGCCTGCTCCGAGAGGCATACCCCAGGTCGAGGTAACGTTTGACATAGACGCGAACGGGATCGTGCACGTATCGGCCAAGGACAGAGCGACAGGAAACGAGCAGAAGATAACAATAACCGCAAGCAGCGGTCTTACAGAGGATGAGATAAAGAAGATGATGAGTGATGCCGAGGACCACGCGGAGGAGGACCGCCGCCGCAGGGAGGAGGCGGAGACCCGTAACAGGGCCGACGAGTTGGTGTACACCACCGAGAAATCCTTGAGGGAGCTCAGCGACAAAGTGGACGCCGGCGAGAAGGCGAAGATCGAGGCAGCTATCGGAGACGTGAAGGAAGCGCTCAAGGGCTCCGACGTGCAGGCGATTAAGGGTGCGATGGACAACCTGGTACAGGCGTCACACAAGCTGGCCGAGCAGGTCTACGCCCAGGCCTCGGCAGAGGGTGGAGCGCCAGGCGCAGGAGAGGCGGAGCCGGGGAGTACCGCAGGTGAGGAGGAGGTCATAGACGCCGACTACGAGGTAATGGATGACGAAAAGGGCTAGAAAGGTCCTGGCCCGTCCCTGGCAGTTGGCGTTGTTGGAAGCAGTGACTGGTTGAAGGAGGGAATAGAAGATGGCGATCGTAAGGTGGGACCCGTTTGACGCCCTCCTGGGAGCGCAGGAGGACATGAACAGGATGTTCAGGAGAGGCTGGTTACGCGGCCCCGGTGGAGAGCTTGCCGAGGCGGGGGCCTGGTCACCGGCCGTCGACATCTACGAGACGGAGGACTCCCTCGTGGTTGAGGCTGAACTGCCGGGTGTCGACCCTAAAGATATCGACGTGTCCGTTGACGAGGGAGTGCTCAGCCTCAAGGGCGAGCGGAAACTCGAGAAGGTGGTAAAGGAGGAGAACTACCACCGGGTGGAGCGCGCATATGGCTTGTTCCAGCGCTCGGTAAGGCTTCCCTCGGATGTGGATGCTGATGCGATAAAGGCGAACTACGACTCGGGTGTCCTGAAGGTGAGCGTTCCAAAGGTAGAGCCGAGGAAGCCCAAGAGTGTTCCTATCGAGGTCGAGACCAGGAAAGAGGCCGGGAAGGAAAAGAAGTAGGGTGAACCCTGGAGCCACCGAAGATAAGGAAGAGCCGCGGCGGGACACCTTCCCGCCGCGAACCATGAAAAGGGATCGAGGATCAGAGGATAAGAAATGAGCAAAGGAAGCGGGGAGAGAAAAACCACTGACCAGAAGAAGGCTGTTGACAAGGAGCATAACCTTTCGGCGGGATCTCTAGATGAAGCGGCGGCGGAGGTCGAGCAGGACATTGTGTCCGTTGAATCGAAGATCGAGGAGTTATCAAAAGAGAAAGAAGAACTGCTGGACGGACTCCTCAGACTCAAGGCCGAGTTCGAGAACTACCGAAAGAGAATGCTGAAGGAGCAGACACGGGTCCTGGAGACCGCCGAGGCGGGCCTTGTCAAAAAGCTTTTAACCGTCATAGACAACCTCGAGAGGGCGGTAGGCAATTCGGCGGACGAGACCGGGGCGAACGGGCTTCGCGAAGGTGTCGAGATGGTGCTGGGACAGATGGTCGAGATACTCAAGAAGGAAGGTCTCGAGGTGATCGACCCCGAGGGGGAGGTATTCGACCCGGAGCACCACGAGGCGATGATGGTGGTGGAGACCGACGAGTGCCCCGAGGACACGGTGGTCGAAGTCACGCAGAAAGGCTACCGTTTCAAGGGCATGCTGCTCCGGCCCGCGCTGGTCAACGTTGCCTGTCCAGTCAGGAGTAAGGACTGATTGGCGAATACCGGACATGGGGAGCGCCGGTTATCGGGTGTGATATGGATTGAACGGCAAGGACTATTACAGGATTCTCGGGGTAGGCAAGGATGCTTCAAAGGACGACATAAAAAAAGCTTACCGGAAGCTGGCACATGTGTACCACCCTGACAAGAATCCCAACAACAAGGAATCAGAGGACAAGTTCAAGGAAGTCACCGAGGCGTACGAGGTCTTGAGCGACGACGAGAAGAGACCGATGTACGACTCGGGGCGGCTTTTTACGGGCGCCGGCGCTTACGGTCCCGGTGGGTACGGGCCGGGTGATTTCGGCGGGTTCCATGGATTCGGGGACACCCCCGGCGGCGCGCAGGGTTTCACCTTTACGGGAGACCTCGGAGATATCTTCAACCTGTTCGGTGGGGCCGCGGGGGCCCAGGGCAGCCGGAGAAGGGGGCAGCGAGGCAGCGATGTCGAAGTCTCGGTCAACCTCTCCTTCGACGACGCCATTAACGGCGTGTACGTCCCCGTCAGCATGACGAGGAGTTCGGTGTGCGCCGCCTGCAAGGGAACAGGTGCCGCGCCCGGCACGCTCCCTGAGACATGCTCCACGTGCGGCGGTCGCGGTTTCGTCTCACAGGACCAGGGGTTGTTCGGCATCAGCAGGCCCTGCCCCGCCTGCGGCGGCAGGGGCACGATCATAAGGAGTCCCTGCACGGCATGTAATGGTGCCGGTTCTGGAAGGAGTCCCAAGAAGATAAAGGTGCGGATCCCGCCGGGCGTGACGAACGGCTCGCGCATAAAGTTCAAGGGGAAAGGTGAGCCGGGAGCGGGCGGTGGGCCGCCCGGTGATCTCTACGTTGTGACCAAGGTCGCCAAACACCCTTACTTCGGCAGGAAGAACAGCAGTGTCACACTGGAGCTACCGGTGACCTTCTCCGAGGCCACGCTCGGCACGGAGGTCATGATCCCCACCGTGGACGGCAGGGTCAAGCTGAAGATACCGGCCGGAACACAGAGCGGCCGTACCTTCAGGTTGAAGGGGAAGGGAGCGCCGAAGCTCAGGGGAAAGGGCAGCGGGGATATGCTGGTGACCGTCAAGGTCGTCGTACCGCAAAAGCTTACGAAAAAGGAAAAGGACCTGGTCAAGGGACTGGAAGAGATCGAGCCAAAGGACATACGGGCACACATAAAGTGAGCGACTCTTTAGCGGGGTGATACCGTGGAAAAAGATCCGGGACAAGGTCTATATATAATAAGCGTTGCAGCAAGGCTCGCAGAGGTGCACCCACAGACCTTGAGAATGTACGAGAGAAAGGGACTTCTGCGCCCGCAGCGCACGCCGAAGAACAGGCGCCGCTACTCGGACGTGGACATCGTGCGGCTCAGGCACATCCAGGAACTCACGCAGCGTGAGGGGCTCAATCTCTCCGGCGTTCGCAAGGTGTTCGAAATGGAGGACGAGTTAGCGGGCCTGCGGGAAAAGGTCCTGGTGCTCGAGCGCGAAATGGCCGGGATGCATGAGAGCATGCGCGACGGCATGCGGCAGTTGAAGCGCCAGGTCGCACTCTCGACGAGGCCTCCGGCGGATCTCGCCGTACGAAGCCGTAGAGGCGCGCGCTAGGAAGGGGAAAGGTGACCCCATCCGTTAGGAGTGTAACTATGCCCAGGACTTACGACGTGATCATCGTGGGGGCCGGCCCTGCCGGCATCTTCTGCGCGCTTGAACTCTCTCGCGCGGGGGACCTCAAGATACTGCTTGTTGACAAGGGACGGGGGATCGAGCAAAGAAAGTGCCCCTCTCCTGAAGGCCCCTGCCGCCGTTGCAAGCCGTGCAAGACGCTGAGCGGGTGGGGCGGTGCGGGCGCCTTCAGCGACGGCAAGCTCACACTCTCTGACAAGATCGGCGGCTGGCTCTCCGAGATCGTATCGGCAAAGAAGGTTAACGGATTAATAGGCAAGGTCGACAGGGCTTACCTGGAGTTCGGCGCGCCGGACGTGATCTTCGGTGATGACGAGGAGAAAGTCCACGGGATAGCGCGGCGGGCCGTTCGGTCCGACCTGGTGCTGGTGCCGGCCAGGGTGAGACACATGGGTACGGAGGTCTGCCCCACCGTCTTGAAGGCGATGCGCGAAGAGCTTCAGGGAAAAGTGGAAATACTCATGGAGACGGATGTAGAGAGGATAAGGGTCAAGGACGGCGTCGTGAGAGGGGTCAGCACAAAGGACGGGAGGAGTTTTAACTGCCGGTACCTCGTCGTCGCCCCGGGCCGAAGCGGGGCCGACTGGTTCAACCGCCTTGCCCTGGACCTGGGGCTTCAGCTCGACAACAGCGCGGTTGACATCGGGCTCAGGGTGGAGGTGCCGGCCGTTGTGATGGCCCCCCTTACCGACGAGTTATACGAGCCGAAGTTGATCTACTACTCGAAGTCATCCGAGGACCGCGTGCGGACCTTCTGCATGAATCCCTGGGGTGAGGTGATCAAGGAGTACTATGACGAAGTCCTGACCGTTAACGGCCATTCCTTTGCCGAGAAGAGGACCGAGAACACGAACTTCGCCCTGCTCGTCGACAAGAAGTTCACCGAACCCTTCAGGGAACCGATCGCCTACGGCAAATACATCGCGAGGCTCGCAAACCTGCTCGGCGACGGCATCCTGGTTCAGCGGCTCGGTGACCTGCTCGCCGGCCGGCGGTCGAACGAGAGGCGCATCGCACGCAGCACCGTGGTGCCCACGCTGGCCGACGCGACGCCAGGTGACCTGTCCCTGGTCTTACCGTTCAGGTATCTATCGGATATCCTCGAGACGTTGAGCGCTATGAACGAACTGGTGCCCGGGGTCTTTTCCAGGAACACCCTGCTTTACGGCATAGAAGTCAAGTTTTATTCATCGAGGCTGAAGGTGTCACGGAACCTCGAGAGCGAAGTGGCGAACATGTTCACCGCGGGCGACGGGGCGGGGATAACCAGGGGGCTGGTCCAGGCGTCCGCCTCCGGGCTGCTCGCGGCCGAGTCGATAATGCAGCGAGAAAAAAAGAGATCTTGAGGGCACTTGCGAGCGGGCAACGGTGATATAGTAAGTCTGCCGTTCGCGCGACGGGCGCAGATATAAAACCATGCCGTAAAGGGTGATGTCGTTTGCCGGGGACCGTGGTGCTGGGAGCCCAGTGGGGCGATGAGGGCAAAGGAAAGATAACGGACCTCCTGGCGGACCGGATGGATCTCGTGGTCCGCTTCTCCGGGGGTAACAACGCAGGACACACGATCGTCTGCGGCAATGACGAGTTCAAACTTCACCTGATACCGTCCGGCATACTCTATCCTCACATCACGACCGTGATAGGCAACGGTGTCGTGGTGAACCCCAAGGTGCTCCTCGAGGAGATGGACAGCCTCCACAAACGGGGCATCCCCACGAAGAAACTGAAGATAAGCTGCAACGCGCACCTGGTCATGCCTTACCACATGGCGCTGGACCGCCTGGGCGAGGTAAGCCTCGGCAAAGCAAAGCTGGGGACCACTCACCGGGGTATAGGCCCCGCCTACGCGGACAAGGCGGAGCGACTCGGCCTTCGCGTGCAGGACCTGCTCGACGAGAAGATATTAAGGACGAAGCTAGAGAGTGCGCTCGAGCGGAAGAACGCGATCCTGGCCAAGGCGTTCGGACAGGAGACGTTTGACGCCGACGAGATAGTCGATGAGTACATGGGGTACGCGGAAAGGCTGGCGCCCCACATCGATGACACTTCGCTACTTCTGGAGCGCGCGTTCGAGGAGGGGAAGAGGGTACTGTTCGAGGGCGCGCAGGGCACGCTGCTGGACCTCGACCACGGGACCTATCCTTTTGTCACTTCCTCCTCGCCCACGATCGGGGGCGTTTTCACCGGCGCCGGGGTGGGCCCGCGTCACATCGAGAAGATAATCGGGGTGGCGAAGGCGTACGTGACCCGTGTCGGTTACGGGCCCTTCCCGACCGAGCAGGAGAACGACGCGGGCGAGATGATGGGGGAAAGGGGCGCCGAGATCGGGACCACCACCGGCAGGAAGAGGAGGTGCGGCTGGCTTGACGTTGTCCTTCTCAGGTACGCGGCGAGGGTCAACGGGCTGACCTGCATAGCGCTTACAAAGCTCGACGTCCTCTCGGCGTTTGAGCGCCTGAGGATCTGCGTCGGGTACTCCTACCAGGGGAAGGTCTATCATGATTTCCCGCCGCATCAGACGATATTCCACAAGTGCGTGCCGGAGTACCTCGAGATACCTGGATGGGGCGAGGAGATATCCGGGGCCAAGAAGAAAGAAGAGTTGCCTGACCAGGCCCTGAAGTACATAGGGTTCGTGGAGCAGGCTGCCGGGGTCCCGGTCGACGTAGTATCCGTCGGGCCTGGAAGGACCCAGACGGTCTGGATGAGAGAGGGCATCGAGCCTCCAAAGCTGGAGGAGGGGCCGTACCTTAACCTCGAGGAGTTCGAACCGCCGAACGCCGGTTAGGCAAGGCCCTGTTTTTAACGTCGGCTTTGTGGTTCTGGAGGAATCCCTGTGAAGGTCATGGTAGTGGGCGGGGGCGGACGGGAGCATGCGCTTGCCTGGAAGATCGCCGGGAGCCCCCTTGTCGGAAGCGTTCTCTGCGTTCCGGGCAACGCGGGGATGGAAGGGATCGGAGAGTGCCTGCCTGCGGACGTCGAGGACCTCGAGTCGCTCGCGGAGATCGCGGTCCGGCGGGAGGTCGACCTGACGGTAGTGGGGCCTGAGGCGCCGCTCGTGTCGGGGATAGTGGACCACTTCCAGGAGAGGAAACTCGAGATCTTCGGCCCGCGCGGCAGGGCGGCGGGGATCGAGGGGAGCAAGCACTTCGCGAAGAGCCTGATGGAGAAGCACGGCATCCCGACGGGGCAGGCCCGCCTCTTCGGTGACTTCCAGAGCGCGAAGGCTTACGTGGAGGGCTTGAAGCCCCCGCTGGTGGTGAAGGCGGACGGCCTGGCGGCGGGCAAGGGCGTGATATTGGCAGAAGACACCGATACCGCGGTGAAGGCCCTCTCCGACTGCTTCATCGAAAGGGTTTTCGGTGACTCGGGAAACAGGGTGCTGGTCGAGGAGTACATGGAGGGGCCAGAGGTCTCGATACTGACTCTCACTGACGGGAAGGCGACCGCTCACATGGTCCCCAGCCAGGACCACAAGAGGGCACTCGACGGCGATCAGGGCCCCAACACCGGGGGCATGGGCGCCTATTCGCCGGTGCCTTTGCTGGATGAGGCCACGGAGTCGGAGATACACGAAAGCGTAATGGACGCTACAGTCAGGGCGATGGAGGCGGAGGAAGTCCCGTACCGCGGGGTGCTCTACGGGGGACTCATGCTGACCGACGGGGGCCCCAGGGTACTAGAGTTCAACGTACGGTTCGGCGACCCAGAGTCCCAGGCCGTCATACCGAGGCTCGAGGGAGACCTGGTACCCGGTCTACTCGCGACAATCGAGGGGACCATCGCGGACTATGAGATGGAGTGGACGATGGAGTACTGCGTCTGCGTGGTCGTGGCTTCCGGGGGATACCCGGGTAAATACACCACGGGGATTCCCATCAACGGGCTCAGGGCGGCGGCACAGGACCCAAAGGTGGAGATATTCCACGCCGGCACCCGAATGGAAGACGGGAAGTTCGTGACCGCCGGAGGGAGGGTGCTCAACGTGGTCGCCCTCGGCGCCGATTTCGAACAGGCGCGGGGGCTTGCCTACGAGGCAGTGCAGATGATCAGTTTCGAGGGTATGCACTACAGGAAAGATATCGGACACCAGGCAGCCGGTTGATGGGGGGCCTTAGCGTGGAAGCTGCAAAGGTATTGATAATCGTCGGGAGCAAGAGCGATCTTCCGAAGATGGAAGAGTGCCGGGAGATGCTTGAGTCTCTGGGCGTCACTTCAGACCTGGTTGTGGCTTCAGCGCACCGCAACCCGGAGAAAGCGACGGAAAGCGTAAAGGAAGCGGAAAAGGGAGGCGTTGAGGTCATAATCGCCGGCGCGGGAATGGCGGCGCACCTTCCCGGCGTGATCGCCGCTTACACCGACCTTCCCGTCATAGGGGTTCCGCTTGATTCGGGACTCCCGGGAGGGGTCGATGCCCTTTTCTCGATCGTGCAGATGCCGCCGGGGGTGCCGGTCGCCGCGGTCGCGGTGGGGGGGGCGAAGAACGCGGCGCTTCTCGCGGGGCGGATACTCTCGCTCAAGTATCCGGAAGTGCGGGAGAAGTTGAAGGAGTACCGGAAAAAGCTGGCCGAGGGAAGTTGAAGGGGAGGAAGACGGAAAAGCCGGGTGGTGCTACGTGATAGAAAGATACACACTCCCAAAGATGAAGGAGGTCTGGAGCGAGGAGAGCAAACTCCAGAACTGGCTCCAGATCGAGGTACTTGCCTGCGAGGCGATGGTAAAGCTCGGGCTCGTGCCAAAGGAGGCCCTTGCGGCCATCAAGCAGAGGGCCAGGTTCTCTGTCGAGCGCGTCAAGGAGATCGAACAGCGCACCCGCCACGACGTGGTAGCGTTTCTCGAGAACCTCGCTGAGAACACCGGTGAGGCGGCCCGGTACCTTCATTACGGCATGACGTCCTCGGACGTGCTGGACACCGGGCTTGCGCTGCAGATGCGCGACGCCGCGGAGATATTGATCGACGGCACGGGCCGGGTCCTGGGGCTCCTCAAGAGGAGGGCGCTCGAGCACCGTGGTACCGTCATGATAGGAAGGACGCACGGGGTGCACGCCGAACCGATAACGTTCGGATTGAAACTCGCGGTCTGGGCGTTCGAGATGCGGCGAAACCTTGACCGCCTGCTGAGGGCGCAGAACATAGTGAGCTACGGGAAGATCTCCGGGGCGGTCGGCGCTTACGCGAGCCTCGACCCGTTCGTCGAGAAGTACGTCTGCGACCGGCTCGGCCTGAAACCCGCCGAGGCTTCGACGCAGATAATACAGAGGGACCGGCATGCCGAATACATGTGCGCGCTGGCTGTGACGGCCTCTTCGCTCGAGAAGTTCGCGACGGAGATAAGGGGTCTGCAGAGGACCGAGGTGCTCGAGGTGCTCGAGCCTTTCAGGGAAGGGCAGACGGGGTCTTCCGCGATGCCTCACAAGAGGAACCCCATAATCTGTGAGAGGATATGTGGCCTCGCGCGCTTAGTAAGGGCAAACGCGCAGGTGGCGCTTGAGAACGTGACACTCTGGCACGAGAGGGACATAAGCCATTCCTCCGCTGAAAGGGTGATAATACCGGACAGCACGATCCTTCTTGACTACATGTTGAACAAGTTCAACGAGGTGCTGGAGGGTCTGGTCGTATATTCCAAGAAGATGGAAAAGGACCTTGAGATCACAGGGGGGCTCATCTTCTCCGAGAAAGTGATGCTGGCGCTTGTGGGGAAAGGCGCGACGCGGCAGGAGGCTTACACCATGGTCCAGAGGAACGCTCTGCGTGCCGCTCGCGGCGAGGGCGATTTCCTGGACGGGCTCTTGCACGACGAGGACGTGGGGCGGCTTCTGACACCGGAGGAGATAGAGGCCTGCTTCGACGTCCAGGCTTCGCTCGCGAGGGCCGAAAACGTCTTCGCCAGGCTGGAGGATCTGAAGGTCGGGCCGTAACGTGAGGATAATGGAAGAAGGTGGATCGAGGTGGCTCGTGCCAGGGTCTATGTGACGCTCAAGGAAGGGATACTCGACCCGCAGGGAAAGACGGTCCTCGGGGCCCTGAAATCCCTCGGGTACGAGGAGGTGGGTGACCTCCGCATCGGCAAGTACATGGAGCTCGCGCTCGACGGGGAGGACCGCGACAAGCTCGAGGCAAGGCTGTTGGAGATGTGCGAGAAGCTGCTTGCAAACCCGATAATAGAGGACTACCGGGTGGAGGTGGAGGTGTAAATGAAGTTCGGCATCGTAGTCTTTCCGGGGTCTAACTGCGACCACGACTGCTACCACGTGATAGACAAAGTAATGGGGCAGCCCGTGGATTATGTCTGGCACGGCAGCACCGATGTCGCGGGCTACGACTGCCTCGTGCTGCCGGGCGGTTTCGCCTACGGCGATTATCTGCGCACCGGGGCGATCGCGCGTTTCTCACCCGTCATGAAGGCGGTCGAGAAGTTCGCGGGCGCGGGCGGCCTGGTCATAGGCATCTGCAACGGGTTCCAGGTGCTCCTCGAGGCGGGCCTGCTACCCGGCGCTATGATGAGGAACACGGGCCTCAAGTTCATCTGCCGCTTCGTGAACATAAGAGTCGAGACCGCGAGCACCCCGTGGACGAGCGGGGCCCACGTGGGGCAGGTGCTCAAGATCCCGATCGCTCACAACGAGGGCAACTACCAGGTTCCGCACCGGGTTCTGGTGGAGGCGAAGGGACTGGGCCAGGTCGTTTTCCGCTACTGCTCTCCCGAGGGGGGCGTCCTCCCGGAGTTCAACCCCAACGGCGCGACCGAGAACATTGCGGGTGTCTGCAACCCCGAGGGCAACGTGCTCGGCATGATGCCCCACCCGGAGAGGGCCTCGGAGGCCGAGCTGGGATCCGCCGACGGGCTCGTCATCTGGAGATCGCTTCTTGGGTACTGCGGCGTTGAGGTCGCCTCCTGACGGCCGACGCTTGAAAGGCAAGTCGAATTGAGGGTCGATTTTCACGTTCACACATTCTATTCCGATGACTCGGTGATAACTTTCCCTGCGCTGGTCACCGCGTGCCGCGAAAAGGGCATCGACGCGGTCGCCATCATGGACCATGACGTGATAGACGGGGCACTCGAGTTCGCCTCGAGGTCAGAGGATCTGCGAGAGGCGGGAGAGTGGGCTCCGCGCGTGCTCGTGGGCGAGGAGGTGAGGTCCTCGGGCGGCGAGATATGCGGGCTTTTCATATCCGAGAGAATCGAGGACCACCTCGATCCGCGCACGACCATGGAACTGATAAAGGAACAGGGCGGCCTCGTCTATATCCCGCACCCGTTCGACATCTTGAAGCTCAAACGCCTCAGGGCGCGCGAACTGTTGGAGCTGGCGGAGCTAATAGATATCCTCGAGGCCTTCAACGGAAAGCCCCGTTTCCCGGGGGCCAACCTGCTTGCAAGGCGCTTTCTGGCGAAGAACCATTTCCCCCGGGCCGCGGGAAGCGACGCGCACGAGCCCGTGCATCTCGGTGCCGCGGCGGTGGAGCTGGAGGAGTTTACGGGTCCGGGGGACCTTCTCGAGAAACTCGCCGGGGGCGTAGTCTCGGGGAGCATGTATTCTCCCCTTGCCTCCGCTTACATACGCGTCAGGCTCCGCCGGCGGATGCGCTCCGAGTGAGCGCTGGGGGTGGCAGCGGCTATTTGGCCGACCTCCGGCCGACCTCTTTGAAGACCCTGGCCACCCTTTCTTTTATGTTGCCCTTTCTCGATACCAGCCCCCAGTCCTCACCGATCCTGAGGACGTAAGGGATCCCGAAGGCAAGCACGAAGCCGCACACTATCAGAAAGATTCCGATTGCGTCGAAGTAAAGCGACATGAACTTCGAACCGGGATCGGCGAGGTCCGTGCCCCGGGAAACGATCTTGTAGGCAAGGAATTCCGCCAGGGGGACGAGCGGCAGCATTATCGCAACGGAGGCCAGGCCGAGCCACAGTGGAGGAGGCGGGGCCTTCCAGACCTTGCGCCCCATCTTTTTCTTAACGGTTGAGCCTTTCATGAGCGCCCAGGGCACAACGATCCCCGTCGTAAAGACGGACGCCTGCGTCCACTGGTGCCTCAGTGCGGCCAGGAGGAGCCAGAGCCCTAATACGCCGATGCCCGCCGCAAGCCCGTACGGAAGCGCCGCCTTGAGCTGCTTCAGGTGGGGCGTTGCTTTCAAGAGCATCGCCCGCTCAGGTTCCCTGCCGGCCGGGGCCCTCGCCGCGGGTTTGGCCTCTTCCCTGAGCGGCTTTTTCACGATTGGCCTGCGCGCCTGCTCCTTCGGCCGGGCGTCAGCCTGCGGGGCCTCTTCTTCACCGGCTATCGTGGGCGGGGTCGTGATGGTGTAGCCATCAGGAGCCCCCGCCCTTTTCTCCACTTCCTTTGGCGCCTCCACCTGCCCGTCGTCGTGAATGGTGACTTCACCTACCGTCAGAGGGCCCCTGTCCAGACGGGGGAGCTCGATGACCGGGGCCTCGGGAGCCTTGACGCCGGACGTGACAGCCTCTTTGCACGAGGGGCACAGGGCCGGGTCCCCGCTCTCCTTAACGCAATCGCCGCATATCGGCTTTCCGCAGTCCGCGCAGTCACGGCTTGCGGGCTTGTTCGGGTGCCGGTGGCAGGCGCGCCAGCCTTTCTGTGAAGCCTCCAAACTCCGCCCCCCGTAGGTGCGATTTTCTCTTAATTTCTCTTAATTATAGAAGAAGGGGGTGACCCCATTACTTGACCCTTGCTTCGATGAGCGCCCTGTTCGCCTCCTCCGTGAAAGCGATCAGTTCCTCGCGGGTCGGGAAATCGCCGCCTGCGAACAGGAACTCCTCGCTCATCGAGTTGAGCCGGAGGGCCTCCATCTCCTCTTCCGAGAACCTCTGGCGAAAAACGTCGAACAGCGCGGTACCGCGGAATACGACCAGGGGGAAGAAAGTCGCCGTGCACAGCTCGTTTTGCTTGAGTATCTCTACCGTGTGCTCGATGCTTTCGCGGCTCTCGCCCGGCAGGCCCACTATGAACGTCAGCACCGGTTGCATGCCGGCGCGCCTTACCGAGCGTGCCGCATCCAGGATCGTCTCGACCCGCATCCGCTTTTGCGCGACTTCCTGCAGGATCCTCTCGTTGAAACTCTCCGCGCCGATGGCGACGGCCGTGAAACCACTGTCAGCAAGCAGGTCAATCGTACCCTGGTCGAGGTAATCCGCGCGCGTCTGGATCTGGTAGGAGTACGGCAGGCCGTCAAGCCGCTCCAGGATCCGGCGCAGCCGCTTTTTGTTCATGGTGAAGGTGGCATCGCCGAAGAAGAACCCGCCGCTGCCGCCGGTGAAGTTCTCCGCGCAGTACTCCAATACGTCTCGGACGTACCCCGGTGAGTGAAACCTGGTCCTCCTGTTGTTGATGGCCGGGTCAAGGCAGAAGGTGCACGCCTCCGGGCATCCCCGCGAGGTCAAGAAGCCCGCGCCCGGTATGTAGTCGTCCGCAGGGTTCAGTTCCGAGAGGACGTCGAAGCGCGTCTTGATGTTGAACTCTTCCGAGACCGTGTAAGGGTGGGGAAGGGAGTCGAGGTCGCTTATCGGCTCGCGGGCGGGGTTGTGGATTATACGGGAGTCTTCCCTGTAGCTTATCCCTCTGACCGCATCGAGACTCCGGCCCGAAGAGAGGGCTTCCAGGAGCCCGGCCGTCGTGAGCTCGCCCTCGCCGCGGACAACGACGTCGGCGTTGCCGTCCATGAGGATCTCATCGGCGTGAAAGGTGGAGTATATACCGCCGGCCACAAGCAGGCACCCGGGGTGGGCCTCCCTGATATCCGCGAGGAGTCTCCTCGAGTACAGCGCGAGGTTGTAGACCGATACAGGGAGCAGGACGACCTCCGGATCGTATTCCTCCAGCTTTTGGAGCAGGTAGTTGCGCGAGGCGACCGCGGCCTCCGGTTTCCCGATGAGCGAGCCGGATATCTCGTCGGGGTCGGCTTTTGGTTCCTTGAAGAGCTCGGCGCGGTAGTGGACGTCTGCTACCAGGCTTATTACGTCGAGGCTATGCCCGGCGCCTTTCAGGTATGCAGCGACGTGCATCGCTCCGTAGTCCGGGGCGAGCAGGTCCTTGTTGCGCAGGGCCGTGAGCTTTACCCGCCAGGCGGGTTCCGGGCGCACCTCCATTATTCCAAGTCCGATCGAGTCGGAGATAAGCAGTACTTTCATCCTGACCTCGTAAAGACGGATATAGGGATATTAACGCTTGAGGCGCTTTACAATCCAGCGAAGATGCAACACACGTTTCACAACGCCTTGTCCAGCAAGCTCGTGAAAAGATTAGGGAGCTCATCGCGGTTCTTTGATGTCACCTCGATCACCGCGACATCGGGTCGCGCCCTTATATCGTCGAGGAACGGGTTCTTGCGCATCTGTATAGTCCCCAAAACGCTTTTCGGCCCGTCGAGAGCCGCAGTGACCGCCTGGCGGAAAGCGGGGCTCGACAGCTCCATGGAGGCGACCTCGTCTATTACAACCACCTTGATCCGCGGGTCGGATAGCGCCCTCTCTATCGACAAGACCACCACCCCGTCGATGTCGGCCAGGTTGACACCGTAGCGCCCGACCCGAACAGGGGATTTGAAGCCATCACCGGCGAGCAGCCCGGTTCGCCCGTCGAGTGTATTGATTGAAAAACCGGTGCGCCTGCCTGAAGCCCGGATCTCTTCTGTGAAGAAACCGCCCGCACCGGTTCTTCCGTCAAGCGCTTTTCGGATCACCGTGGTCTTACCGCAGCCCGGCCTTCCGGTCAGAAGGAGGTTTTTCTTGGCGGGTATGTTATCAGTCATTCACAAGGCCTGTAATTAATATCCCCGGGCGTTATCCGTGAGGTCCCAAAGCGGGCGCGGTCCGTGAAGTTCAGTACCAGCGGCATCACGTCGGCCCCGCTGATCTGGCCTAGAGAACCCGCGGCGCATGATACCTCGTCGAAACGCTCGACCGGGTCGACCCTGACGTTGCTCCCTACCAGGATCACAGGTACCGATTCCCCCGAGTGGATTACGTCTTCAGAGCCGCCGGACGGCGAAGCATGGTCAGCGGTTATGACCGTAAGCAAATCCGGGTCGGAGGCGAACCACTCCAGGGCTAAACCCAGGGCTTCGTCGAGTTCCTCGAGCGCTTTGACTTTTTTCGCGGGTTTTCCGGTGTGGGACGCCTCGTCGGCCGCTTTGGTGTGGATGAACGCGAAGTCGCGTCCCTCGAGGAGCGCGCCGGCGGCCGCCTCGAGCTTGCCGGAGAGGTCGAGCGCCGCGTTGCCCCGGCCTATTTCTCTGAGCTCCATGCCGAACAGGTGTGAAAGGCCGGCATAGAAGACGCCCGATACGGCGGCGACCGCGTCAAAACCCCACGCGCGTCTGAAGGTCGGGACCGCAGGGGTGCTCGACGGCCACTTCAAGAGAACGTCGTTTATCACGGTCATCCCCTCGGCTTCTCTTTTTTTATTCACGGGGTGTGACGCGAGTACGTGCTCGGCCCAGGCCGTGAACTCGGTTAGCTCCCTTGCCGTCGCGGAGGCGGCGTCCGGCGATTCGCCCTCCAGCGGCATTATCGGCGCGACGGGCAGGCGGTAGAAGAGGGGGTCGGAGTCTGTTACATCAACCGATGCCCCGCCCGAGAGCGCCAGGACCATGAAAGGCCCCCCGAGGTGATGAAGACCGGTCTCGAACCTGCCTGAACTATAGGCGGACAGCGAAGTGAAGATATCGGCTGCCTGCTCGTCGGGAAGGTAAGCGGGCGCGATCTGGACGTATTTCGCACCGCTATCGATCATGGTGCTCGCCAGGTTCACCCTCACGACGACGTCATCCGCCCCCAGGTCCACTCCCGCACCTATCGCCTCGATGGAGGCGCGGCCCGGGAATGGGAAGTCACCGTAGCCGAGTATCCGCCAGAGCGCCTGGTCGCTCGAGGGGCAGGTGCCGGGGGATAACGGGTACATATGACCGCAGGCCCCCATGGCCGCGAGCGCGTCGAGGTTCGGCAGGTCGGCGGCCTGGAGAGGGGTCTTTCCACCAAGGGCGCGCTGCGAACGATCGGCCATCCCGTCGATGATTATCAGTACGGCCTTCAGTTTCCTCTCCTTTCGACGATGCTACTCATGACCTGTTGAGTCGCTGAACCGGGCCAACGCTTTAGCCCGGCCTCTCCAGGCCGGGATTTAACAACCGGGCTGGAGAGCCCGGTCTAAATTTGATGATGCTGCTCATGACCTGTTGAGCGACGGCGATGTAGTCGGGTGAGCTGTCCGCGGCGAACGAGGAAAGCACTTCGCTCGTGACGGGTACGAGGAACTCGTCTATGTAAGCAGCGAGGTCTTCGTCCCTCACGATGATGTCCCCCTGCGGGTCGCGGTAGTTACCCTCGAGCACGCAGCGCAACTGCCGCGCTGATTCCTCCCAGCCTTCACCGAGGACCTTTTCGATGTGCAGCCCTTCTCTGATATCAACGATTGGAAAGTCGAGTTCGATACCGTTTTCCGCCAGGACCTCCTGGTATGCGTGAAGGGCCGGCGCGAGCTGGTTGAGCTTCAGGCGCCCGTCGTGTGAAAGGCGTTCGCCGGATACAAGGGTGCCTGCCCCGATTTCCTTCGCGAGAGACACGCGTGCGGCGTGCAGGTACATATGGCAGGCAATGCAGGTCGGTGAGAAGCCGTAGAGGTTCGAAAGTTGTGACGAGAACCTACCGGCGGTGGCGTGCCACCACGATAGCGAGCCCAAGACGACGGTCTCGAGCACCCGGGGACCCGCGCCACCCTGAAACCTGCCTGCAAGAGCCCGCGCGTTTGAGAGTACGTTGCTCCAATCCCCGTACTCGGTACCGGTATAAACGATGGTAGGGACAAGGAAGTCGTACGACCCGGATGAAGCCGCCTTGACCCCGGCCGCCACGCTGTCCCGGCCCGCAATCTCGACAAGGGCAACTTTGCCGTTCGCGGTATCACGGCGAAGCCTGGCTGTAAGCCCGCGGTCGAAGCCGGCGATTCTCTCGGGTTTCGAAAGGACGATCTGTCGGGCTTCCTTCTCGGTCAAGAGGCACCCCCGCTTGAAAGGTGGTCTAATTATAAGGTCATGCGGTGGCAGCGGGAAATCGGGAACGAGATCTTCCTTGTTCCCTCCAGGGAGATTTATTTCATACAGGCATCGGGAAACTACATCGGTGATGACAACCACTCAGAGATCCCCGTAGGGAATTCCTACTACCCAAAGGTACGAGGGCTTCTCGGTATTTGAAGCCTACACCCGGAAGCCCCCTGCATACCGTTTAATTCGTCCCCGTATATATTGATTCGTACAGTCATATGGTACGTTCATCAATTCGTTATTGCGTTCATCGTTCATTGGCCGTTTATATATTAAACAAAGGTAACTTTTTGGTAGCAGAAGTTTCTTAATACGGAAGATATCAACCAAAGGGGGACTCATGAAGCCCATCAAGTACACCACGGTGGTCCTTTGTGTCCTTTCGCTGATGCTGCTGCTGGTAGTTCCGGCTATGGCGGCTCCAGCGGGAACACCAGTGAAGGGCAAGGGCGGAAAGATAGAGCCAATCACCTACAAGCCAGGTGAGGTCATCGTCATCTGGAAGGACAAGGCCACCCCCACTGAGAAGGTACGCGTTAAGTCATCCGTACGCGTAGAGCGCACCCTGTCCACAGCCAGCAGGATCAGGAAGAACAGGGAGCTCTTGAAGCTTAGGCCCGGTGTGTCTACCGAAGCGGCGGTAGGCGCGCTCAGGAAGAACCCAGCCGTGGCGGCCGCCGGCCTCAACCGGCTCATGAAGCTCGACTACACCCCCTCAAGCCCCGATTTCCCCAAGCAGTGGGGCCTCAACAACACCGGCCAGACAATAAAGGGCCAGCCCGGCACTCCAGACGCGGACATCGACGCCCCCGAGGGGTGGGACATAGAGCGGGGCGACAGCAACCCGACCACAGTGGCGGTCATAGACACAGGTATAGACCTCTCACATCCCAACCTCTCGGGCAAGCTGTGGACCAACAGCGCTGACCCCGTGAACGGGGTCGACGACGACAACAACGGGTACATAGACGACTACAACGGCTACAACTTCGCAGGCATCTCGAACTACGACAAGAACTCCTCCTATCCATTCGGAATGGACAACAAAAGCCAGTTCGTCGCCCAGAGGTTCAGGGCGCAGGGGGTGAACGCCCAGTGCCGCGTCGAAGGGCTCGAGATGTGCTTCTACGGCAAGGTGGGAAACCCCACCCAGACAATAACCTACGCCATCAGGAGCAGCCTGACAGGAGCCAACATAGTAGCGACCAACCCGATATCCCCTGCCAGAATAGCCGCCTCCGGTTATTCTTACGTCAAAGAGCCGTTCACGTCAGTTGCCAACCTCACGCCCGGCAACGACTACTACTTCGTCGCGAGCACCAGCGGGGTGGACGCCAGCAAATACTACAAGATCGTGGACCACACGTATAGCTCGGACCCCTACGACTCTTACGTCGAGGGCTCCGAGTGGTGGAACAACGGTGGGGTCTGGACTGAGTACACCAGTGACGACTTCTACTTCAAGAGCAGCGGCTACTACTACAACCGCGACAACATGGGGCACGGCACCCACT
>Ga0315289_10004990_pt1 | contig 19704 bp, 21 predicted proteins | sample YL17G11_40_MG_FD_203452 | JGI IMG/M metagenome (GOLD analysis project Ga0315289, IMG submission 203452) | Sediment microbial communities from Yellowstone Lake, YNP, Wyoming, USA - YL17G11_40 | ecosystem: Environmental > Aquatic > Freshwater > Lake > Sediment | place: USA: Wyoming | collected...
ATTAATCCCTTTTACCAAACCATGATCATATCGGTCGGTAGATGCACATAAAGCTGGATTCCAATCCTCTCTACCATTCCACCTACAATAACTTATATGCATCACCACTTTGTTCTCATCTTCCTCTACAATCGAACCTCTGATGCCGAAAGTATAATGAGCAGTAAGCAACGCAATAGCACATCCATGCAAATCCCGCTTTATACCTAATAGCTTAACAACCTCGTCTGCATCGTGAACACCCCATTCGTACATCATATCAGCCAGTTTCTTTTTACCTTTAGAATCAAGAATATTAAAAACACCACTATACACCCTTGCAATACCATCAACGTTTCTTTCCCATTTGAGTTTCTTAGGAATTAGATCTCTTTTAACTATAAACTCAGCTATTTTACTTTTCAAAGTCATTTTTCCATTCTGGCATTCTGGCAAGATATATTTATATATTACCACAGTCAAAGTATGATTATTGCATTGAATTTAGAAAGAGGTTACGAAAACATACATATATGAAAAAGAGGGGAGATGATTATGAAAAAGATTATTTTTGTGGTGGATGATGAGCCCGATGTAACACAATCTGTAAAGTGGGTATTGGAATATTTAAATCCAGCGGACTATGATGTTACATGTGTTGAAAATGGTAAAAAATGTCTCGAATTGTTACAAGCGAAGCAGATTCCCGATCTTATACTGTTGGATATTATGATGCCTGGTATGAGTGGATGGATGCTATCTGACAGATTAAGAGAAAATCCGTCTTGGAGGAATATTCCCATAGTTTTTTTAACTGCTCGTAGAGATGAGTTTGCTGAAGAAGTCGGAAGAGAATTATCTAAGGATTATATCAAAAAACCTTTTGATATTTATGATTTAAAGAAAAGAATCGACAAGGTTTTGAAGCAAAGCAGCTCAGATGTACAATATATCAGTTAACACAGTTCTCGGGTTTACTAAATGTATGCCTGGGTATAAATCTGGGGGGTCATATCGCCAGGAGGGCTTTGGTTCATAATTTGCCTCTTTTAACTGCTAGTCTTACTCAATAGAATATCACTTGATTTTCATTTGATGTCTTTTGCTTTTCCAAGAGCCGATCCATCCAACAGGTAGACTTCTGCGTTTTTAACGTCTATTATTTTTCCGATTGGGCCCGTAATGCCTTCTCTGTTTGCTGAGATGCCTCCGCACAACGGGTTGAAGGCAGGCATTACCAGTATCTCAGAATCAGTAGAATCAGGGTATTTTTCTTTAAGTTTATCTTCAATGAATTTACCTTTAACCCAACAGGGCTCAAATGCTTTGTATCCAAGTCTATCGGTAAACATTACAGTGGGATGTGTATGACCGATTATTAACTGCTTACACCGCATGATTTCTTCACTTGGCCATCGGTGTCCATGTACAAAGCCTAGGTTTTCTAAGACAAATCCGTCCGAGGGATGAAAGATTATGTCTAGTGGTGATATTTTTTGTATGTTACCATCGTGGTTACCAGGTATGACATGTATAATTCCATATGTTTGTATTGTTTCGAGGAAGTTTCTCACATCTTTTCTTTCTTGTATTGTTGATGAGGGTATGTTGTGTTTTATGTCGCCTAGTAGAATGATTTCTTTTGGTTTGTATTTTTCACATAAAGTGATTAAACGATTTGTCATAGTTTGTGTCTGAGATGGGGTGTTTATCCCTTGTTCTCTTAGTTGACTTTCTATACCTATGTGTAGGTCTGCTACTACGAGTATTTTTTTATTTATTAGAAGAGATGATTCATTTAGGATTGGTTGTACGTCTGTTGGTTGCATTCTTCATTCTCACAAGATATCTTGCTAGATAGAATTCAACAATATCTGATTTATAAATGCTTTTAAAATGTTGCATTAGATATAAAGGGTCATTGAAAACACTTCTATTGACGGATATCCGTAGCGATATGTGAAGTTACTCCTATACATCATTCTGTCATTAAGGAATCATGATAGGTTTCTCCTGTTGCTATTATTCTATGATTAAAGCCTATTTTTCTTTCGGTTCAAGAATGCATTTTTGCTGATGTGCCATAATGGTCACGGTATAATCTTCAAAGATAGGATGGATGCCAATAAGAACCGCAGGGCATTGTTTCATCACACATATATCCACATTAGTGTATTGCACGAATCTGCCACCTCGTCCAAGTGTAAAATCTATTGTTGCTGTACATGCTTCAATTAGTCCTCCTGCCGTGTGCACTGGGTTTGATCGTGGTCGTAATTCTAATCCTAACATATCAGCTAAGGCTTTAGGGATAGTTATTTCATAAGCACCTGAGTCTAAGATCGCGTTGTTTAAGAGTTGTGTCCGGGTACCATTCTTGTGGAAAAAAGTGATCGGTATAAGCGGGACTCCAAAACGATCGTCGTAAGTAAAATTGAATTTTAAAAGAGGAGAATGCGACATGATCTCAGAAGAAACAAGTTCCTGGTTTGAATCTCTGTTCTATAATGACTTTGCCGTATGGATATTCTTGTCCTTTTTGAAAAACGTCAGCAACACTATCGCTACTATATAGTACTTTTCTCTTTTTATTGAGTAGTACCCAGTTGCTATCGTGTTTTTTATTATTCTCTTTCTTTTTCATGACCATTTCTCCCATGTCCTTTATTCTTTATATTTTTTTCCCAGATTTTTGAGATTATGGCGAGTAGAGGCGACAATCCTTATAAAGATTCATAGGGGGTGACTGAAGTATTCCTGTTGGATGGAAAGAAAACAGGATTAATAAGCAAGAAGATATTATGAGTTTTTAAGATATGATCATGAGAGAAAAAACTCTTTTTACCTGGAGTGGTGGCAAAGATAGCGCGTTGGCTCTCTCTGAGCTTCTCAGAGGTGAAAAGTATGATATCGTTGCGTTGGTTACTACCATAACCGCTGATTATGATAGGGTTAGTATGCATGGTGTTCGGCGGGTGTTGCTTGAAGAGCAGGCTGCTTCTTTGGGTCTTCCATTGGATGAGGTGTTTCTTTCAAAAGATACCTCTATGGAAAACTATGAGTTGAAGATGCGGCAGATGCTTGAAAAATATCTAGATGCCGGGGTTTCTACGGTGGCTTTTGGGGATATATTTTTAGAGGATGTACGGAAATATCGAGAGGATAATCTATTAAAAATTGGTATGAAAACAGTATTTCCTCTCTGGAAAAAAGATACCAGAGTTCTTGCTCATTCATTTATCAAATCTGGTTTTAAAGCAATTGTTACCTGCGTTGATTCAACGGTTCTTGATAAAACATTTGTTGGAAAAAAGTTTGATACAAGGTTTTTATCTCGCCTTCCTTCTTCGGTTGATCCTTGCGGTGAGAACGGAGAATTTCATTCATTTGTATTCGACGGCCCCATCTTTCGTACACCTATTCGGTTCACAAAGGGAGAGATTGTGCTGCGGGATAATCGTTTTTACTATTGTGATTTGCTCCCTGTAGGGAGTCATTGAAAGTATTACTCCTGGTGCAACAGGAGAAACATATTCTTTTTTAATATTAAACTCGTGTTCAAATCCCTTCCCCGGCATCTTCCAGTAGTTATTAAGTGATTCTAAACATTAGGTGATTGACGTAACACCATGAAAAAGTATATTCTGATGTAAAGGATAAATTGTTTTCCAGAATAGAGGCAAATACGAACACTCAATTTAATGGAGAAAATTTAAAAATTAAATTATTTGTGAAACAACAGATTCTACATATCATTTACAAAAGTAAGATGATAGTAAATTATATATGAATGATGATACATATAAGTTTTTGCTCATATTAATGGTGTCAAATATGAAGGTTGAAAAATTTCTGAAATGTATAGTTGACCAAAATCGAAGACAAATCGTAGATTGTTTAGGTAATAGTGAAAAGTGTGTAAACGAAATTATAGATCAAACACATCTTGAACAGACCCTTGTTTCATTCCATCTAAAAGCACTCAAGAACTGTGGTTTAATAGAATGTAGACGAGAGGGAAAGAAAATATTATATAAAATTAGTCATCCTCAGATACTAAATATTTTAAATTATATCAAAGAACAATCTTCAAAGATAACTGATTTAACACAAGGTGAAGAGTGCGAATAGTGTTAAAAAATGAACCCGTATGAATATTTGAAAAACATGTTTGATGGTATAACAAATGATCAACTCAAATAATCTTTATGAGTAGATATAGATAACAAAAAAAATAGGGGAAGGAATATTATCAAAAATATAGAAAAAAAGGGGATTAATAAATGAATAAAGAAAATAACGTGGGAAACTGGGTTATTTGCCCTGAATGTAAAATTAAACTTAAACAGAGCCATATAAAAACACACATGCAAAATGTACATAACAAAATATTTGATGAATCTAGTGAAACTTTAATACAGGCAACAATGCCTAAAAAAAGAAAAAATCAGAGACCTATAAAGAAGAGTAAATCAAAAATGACCATTGGTATAATACTTATAATAATTGCTCTAATTTGTGCTGGGTATTTTTATTTTGGAAACAATGGACGGCCTGAAAAAGGAACAGGAATTGAAGAAGCGGGGGGAATTATTGGAGAAGCAGCTTACCAAAACCCAGTAGGTGACAAAACAATTGCTCCTAATTTTTCTTTTACAGATGCTACCGGAAAAACGATGTCCCTCCAGGATTTCAAAGGTAAAGTAGTGATCCTTCAGTTTATGCAAATTCTATCAGATTGTCATGGAGGATATTTTTATAAGATAGATGATAGAGCACCTTATGACTCTTCCAAAAAAAATTATGTAAAACTTACTGGCATAACAACTATACATCAATTCGATGAACTAAAGAAAATATACAACAATTACTCATCAGACGATGTTGCGATTATTACGGTTATTATTCCGCCCGGATGCTGCGGTGATCCCTTAAAATTTTCGCAGGATATTAAAAATCAATTTGATTTAGATTGGTATGTTTCAAGTGATAACAAACAATATGATACATGGTATAAATATACGGAATTTCTCCCATATGATACTAATCATGTTTTAACCTCAGATCCTGCAATTCTTGTCTTAGATAAAAACGATCAGTACGTGGTGTACCATTCAGGTTATACGGATGCAGCAACCTTAGGCGGAATTTAATGAAAAAAAGATGGTTTGCTGTTATTCTAATAGTTTTTCTATTACTGTTAATTGGTATTAGTATCGGTCAATTCAATATATTTGAAGAATTTGTAGTGGCGCCCTCTGCATCTGAGTTTACCATTCAAGATGCTAATGGAACAGTATTCACACTCAGCGATCATAAAGGCGAGGTTGTTATCCTTCAATTCATGTCCATCCCTGGTTGTGGTGACAATCCTCTACCAACAGATGATGATGTAGCGGAATTTAAGGAACTAAGAACGGTTTATGACAAATACTGTTTGACCAACAGTACTGAAAATGTAACCATAGTTACTATTATTCAGCATTCTCAATGTTGTGCACTTGACCTTAATTCTGAATATTATGAAGAGATAGTTTGGTTTGTAGCTACTGAGAGGGAACCCTATCCAACGATTCACAAGTATGGGGATTATATAAAGACCGAAATGATAATTGTACAGGGATTCACAGTACCAAAGATGGACCCAAAAATTATTATTGTAGATGAAGACCAAAAGATTGCAGCGGTATCGAATTATTCAACTGCAGATTCCTTGTCATTAAAAATAGATAGTGTATTAAAAGGCGAAGGTAAGGAACAGATACCTCTATTTTCAATTACGCCAGTGCCACCAAGTATGTATCTAGGCATGTTTGGCCTTGGTATCATTACATGTGCGGCACCCTGTTGTATTGCTTTATTTATTGCTACGATATCGTACATTGTATCCGTGTCTATGAAAAAAACTGATGAAGATGATAAGAGCCTAAGAATCAGCACGAAACGTGGCGCGACAATTGGTGGAATATTCACTTTAGGTATGGCACTTGTGTTTTTCATGATAGGTGCCCTTGTAATGTATCTTAATACATTTATTCAAAAAGGTATCATGGTGGATTCACTTATCGCTATTACTGGAGTTATTTTAGTTCTCTTTGGATTGGATAATCTTGGAGCATTTAATAGAATTAAGAAAAATTATCGTATGAAAAAGCAAATAAAAAAAGATAAAATAGAAACAACTTCAACCAATAAAGGTATAATTGAAAGATTGAGGATATCTGGCTTAAAGATTTCTAAACATAGGATAATTATTGGTACATTTCTTTTAGGTATGTTATTTGGGATTGCTTGGATACCTTGTGCTCTTTCATTAATATTTCCTGTGATTCTTTTGTTGATGACACAAAAAGTATCTATCTTAACTGGCGGGTTACTTCTATTTGCTTATGGATTGGGACATGGGGTTCCTTTCATTCCATTGGCTTCAGCGACTTCCGCGCTCCGGGCAAAACTCACTGAGAAAATGGTTAAAACTGGGAAAATATTGATTATTGTTTTTGGGATAATAGTCATTATTTTAGGGGTTTTAATGATTTTGAATTTTTTTGGATATGATTTTGGATTAGGATGGTAAATAAAAAAACAAAGAGGTTAAATAAATGGTCAGGGTGGAAATAAAGATATTTGAACCTAATGCGTGCTGTCCAGGTGGTGGATGTGGCTCTGCGTCTGATGAAATACTTTTGAAATTTTCCGAGACACTTAAAATGATAGGGAAAAAATACGGACAAGCTGTCTCAATCGAAAAGGGATCAATCAACCAAAATTCTTCATTATTTTTTAACAATCAAGATGTATTGGTGATCATAAACGAAGAAGGCATGCAAACGCTTCCTATTACGAAAATTAACGGAAACATTGTGTTTAAAGCTGTTTATCCTACGTTTGAGATGCTAGATGCTAAAATTAAAAGTGTAGTAAAACCAAAAGAGTAACTTGAAAAATATAATAATAACAAACTATAGGGAGAGAAGTTAAAATGATTAAAGAGATTCTTTTCCCCAAAAAATAGGAGTGATATATTATGGAAGAAGAAAAGAAGAAGAGTATTATGGAAGAAAAAAAGAAAAAGAGAAGATTTTTTTTGGCTGTGAAGGAATCGATGAATAAAACCGGCGGCTGCTGTGGTAACGGAGAAACCTGTGGTGGGGCAGCTACAGCGGAATCAGAGAAGTCCAAGGGAATAAAAAAGACTCCTCCTGAACCCTGAACTGTTCAAAGTAATTTACGAGGTTATTTTTCTTCGGGTACGATTAGAAATCAATTTCTTTGTGAATTGAGGTGAATATTTCTATGGAAAATATTGAAAATAATGAACCTGAAAAACCTATATATTGGGATGTCCTAGTATTTGCACTTGTGCCGCTGATCGTCGGTATTCTCATCATTATCAGCTGGGCTCTCTTATTCTTCCGCATAGGACCGTACTATGTGAGTGGGGGGGTTGCCCTCGCGGCAACTCTTTTTGGAGGATACAAGCGTTTTGTCTCAGGATTTCGTGACATGTACCACAGGAAGATCACGGTCAACGTGTTCGTGACCGTTGCCCTTATCGCCACGATGGCAGTTAGTCAGTTCCTTTCGGCAGCATTAATCGTATTTATCATGGCTGTTGTAGGTTCATTTGAATCGTATACACTTGATAAAACGAAGAAAAATATTCGAAGTCTCTTGAATTTTGCCCCGAAGATGGCGAATGTACGTCGCGGCACGGAAGAAGTTGCCCTGTTGGCTGCAGAGGTTCAAATCGGGGACATCGTTGTTATCAGGCCAGGGGAACGAATTCCGGTTGATGGTATTGTTATTGCTGGCGCAAGTTGTGTAAACCAGGCTCCCATTACTGGGGAATCGATCCCGGTCGAGAAGACTTTAGGCAGCGAAGTGTTCAGCGCAACCATGAATGAGACCGGCCATCTTGATGTTCGTACGACACGGGTAGGTGAAGACACCACCCTTGCTCGAATCGTTCACCTTGTCGAAGGTGCTCAGGGTACGAGAGCCCCCATTCAGGGGTTTGCCGACCGGTTTACAACATGGTTCCTTCCAGTGGTTCTCGTCATTGCAGTAATCGGGTATTTTCTGTCAGGAAATGTTCTCGTCTTTGTTTCCATCCTTCTTGTTGCATGCCCCTGTGCATTCGCGATTGCTACCCCGACTGCGGTCACGGCTGGTATCTCCAATATGGCTCGGCGTGGTATCTTGATTAAAGGAGGTAGTTTTCTCGAACTTTCAGGAAAACTCGACACGCTTCTCGTGGACAAGACAGGGACATTTACCCTCGGCAAGCCAAAAGTCGTTGAAGTTATCGCCTGTCCCTCGTATCATAGAAAAGATGTGGTTCTTCTTGCCGCGATAGGTGAAAAATTCTCGGAACATCCCCTTGCCCATGCAATCCTTACGGAGGCTGGCGCTCAGAACATAACAGTCCCAGATCCGGATGAATTCCATAGCGAAACCGGCATGGGAATTATCGCACGATCGGGTAAACACAATATGATCATTGGTAAAAAGGAGTTTCTCGATGCGGAAGGAGTCCCCCTTGACGATAAAGTTCTCAATAATATTGCAAAACAGACTGGTTTGGGAAGGACCGTCATACTGGTCAGCAGGGACACCATTGTCGTTGGTTTGATCGCTATCGCCGACGAGATCCGCCCGGGAACTGCGGAGGCCGTTAAGGCTCTGAAGAAGATGGGTATGAAAAACATCATTATGCTTACTGGAGATAATGCAACAGTGGCGAAGGCGGTGAGTACCTCGATCGGCATCGATGGTTATCAAGCAAGTCTCCTTCCAGAGCAGAAACTTGATGTAGTCCAGCAGCTTCAAGAGAAGGGGCAGAGTGTGGGAATGATCGGTGATGGTATCAATGACGCACCCGCCCTCGCAAAAGCAGACGTGGGAGTTGCAATGGGTGCGACGGGCACGGATGTGGCGATTGAGACTGCAGATGTTACCCTGATGAAGGATGACCTCTGGCAGTTCGTGGACTTCGTCTGGATGTCCCAGAAAGTTATAAGACGAATCAAAATCAATATCGGACTATCAATGGTGTATAATGCGGTCGGACTCATTCTCGGTGTTCAGGCTATGCTATCCCCGATAACAGCGACTATCTACCAGGAAGCAGGGTGTATCTCCGTAGTATTGAGTTCGACCCTCTTGCTCTGGGCAAAACCAGGTTTCAGTCATACGACAGGAAACGAAGATGAGAACAAATGAAAAACATAACAAGCATTTTACTCATTGTTTTCATATTAATGTTCATTTCGACATCTGCTTCAACGGTTCTCGCTGATCCGACTGTTGTACAGGTAACTATCGATCCTGCAAAACCTTTGCCTTTATCAACGATTACTTTCAATGCGACTATCTTGAGTAATGAAACCATTGATGAGGTGCGGTTACTTGTTCAAGAGTGTAGAGTTGACTTGTGTTTTGTTGGTGGTTTTTATGTGTCAATGGTTAAGATATCTAATGATACATACCAAGCGCAATATACATTGGTCCGAGAGGAGGCGTTAGAAATCAAATATTCTCTGAACATCGCCTGTAATAAAACCTGGTATGCCTCCAATACAACCATCATTACACTCGCATCAAATGCAAATAAGGATCCAGCATCAACTCCTGGTTTTGAAATTGTGTTACTTTTCGTTTCGGTAGTATTATTGTTGATGAGACGACATTACAAGTTAAAAGAAAAAAAATAAATGATTACATAGGCAGAAAAGATTATTAAATAAGATAAATACAGATGAGGTGACTAAAATTGAGTAAAAAAATAGTAGAGGATACATGGGTTAATTGCCCTGAATGTAAAGCCAAGGTTAAACAGCAGAATTTGGTATATCATATGAAACATGTTCATAATAAAAAGATCGATGATGCAGAAATAAAACCCTTGGTTTCTTCACATAAAGCAATACATGAAAATAAAACTCCAAGGGTTATATCTAAGACGACCATCAGTATAATTATTATAATATTTATTGTAGTAGCTGCTTCAATATCTATATATTTTTTATCTAATACTAAACCTAAAGAGTCAAATAATCAACCTAAAGACTCAAATGGTCAAAATAATAAAAAAAGTTATATTGTTTCAATTGAAGGAGAAGGTAATTATACGTCAATTCAAGAAGCTATTGATTCAGCCTCTGATAATGATACCATTTATGTAAGCAAAGGCACTTATTTTGAAAATATTATAGTAACAAAACCTATAGAGCTAATTGGTGAGGATAAAAATACAACCAAAATTAATGGTAAGGGTTCTTCTTTCGTCATACATATTTCAGCAGATTATGTAAAGATAAGCGGTTTTACAATAACAAACGGTAGCCTTGACTCTGCTGGCATAAAAATAGTATCAAGCTATAACACAATTTCTGATTGCTACATTTCATCAAATAAAAATTATGGTTTATATCTTGACGCAAATCCTGAATCTAAAAATAATATAATAAAATTTAACACATTTTCCAATAACAATTATGGGATATATACAGAGAACGCAAAAACAAACAATATTTCTTCAAATACCTTTACAAGCAGTACTCTCTATGGAATATATCTTACCACTTCATCAAATGATAATCTGATTTCAGACAACAAATTCACAGAGAATAACTATGCAATTAGAGTAAAAGGCTCAATAATAAACACAGTTATAAAAAATCAGATAATGAACAACAAATATGGACTTTATTTCTGTTGTGGCGCTCAAAACAACCTTGCATATAACAACGTTTTTATAAATAATACCAACTGGAATGCAAATGATGCTCTAGGTAACAAATGGGATAATGGAATAGTCGGTAACTATTGGGATGACTATACTGGAAAAGATGCAGATGGTGATGGAATAGGTGATACACCATATTTAATAGGCGGCGATAAAGGAGATAATTTCCCTCTAATGCAGCCGATATAAAATATTATTTGGAATACTGCGCAATGGGACATAATACAAGTATAATTAAAAGTTTGAGGGAGGAAAAATATGAAAAAGCAACTAATGATAATAGGAATAATTGTTTTGCTTGTTTGTATTGGATTAAGTGGATGTAACGATAGAAATATAGGATTAAAGCTTTTAAATGGTAAGTGATTTGAACTTGAAGTCGAAATCACTCTCCCTGCACTATCAATCTTAATAAATTTACCAGTAAATTCGTGTTCCCTTCCCGACGGGAGCACTACCTTCAACATGAGAAACCCCATAGCTTTGTTACTATATGACAAACATTAATTCGTAAAACAAATCTACAAATACTTTTTCAAAACGTGAGGTATCTCCTCAATTATATCAGTAGCAACCAAACCATAAGACTTCTTTTCAAACGCAATATTACCAGCAGCACCATTCAAAAACGCACCAATCCTTGCCGCGTTAAAAGGCTCCACACCTTTCGACAACAAAGCACCAACGATGCCAGCCAGCACATCGCCTGTTCCTCCCACCGTCATTGCTTGGTTATGTACGTCGTTCAGCTCTGTTTCTTCCCCATCGCTAATTACATCTGTCGGGCCTTTTAGCAGTATTGTTACTCCTAGTTTTTTAGCCCATTCCTCAACCTTTTTCTTTCTATGTTCTAGATTATTATCTAATTTTACATTCGTAAGTTCCTTGAACTCTCCAGCGTGGGGCGTTATAACAGTTTGAGAGTATTTTACAATCCCGGGTTTTTTACCGACAACCTGTATCGCATCAGCATCAATTACCATCTTCTTGTTATTCTCTTCACATTTTATGATAACTTTTTCAATAGCATCTTTTGTTTTTTTATCAGATCCCAGCCCAGGACCTATTACAGCCGCATCAATCTTTGGAATGTAGTCCTCAATAATTTCAATATCATCTAAAACAATAATTTCTTCATTAGTCAACCCTCTAACAATGAGATTTGGCGAAAGTCTAGCGGTTTCTTTTGCAAGACGCTCAGGTGTTATCCAACGAGGGGAAAATGACGTTATAGACTTGGCTGCTTTTTTCGGAGTAACAATAAAAACCAAATCAGAACCAGTGCGTAACGCCGCCAATCCAGAAAGCGCAGGAGCACCAATGTATGGACCGCCACCTACAACCAAAACCCTGCCGTTATCTCCTTTGTGCGAATCTTCTTTTGGTATCGGATAGTAGGTTACCAATTCTCCAGGACCAACATACTCAGCAGCCTTTTTTGGTATACCAATGTCAAATATCTTGATTTTACCGCTGTTTTTTTCATTCATACCTTCTTTTATGTCATGAAAAGTAATCGTATAACTGGGTTTTACTGCAACGTTACATCCCAGCCCGGTTGGAACGTCCACCGAAACAATCGTTTTTTTAGCATTGTTGATTTTTTTGACTAAAGTTAAATAAGGCTCTCTCAAGCCTCCTGCCAACCCTATCCCAAGCATCGAGTCAATAACAATGTTGTTTTTGGTTAGAAGTTTATCAACCAATTTTAGTGAACCGATATCATAAATTTTGACGTTTGATTTTTTCAACTTCTTGAAATTGTTTTTTGATATATCTGACCTAATCTCATTTTCTTTACCAGTTAAAAAAACAGTTAAATTGTAATTTTTTGCTAAATGCCTAGCCGCAACAAAACCATCCCCGCCGTTGTTACCGGTTCCACAAAAAACAATGATCTCTTTTGGATGCAACCGCTTTGTTATAAAATCTGCAACGCCTTTACCAGCGTTTTCCATCAAAGTTGAAGTAGGTACTCCATGGTACTCTGAGTTTTTATCCAATACTTTGATTTCTTTTCCAGTAATCATACCAAAAGTGTTAAACAATAATTGCCCTATATATGCTTCGCAATAACGTGTAGTTTGGAGGAATATTACATATGATGCCCGGACGTATGAATCCTAGACAAATGAGCCAGATGATGAAAAGATTTGGTATTAACGTTAAAGAAATCGAAAACGTGGAAAAAGTGATAATTCAAACCGATACAAAAGAGTACGTTTTTGAAGAAGCCGAGGTGACAATAATGGATGCGCAGGGGCAGACTACATATCAAGTTACAGGTAAACCACGTATCGTAGAACGAAAGGAAGAGATGCCGCAGGATGACGTGAAACTAGTAATGGAACAAACGGGAAAATCAGAGAAAGAAGCAAAAAAAGCTCTTGAAGAAACAAAAGGGGATATCGCTGAAGCCATTATGAAACTTAAACACTAAAGTAATCCATCATTTGTATGATTTAGTTTTATTGTATACAATTTCGAAACATTTATTTATCGAAACTCTCTCAATATATTTCGCATGACTCCCTTTGTTGTCAAACGTGGAATAGTTGTAAAAAATGTCTATACTCCACCTATCATTCAATCAATTTCCAAAAAACTGAGAATAGGTAAAATTTTCTATTTATTGCTTATTTTTATACCAATAAGTATCTTTTTTGGTTTATTTACGAAAAATGAGACTTTAACTTTTATTACTTCTATTTTATCCATTATCCCTCTTGCACGAATCATGGGATATGTGACAAAGGAGATTTCACTTCAAACAAATCCAACGATGAGCGGTCTTATTTCAGCTACATTTGGAAATGCTATTGAGATGATCATAGCAATCATTGCACTGAAAAATGGTTTGATAGATGTAGTGAAAGCGTCTCTTATTGGCAGCATCATAGGAAATATCTTGTTACTAGTGGGCTTAAGTGTATTATTTGGAGGTTTACGCTACAAGCATCAGAGATTCAATAACGAGACAATTGCCGTTTCTTCCACCATGCTCATCATAGTTGTTGCAGGGCTGTCAATCCCAAGTGTTTACAAATTTATTGGCCCTGTTGGCGCCCAGGATCATATTCCGACTCTCAGCATTGCTGTCGCAATTGTAATGGCACTAATCTATGTTGCAGGATTGGTATTTTCCCTTTTGACCCACAAAGACCTTTTTGATGCAAGTGATGAGATGAAAGCGACGAATGAACAATCTACGATGAGTAAAAGACTTGCTGCTTTTATCTTATTTCTAACGGTCATTGTCGTAGCAGTTGAATCCGAACTTCTTGTAAGAGGAATAGAAGGGGCTGCTTCAACAATAGGCATTACACAAATCTTCATTGGAATAGTTTTGATTGCAATCGTTACAAACATCGCAGAGAAAGCAACCGCAATACATTTCGCGTTGGAAAACAAACTAGATGTATCTATTGAGATTGGTCTTAGTAGTGCGATTCAGATTGCATTGTTTGTTGTACCTATTCTCATGCTTGTCAGTCAGATGTTTCACTTCGGTTTCGATCTCGTGTTTACTCCATTTGAGATACTTTCGGTGGGGTTAGCAGTCATGATTATAAACTATCTCTCTGCCGATGGAAGATGCAATTGGCTTGAAGGAGCGCAGTTAATTAGTGTTTATTTAATTATAATAATAGCCTTCTTCTTCATTTCTTGAAGAATTCACAAGCGCCATAGAACTGATTACCATTCATTTTTTATTGTCTGTTCAACCTTTTTAATAGAGGAGTTGGAAAATAATGCCAAACTTATTGGCGTCAGAGATATTTTTCCTTCACTCAAAGCTTTTAAATCGGTACCATCTTGTAAATTTTCAAAATCCAAATTTGGAGTTCTGAGAATGAATCCGTCTTCTTCTTCATAAAATAATTTACCATAAGGATTCTTGAAAGGTTTGGTTATTTCAATCCCTGTGTCAAGGGAAACGTTAAACGGAATATTTGCAGAGAAGAGGTCAACATCATTATCAAATTCTTTGTCAATCAGTAATTTAGCTAACTTCGCTGTTATCTTAGCAGCGTTTTCGAATACTACATAGTTTTTTTCATCGAAGAGATCAAGGGTTTTTTTAATCTCGCGAGGTATCCTGAGGGAAGAGGCCAATGCCATCACTCCTTCTATTGATGCCTCCATTGCTGCACCAATTGTTCCCGAACTAAGAATCCGCGCGTGTCCAACATTCGCTCCTTGATTTACTCCTGAGACGACCATTTTTGGAAACGAATCTAACACATTATATAATCCAATCTGAACGCAATCTGCTGGCGTCCCATTTATAGTAAAAATTTCGAAACCATCTAGTTTTACTTTTTTTAATTTTAATCCTTTTTTTGTCGTAATTGCCTTTCCGATCCAACTTTTTTCTTTAGTAGGAGCAACGACAACTACTGAAAATTCTTTTGATAATTCTTTCAGCAAAGGTAAAAAACCTGCTGACTTGTACCCGTCATCATTGGTGAGTAGTATATCTGTCATCGGTAATCGGAAATTAAATTAGTTAATGAATCTTTCTCAAACGCGGTCCGACTTATAATGTTTATATAGCCGGATTCCATAAGATGAGTACACATGATTTCAAAGACTGGAAAGGGCTTCGACATCATCCTCATTACGGGGGAATATTATGATGATCATCCGCTGTCTCCTGCAGGAATAATTGCAAGAGTTCTTGATGCAAAAGGTTTTTCGGTGGGGCTTATTGAAAAACCTCAAACAAAAGAGCATTACACGCGACTTGGTACGCCTAAGTTGTGCTTTTGTGTAACTTCTGGTTCATTGGATAGCATGCTTAATAATTATACGCCTTTGAAAAGGAAAAGAGACGAAGATAAACACAGTTCTGTCACAAGAATGCCCGATAGAACAGTGATTGTGTACTGCAATAAGATTAAAGAATATTTCAAGTCAGGAACTCCAATCGTCATCGGTGGAATCGAGGCATCTCTGCGGAGGTTTGCACATTATGATTACTGGGACAATGATATACGAAGAAGCATATTGTTTGATTCGCGAGCAAACATACTTGTTTATGGAAATGGCGAAAAACAGAGCATTGAAATTGCCGAACGATTAAAAAACGGAAAAGATTTAAAAGGAATTGAAGGAACGTGTGTTATCAGTAAAGAGTTAGATGGTTCGTTTGAGTTGCTTCCTTCTTTTCAAGAAGTGAAAGAAGATACTACTAAATTCTGTCTCATGCAAAGGGGTTTTTCCAATGATAAGAATCTCGCACAAGAGTACACAAACAACTACGTCTTACAATATAAATATCCACGATACATGCCAAAAGATCTGGATTGGATCTATTCATTATCCTATTCTAGAAAATTACATCCTCGCTCATTGCTAAATATGGCAAAATTTTCTGTTGTAACCCATCGAGGATGTATCGGCCAATGCAATTTTTGTTCTTTATCTCTACATCAGGGATCGAGAATAATTTCTAGACCCGAGGATAGTATCCTAAAAGAGATACATAATCTAACAAAACATCCTGAATTCAAAGGTTATATCGATGATCTGGGTGGGCCTTCAGCAAATATGTACGGCATGGATTGTCTTGTAAAGCAATCTTTTGAAAATAAACAATGCGATAACTTTTGTCTGCAGTGCACTCGGTCAGACAAGAGCCACAGGCGGCTAATAACATTGCTGAGAAAAGCAAGGAGCATCGGGGGAGTAAAAAAAGTTTTCATACGTAGTGGCATAAGATACGACTTGGCATTGAATAGTACAGAATACATACGGGAACTTTCAGATCATCACATCTCTGGATGCTTGAAAATTGCTCCCGAACATTTTTCTGATCATGTTTTGAAACTTATGAACAAAGATAATTCACGATTTGATGAATTTTTATCTTTATTCAATGCGCTTAACGTAGAGAAAAAACAGTATTTGGACTACTATTTTATGATAGGTCATCCTGGTGATGATGCCAATGAGGTTCTGTTATTGAAAGAGAAAATTAAAAAAAGTCAGCTCAAAAATATAGAAAAGTTTCAACTCTTTACGCCAACACCGATGACTGCTTCAACTTGTATGTATTGGACGGGAATAAATCCTTGTACCATGGAAAAAGTGAAAACAGTGTGCGATTATAACACAAAGAAAAAATTAAAGCAAATTATTTTAAATCTCTGAAGGCGTGGCTAATAAAATATGAATTATAAAATTTTAGATAACCCCTGTGGGATTTATTGATTTGGGAATCGTTGAAGGGTCAAATGCTGATGGCAACTGATTTTTTGTTGCAAACTGATAAAGAGCTGCTACGTAGATTCCATTTGTCGCAGATGCAACTATCCCAATAATTAGCCAATAGATTATTGCAACTATAAACCCAACGAGAAGACCTGCTGCCCCAAACATCGCTCCTGTAACTATAAAGACTATTCCAATTAGGCCGAATAAAAAGAAAATTATGCCAAATCCAAATGATCCAATAAACGTCTCCCCCCAGGTTATTTTAAAAATTTGAGCACTTCTTTTAATTGATCTTAGCACACCTTTATCTTCATATATTAAGACAGGTATGATAAAGAATGTTGCGTATGTCCAGGCAAATCCAGCGATCCATGAGACGATTTTCCCGGCCGTTCCTCCTTTCTGTTGAAGTCCTTTTAAAATAACTCCTACGATTGCAGAAATTACTGCCCATTGGAATATTTTTCCAATGCGTTTACTAGCTATATGAAAACCATCTCTAATTGTAGGATCCCCGCCATTTAATCTAATCGTCGCGCATCCGATGACTGCAGTGTTAAAAAATAGTACAATAAAGTACAGGATGACATAAATTACGAAAAGAATTACCCATGTCCAGGGTTGAAATAACATATCCACGCCAATGAAAAAGAAGAAACTTGTGAAAATTGAAATTAAAAGTACGATAGTAACGATTAAAGAAAGAACAGGAAATAACAAAATCTCCTTATCTTTTCTTAGAACACTAAAACTTGTTTTCATTAATTTCCAACTGTTCCCAATTCGCCCCATGGATTTAAAGGAATCAAATTTCGCTTAATAATCTTCCGCCTAAGATTTTTTGAGTTAGTGCTCCCGTCGGGAAGGGAGCTTGAATTTACCAGTAAATTTAAGCGGGAGGGGAGATTTCAACTCGTATTTTTTAACACATTTGATAGTTTTATATCTCGTGAACCACTTTAACGTGGCTCTCGGTAATAAGGTTCATTTCCTCATCAGATAGAACTATTTCACCTGCTGCTGCATTTGCTTCCACATGCTTAAGATGGAATGCCTTAGGAATAGTAATTACACCGTCCATATTGACCAGCCAAGCAATAGCTATCTGGTGGATGGTTGCGTTGTGTCTTTTTGAGATTTTCTCAAGCTTCTCTTGTAGTTCTCCTTTTAAATTCGTTAAACCTCTATGACCAAGAGGGCTATAGGCAGTAAGAGTGACGCCATGTTTTTGATAGAATGAGAGGTGGTTTATGATATGTTTTTGACGAACCACGTTGATACGGAGGTGACTATTGACAAGTTCTGCCTTCTTCAGACACTCTTGTGCCTTCTGAAACTTCTTTAAAGAGTGATTGCTCACTCCAATGTAACGTGTTTTACCTTCGGCTATAAGTTCCTCAAGCAACTTCATATTTCTCTTGATAGGAATAAGGGGATTAGGAAAGTGAATTAAATACATATCAAAATATTTGAGATTCAGGCGCTTCAGGCTTTTTTCAGTCGCTTTCTTCATCTGCGAATAACGAACATGTGTTGGAAGCAGTTTGCTAGTCACAAAAACTTCATCACGATCATAATCGGCCACCACTTCACCTACAATCCGCTCGGATATGCCCCATCCATACGCTTCCGCAGTATCGATATGCGTCATCCCTAGCTCTATTCCATGTCTGAGTGACTTTTTCCACTGTTCATAGTAATCCTTAGATTTTCTTGCCTTAATGCCCCAAGTGCCTTGCCCAATGACAGGGATTTTTTCACCGGTTTTACCTAGTTCAGTTAAACGCATGTATCTTCCCTTATTCAGGAAATAATCGGCAGCTACATAAACTTGTGTAAAATTTTCAGTTATTGAATAATCAACGACACAATAAGATTGCATTGATCCTCGGGCGTTGACCGCTGTCATATCTAAATTTTTTTATCAGGTCTAAATACAATTATTACGACGGCTAGCTAGCCTCTTCTATTCTTAACTTTTAACCCAAAAGAAAAGCTATTTAAGGAAAAACAAAATTGCTCAGTGGGAATTATGAAGACGGAGCAAGAAAAACTTATTGTTACGGTAACAACCGCGAATGCCTGGATTTATCCTGAAGCAAAGAATTATCCAAAAACACCAGAAGAAATCGCAGAAACAGTATATAGATGCTATAAAGAAGGAGCGAGTATCGCGCATGTTCATTTACCGAAGAACGCATGCAAAAAGACGGTCGAATTGATCAGGGAAAAATGCGATATCATCATACAAGCAGGCATGTCAAGTGATCCAATAAATGAACGACAAGAACTGTTTGATTCGAAACCAGACATGGTTTCTGTAATCTTGAACCATCATGATGAGGTCTTTCTTGATATCGAGGTAAACCGATTACATCCACGGAAAGAATTGGAGGAATATTGCAAGTTATGTAGAAAAACAGGTATTAAATCAGAGTTTGAAGTCTGGCATCACGGTTCGGTATGGAATTTAAACTACTTGGTGAAGAAAAATTTGATAGATAAACCGTATTTTCTCACACTGTTTCTCGGTTGGCCTGGTGGGACTTGGTCTCCCCCTACAAAAGACGAATTGTCGCATAGGATAAAGTATCTTCCTCCAGATTGTGTTTGTTCAGTCAGTGTTATGGGACCGGATCAGGAAGTGATTTTACCGTTTGCTATTGAATTAGAAAAACATGTCAGAGTCGGGACCGAAGATTATCCGTACTTGAAGAAAAGAGTTCTGGCAAAGGATAACACTGAGTTGGTTAGAA
>Ga0315289_10004991_pt1 | contig 19703 bp, 21 predicted proteins | sample YL17G11_40_MG_FD_203452 | JGI IMG/M metagenome (GOLD analysis project Ga0315289, IMG submission 203452) | Sediment microbial communities from Yellowstone Lake, YNP, Wyoming, USA - YL17G11_40 | ecosystem: Environmental > Aquatic > Freshwater > Lake > Sediment | place: USA: Wyoming | collected...
TTGCGCTCGTGCGCAGGACCGGCAGTGCGTCCGCCTCGCTTCTCCAGCGGCATTTGCGCATCGGCCATCCGCGCGCGGCGCGCCTGATGCAAGAGATGGAGGAGCTGGGCATCATCGGCCCGCCCGAAGCGGCCGGGCGTACGCGCAGGGTGATCATCGGAAACGATGAGAGATGAGCGAGCGACGAGCCGACACGTGGCTGGTGTCCTGGCGTCGGGCCATGCTCGACTGTCTGCCAGGTCGTCATCAAGACGCTCCGTGGTTGTGGATTCTGGCGGCCCAGGCCGAGGCTAATCCATCACTGACCCGTCGGATGGCGGTTGTTCAAGTCTTGATGGATGGCCGGCCGCATCCTACCTTCGACCTGCGAGCGGCGGTGGAGCAACGGTTGGGGGAGGGTTGTTTTGGTATGCAGGCGGAAAAGACGTTGGAGGCCGACGTCACCACGCTATGCTCGTGGGGCATCCGCATTGACTACAGCGACACACCTGGAGTGGAAGGATACTATCTCCAAGACCCGCCGGTAGTGAGGTCAGGCCAACGGCTCTACCAGGAAGAACCCAATCCCCTTCAGGCTGAGATCTACCGCACCTGGGATGATGCCCGCAAGATGCGCCGTATGTTCGAGATGTTCGAGTTCGCGCTCCGCCAGGTCAGGACCGGTGCTCGCCTGCGGCATCCCGACTGGAGCGCAGAGCAGGTCGAGGCAGAGGCTCGCCGGTTGGTGACGGGGGTTGAGCCAGCCATGGGATGGCGGCGATGACCGACATGCTACTTGAGCAGCAGCGGGCCTTCGGGGGCGCGATTGATATCCTCGAAGCCACCGGAATCGAGTACGTGATCTGGGGCGGGGTAGCGGCGGTGATGTACGGGGAGCCCCGTTTCACTCAGGACATGGACATCGTGGTCCGTTTGGGTTATGACCAGGTGAACACGCTGGCGCGGCTGCTGGAGGAGGATGGCTACTACGTTTCCGTTGAGGCCATCCGGGACGCGCTCGACAGGCATTTCTACTTCAACGTGATTCACCTGGAGACTGGGATCAAGATTGACTTTTGCGTTGCTGGACGTGACCCGCTCCTGGCCTGGGCCTTTGAGCATCGCCGGGTGCTGAATTTCGACGAGTTCCGGCGGGCTTCGTACATGCCGCCCGAGTCGGTGATCCTGGCCAAGTTGCGCGCCTATCAGGAGGGCGGTTCTACCCGGCACCTTGACGACGTCGCGGGTATTCTACGTATGTCGGGCATAGCACTCGACCTGGACTATATTGGCCGTGAGGCAGCCAGGATAGAGGTCTTTGGCACCTGGCGTGAATTGCTCGTAAGGAGTAGGCGCAGCAGGGTCTGACCGTATGGAGGATTGGAGGCCATAATGACGGTGTTGATCGGCACGAGCGGTTTCAGTTACAAAGACTGGGTAGGGCCGGTCTATCCCCAGGACCTGCCCGAACAGGAGTGGCTGGCCTTTTACCTTTAAGCCCTCGGCGCGTGCAGCCTCAAGACCCGCTCGCGTTCGTTCACGAATCAGGTTCCTTTCAAATTCCGCCAACGCTCCAAAGACGTGGAATATAAGGCGTCCTCCGCTGGTGGTGGTGTCAATGGACTCCTGAAGGCTCTTGAATCCAACCCCCCGTTTCTCCAGGCTTCCGATGATTTCGATGAGATCTTTCAACGAGCGTCCCAGACGGTCCAAGCGCCAGACCAGCAGCGTGTCCCCTTCTCGGACATACTCCAGAGCTGCCTTCAGACCCGGGCGGTCGCTAGCGGCCCCACTGACTCTGTCATCGAAGATCTTTCGACAACCGGCTTTCTTCAACGCATCCGTTTGTAACGTAAGGTTCTGTTCGTGGGTAGAGACCCGTGCGTAGCCAATTAGCATAGCTTCAAGCGTAAGGAAACCCATCGGATGGACACGTTTCTTGACGTAGACATATTAAACGACTTTCTTAACCAGAAAGTCAAGTGGCACTTGCAGCAAAGTCGGTGACAGCTCAACCTGTTAAGAAACCCACCGTTTTCTAGACTTCAACCAATGTCAGCAGCCCGCTTATCCAAATCGGCGGCCCTCTTGCCCTTCAGGCTGGCTGATTATGTTTCACCTCACCCGCCCATACAAGTCTACCCCGTGGCCCCTCCCGATGTGGCTGGCGCTGGTGCTAAGGTATCAGAAGCCGTCAAACGCAGATTTGCCACCACAAGAGAAACGGGTAAAATCATACAATCATACCTGTCATAATACCGATATGACTCTGTACCAGAAACTGGTCGAACCGAAAGGAAGATTGCACACAAAAGCTCCATATATTATTGGATAGTGCGCCGACAACACTCGTTCTACTGCTTATTTGACAGCAACGTGCTGCTGGTCGTTAGGTCCAGAGAGGAATTTCTGATACCCCCATGAGGAAGCCCTGGTATCAAAGATTTCTAATCTATTACATACCATGGCTTTTCGCTGCAATCCTGTTTGTGGGAGCAGTTCTGGACACTATCGTCAGCTCCTTGGAGCTGATCAGCCCAATAACGACATACATCGGCACATCGGTCGTAATAGTGGGCATTGTAGGCTTAGAGATCTATTTGAGACGCCACCCGTTGCCCTGGGTAACCCAAGGTGGTCAGACAATTCGTTTCAAGTCCCTGTGGCCCTGGCTACACATTCTTGCGTTGGGAGTGCTAATATGTCTTTGGATCCCTAGGCTGGGCATGACAAGTCCCAGAGACCAGCAATATCAGACAGACCTATTGGTGTCATGCGAAATCGTCAGGAATTCTCCGGTCACCTTTGAGGAATACAATCTTGAAGCGTTCAAATGGGGAGAAGAAGGAGATAGCATAATCACGTTTCCACCACCAGACGACGAGTCGCAAACCAATTACCACCCAGTCCCATCGGAATTCACGGGATTAGTTTCGTACTTTGTCGAATGCAGGATCACCAACTTGAGTGACAAGAACGTCAGTTTGGAGTACGTGCGCAGTTTCTTGGCGTATAGAGTCGCATTGGCGAATGATGAGAAGCTAGAAGAATACCGTCTATCTTATGAAGGAGCATTTCAAGGTGTTTTCAGGGACTTCGAGGATGAGTTCGAACTTCCCGTCCTACTGGAACAGGGAGAACAGGTAGTACTACTAGTCAAGGCTGGGTGGCTAATCCATCAAAGATCAAAATCATCTATTAGATCAATCTTCGCTGAAGCATCGGATGAATTGACTCTGGATGAGCTTTATAAGAAGCTATCCGAATCCGCTGCTGGCACGCGTTTGAATGAAAACGGGGCAATGGTAGTTTGGCGAGGCAAAGCGGATGAGGTTTATATCCCCATCCCAGAGTGGGATGATCCAAGAAGACTGGGAATAGCTGTGAAGGCAGCCGATGGCACAAAGTTCTACACGACTCTGTTTGTCTATTGACAGGGACACTGCATCATCGTGTCTGTTCGCCGCCCAACTCACACTCTGTGATCTGTTCGGGCGCCCGTTAGGACGTCTGGTCAATGCATTAGTAAACGCGACCTGTCACCAGGGACGGGTTTCCTCACCCTAGCGGTCCAAAGCACAAAGATGCAGTGAGGCAGCTTTTTTCGCGCACCTTGCGCGATGGTGGTTGGAAATTGGCAGTGCAAGTAGAAAGCGATTGCAATGGAATTCATAATTGGCTCATTGCTGACGATCATTGGTATTCTTGTGAGTATCATTATAGCTCTCTACCAGGAACGTTCTCCTGAAATAAGTGTAGAGTGCCACCCGTTGCTTACTGGCGACCCGTGTGCTCTAGAGTGCATAGTTGAAAACTCGGGCAAGAAGCTAGCTAAAGATGTGTATGTAGGATTTACCAAAATGCTTCCTCTAGAGACCAAAGTGCTTGCGTCGTCTGAGATAAGAGTGCAACTAATCGAAGCGGAGACTCTTCCAGACCCAACTGCTATGCCAGGAGCAGCGATATTGCTCCGCGCTTTTGCCGTCCACATACCTAGAGTGCCACCGAAGACCACTGTCAGATTTCAGGTGCGTACCACTAATCCAGACAATCAGAGAGCTGCCGAGCAAGTCTTGAAGATTCACAACGAAGTCGTGAAGGTACTCCGTGCGTTTGGTGAACGATTGAAAGCAACCCATCCCGAGGCCGCGAAGGTTTGGGATCTTGATGCCCTAATACGCGCACGTATCAAGCAAGAGAACTTCTTTGCGCCGGGAAAGCTCTCCTATGAAAAAGGGAGGTTCCCTGTTGTTTTCCTTACAGAGGTGGAAGAGCGAGCTGTTGCGGTAAATCAAGACCTCTATACTCGTCATAAAGGCGAGTTCATTGACATCTATCAAAACCGACCAGAGTTCAAGGCGCCTGTGGTGCGCGTAAAGACCGAGGAAGGCGAACGTACTTATGCCAGGTTCCCGCCCTACCTAAAAACCTACGTTGACGCACAAGTGTCAGTACGCCAGTTGAAGGAACAAGGCACGGTGTGGGTGTATCCACCTGTACCCGAGTCTTATGATTGACTGCAAGATAGGCACTGGAATGTTTCTAGTAAGGGATTTGCTAAGGTAGGGCGGCTCTCCTTGTCTCCACAGCTCGATGCGTCATTGATCGTGCAAGGACAGCCTAGACCTACGAAAGTTAAGGCGGATCTTCTTTGCATGGTTTGTGATGCGGTCACGCCGCCGGATTCTTGACTTCTTGGTGGAGGTGCCTACGCTGAATACGTAGAACCACCCCAGAGGCATTTTCTGGTCTATTCTTCCCACCAATTCTCAACGTTGTAGCCAAGGCGGGTGAGCTCTTCCTCCAGTACGGCCACTACTGAGTGGTTGTTGATGTCTTCCAGGTCACACAAGAGATTCCGCAGCGCTTGCTCGGAAACCTCCGGGACAATCGTCTCTTCCTCGATGGGCGCCCAGTCACAGAATCTCAGCCAGGATTGGCCAGGCTTTTCTCCCTGCCATTCGTAGGCTTTCTCATACAGGGCTGGATAGTCCAAACCAAGCGCTTTACACAGACGTAAAGCAATCAGATGAATGTTAGCGCTGGTTGTTCCGTCGCAACCGTACCCTTGCTCGTAGGGCCGGATTGACCACTGGATGTACCCCCAGGCATGTTGGGGATAGCCACCTGCTTCATCCCAAACGATCTGCTTGATTTTCTTGTTCTCTGCTTTAGCCCGTGCCCGGATGCGCTCTGGTGCTGCTTCTGCTTCACGGCTGTAGGGGGAAAGTAGCCGTTCTGTCATAGGGCTCCTTTGCTCGCTGGAGGAAAGAGCAGGGTTCCGTCACGTCTGTAAATGGATTCCGGGCCTTCGATGGGCTTTCCGAGGTAGCAGTACTCACCTACAGCAGCCGCTTCCAGCTCATCCCAGCTAACCTGGCGCTCTTTCAGAGCCTTGTACAGGTCCATACCTGCATTCGCGTTTGATGACGGGTGGTGTACGCAGACGATCAGCCGGTCAGAATAATCCTGCAAGGCCATTGCCTTAGACAACCACCAGTAGCGCACCGGGTAGCCCAAGTTTTGCGCCTGTTCTAGGAGAGCTCTGAAAAAGTCCCCCCCAATCCAAGGAGTGGGGCGAGTAGCGCAGAAATCGCACCGTTTTTGAGGTGATTTCCCTAATTCGGGCCTCCTGGAGGCCAAAAGTGGGGCATCTGCCCTATGCGGTTTCTCAAGAGGGGGTTTTTCAGCAGCCTCCTAGAAGAGCAGCAATGTCGTCCTTGCGCTCGTGTGACTGATCGAACACGTAGGCCGCGTAGAAATGCCGCGGATCCAGATCCTCATAACATCCTCGGCCTTCTCCAGGCTGACGTTCAAGGTGGGTCATAGCTTTCCCTTATAAAGCCCTCCCTTCTTTCTCGTAATGGTCCATCAACTCATGCAATGTCTTGGGCTTAAAGTGCAAGTCTCGCTCAATGGGTAGACCCATCGGCCCCCGGACTTCCTCAAGCTCGGAGAGGCTGAAATAGCCAACCTCGGCCACGTGGCCGATCACCAGGCCAAAGAAAGTATCCTCGCCGTCAAACTCAGGCGCGTACCAGGTCCAGTTGCTGCCCGGGGTGAAGAACTTGACCTGGGCCTGGGCATTCATGCCCTCCTCTTCACCACTGTAGAGCTCCGGCAGCCGCTCTCGGCTTTTCTGGTCCAGTAATGGTCCCCTGCGTGGGACACGTGATTCTCTTTCTTTCATAAGGCTCCTCCCCTTTGGACTGCCATAGGCAATCTGCCGTCCTGCCGGAGAAACAACCTGGAGCGAGATAGTCTCATACCTTGGAATGCAAGTCAGCAATCAGGTCATCAATACTACCGAACTTCTTAACCCGACCTGCTGCGATATCCTCATCAACCTGACGTTCCCACTCTTGCCACTGCTTTGACCAATACCACTCCTGATCTTTAGGGACATTCTTCGGCTTACGCTGCGCCAAGGCACCAGAACGACACGCCCGCAAATCATCGGCCAGGCTCACCAGCAGACGCCCCATCGCTGCGATACGATCCACGAGTGAGACAGGAACAGAAATAGTGGGTTGTGACTGTTTCGCCATAGTTGGTCCATCATATCATCTGGGTCAAGGCATAATCCAGGGGCAGAATCTCAAATGGAGTTATCCTGCGCAATCGGGGGGTGGGTGGGAACCGCCGCCAGGAGGGCCATTGGCCCTCCTGGAAGCCTCCGATCATTCGGAGTCTTTAGCGGCGGTCGGTTCTGAACCGAACCGAACCCGGTCGGCAATCACCCGGAAACGACCGTTGTCGCTGACCTGCACCCGGCCATCGACCAGGACCTGACGGCCCTTGGTCACGTACTTCACTACGGTCTCGCCGTAGTCGCCGAAGACGAGGACGGGAAAGAACGTCGTGTGGTCCTTGCCGTCACTCACCCCGACACCAAATGAGGTGTAGGTCACCTCGCTACTCTGGGACGTTCGGCGCTCCGGGTCGCGTGTCACATTGCCGACCAAGATGAGTCTCTGGTAGTTCATCGTTATCACCCCCTTTCTGCGCAGGCCTAACTTCTTGCTTGCCTGCACCCTACCAATGCCCAGCCGGATTCCTTGGAGGGTCAAGGGCGAGCAAAGCAAGTCCGAAGGATTGAAAACCCTTGACCCGACAAGGTGGCTGATACAATCGGAAAGCAGGCAAGCGAGAAGCTGGCAGAAAGGTCTTCTGAGGGTGTCAAATCTCTGAAGCCCACAGGGCGGAAGAGACAGTCGGGAGGGTGAGGGGATAAGAATCACATAAAGCCAAGCAAGACTTGGCGAAGTACCTTATTTCCGATTGCGCAGAGCCAGGATAGGCATTTGACTTTTCGCCCAATCGAAGTATGATAGCAATGTAGATAGGAATCTACCATCATTGTAGCCCTCGCCGTAATCGTATTTCACTGGGGAGGGTAATGTGGATGATCGGCAGCCGACCTCTCTCCAGGGAATTGTCCCGGTAGACTTGGTCGGCTGTTTTGCTTTTCGGGCTCCCCAATCCTGCTCAGATGCACGTGTCGACGCATAGTCCCGGACGATGTCCTTGAGTTGAGTAAGGCTGTGAAGTATGGCCCGGAGTCTGGATAGCCAAGCGTCAGTACAAGAATCCCGATGTCAAGCCCGTACGCGGAAAGGAGCCCAATGTACACGCCGGGTTTCTTCAGGCGAGAAGTACTGTTGGCAGCACGGATCAAGGGTGAGATGCCTGCTGAAACGAATAACTCTAGCCGGCGTAATTGCCGCCGTTCTGGCCATAGTTGGCCTGGTAGCAGACCTAGCAGGACTATTGGAGATTCTACCAGGCACATCTACACGGATGACAGGGGACTTTCGTATCGCTATTGCTGGCTTTGCAGAGAAAGGGCGATCTGGCGATTCGGGAATAGGAACTGAGCTTGCCCAGGGTGTCTACTTGCGACTGGAGCAGGCGTTTGATGGGCTTGGCCCGGAGCTCACGATTACAGTCTGGGGGCCTGATCAAGTTGGTACAATCAAGGGTCAGAATAGTGAAGAAAGGGCCAGCTCAGCGGCACGAGTTGCCAAAAAGGTCGGTGCAGATGTGATCGTGTATGGGATTGTAGACGTTACTAATGCTATGTGGCAGGTAACCCCTGAATTCTACGTATCGGCCGAGAACTTCTACCAGGCGGAAGAAATCACCGGACAACATGAGCTAGGCACCCCGCTTCCCATTGCAGGCCGAGGTAACATTGCCGATCGAATCAAGGTAAGCCGTGAACTGGATGCACGGATTAAGGCACTTTCTCACGTCACGATTGGTCTAGCCCATTATTCCGTTCGCGACTTTGAAGAGGCATTAGCAAGTTTCCAATCTGCCGAGGGAATCCCAGAGTGGGGCGACAACGAGGGACGGCAGGTATTGTATATACTCAGTGGCAACGCAGCTATGAAGTGCGACGATTTGAGCTTAGCGAGAGCATATTATCAGAAGTCAGTAAGGCTCGACCCTGACTACTCCCGCGGGTATATGGGCCTGGCCAATGTCTACTACAGGCTTGCTCTAAAGCCTTTCGAGGAAACTTCAGACCCGAGCAATACAGATGCCAGTCTGATAACTCTGGCGATTGAGACTTATGAGCAAGCAGCATCGGCCGCTAACCAACCACCGCTTTCCGACATTTCAACTAAAGTCCATTTCGGATTGGGACAAGCCTACCTTATGCAGGTCTACTCAGGGCACGAAGAAGCATTTGACCGAGCGACTGCAGAGTTTGAGGTTGTAGTCGAAGACTATGCTGATGGTGCCAACCCCCGGGTGCGGGAGATTGCGGCGGAGTCACATGCCCGATTGGCATTGATCTACGAGCTCTCCGGTTACACCACTCGGGCCATCGAGGAATATCAACTGGCGGCATTGCTCCTGTATGATAACCCAGATAGACAAGCATACTATGAACGCAGAGTTCAGGAACTAGAGAAGTGAATCTATGAGACTCAATAGGCTGTTAGGAGCGGGATGTGAACAGGATCATTAGACAGCAGAACGCGATAAGCGGGCGTGTAGTTGTGCTAGTCCATATAACCACTCTTATGCTTGCATTGGTATCGTGCAGCGTACCTTACGACCTTGAGGTCTCTCCTGCCAGTACAAACGTCAGTTCTACACCTGCCGACAGCAGTGCGGGCAGGGTCGCAGAGATGACTAGTACTCCAATTGACAGCCACATAGAAGGCGATATAACTGGGCAGAGTAATAGTGGTATTCCAGGTGACGAGGGTAGAGCAACATACATCCAGTTGGACAGTCCTAGCCAGAGCTTCTCAGTAGAAGATGCGAATAATACTACCCCGGAAGACGTGCTTCGAGAGGTCTCTTTCTCGCCTGACGCCGGGGGTGGTGGCTCATGCGGAGATATCCAGGATTCCTTCCAACATCCAACGATAATGCTCTTCGATGATGTTGAGTATCTGGAGTGGCGGGAAGACGCAAGTATATATGTGTGTGGCTGGCAGCCAGATGAACTGGTGAGTCACACGGTAGAATCCACTGATGAGGAAATCGTGTTTGAGGAGTTGCTCAGGGCTGGCTCTGATGGTGGCATTTATACCTCGTACGCCCCTGGCCTTAACACCCCAGAGGGCCTCTATGCTATCAAATTTGAAGGGGAGAGCGGGAGCGTTACACGGTCAGTTTATGTCGAAAGACCAACAGAGCCACGCCTGTACATAGAGGGCGAAGACAAGTTGATACTGTACAATTTTCGACCGGATGAACATGTTCGTGTGTTTGCGTATAAGGAAGTGGATATGTTTGTCAAGGGACTCGTTGCTTGGGATGAGTATCAGGTCGATAATAACGGTCAACTCATCGTTCAACTGGAGGAGGATATTGATTCTTATTCTTTCGAAGAGCATGTGGTTGTGGGTGATCTGTCAGGAGAAGTTCACGTTTTTCCATTTACGATACAGTATGTGCCGGGCAGCATCCTCTCACCTTACAGCGTGACAGTTTTTCGGCCCACACAACAGGACTTGCAGAGTGCAAATAATCTATGGAGGTTAGCCGCCTATCGCGATCTAAGAGAGCCTGGAACTCAAACCTATAACGTTACAGTCCGCTCTACCGATGAGTGGCGATGGGGGTTCTCATGGTGTGCCATGGACTCTGACACACTACAGGGAATTCGCAGCCCGCTCTCCATAGAATTCTCTATTGACGGAAGACAGCTGTCAAATGTACATATTCTGGAATACGACGATACTACATCAGATGGTTGGACTTGCCACCGGTGGTCAACTATTCTAACCAATTGGCCACCCAATAGGAGAGTTGAACTTGAAGTCTCATATGGTCTGACAGAGAGCATATACGACGGACGTGCAAGCTATCCGTCAGGCGAGTATCATCAGGTGATAACTGTGGACGTGGATTAGTGGCACGTTTAGAAACCGGCGCACCGAGTGAACAAGGGGGTCTCTAACCAGGGGGCGTTCCTGTCTGTGGGAGCGCCCCTGTACGTTTCCTAACCGGTGGGCGCAGACCCGGCAACCGGATCATACGACGCCTTGCGTCAGCGTCCCTATACAGCCACCACCTCGAACGGTGGCACAACCGGCTGGGTGGATGGCTCCTGGTTTTCTACTCCCAGGGTCTCCTGCACATTCCGCTCTGCCTCAGCATAAGGAATCCCATACCGGGCCAGGCTCTCACGGCGAATCTCCTCCACTTGCTCGGCAGTGGCAGTGTAGGCTGGGATGTTCATTGTTCTCAACGAGACCACCCGGCCATCCTGGCTGGCCACCGTGGCCTGGCGAGCGGGCTGGAAACGTAAGCGATCAATCCATTGCTCCCACTGCTCAGAAAGAGGAGAAAACAACTCGTGCTGGTTCTCCGTCTTCGGGTCTCGCTTCACCGCTTCAGCGTCCACGCGGCCGATCAGCTTGGCGAAATACTCCGCGTCCTGACGACCAATCCCAAAGATGACCTTGGTCTGCACGTTGGACAGCGCCCCCAGCATCCGGGGGGTGAGCTGGGACAGGTCTTGGTGGGCCACCGTCATGCTCATTCTGAACTTGCGCCCCTCGGAGAAGACGTGGGCCAGGGTCTTGACCGACCCCTCATTGGCCACGTACCCGGCAAACTCATCAATGGTCAGGTTCCACAGCCTGTGGCTCCGTCGCCGCCGCATCGCCAGCTCCAACCCGGTGACCACCAGGCTGCCGATCAGCCGGTTGGTCTCACCGTCCGAGTGCCCCAGATCTAAAAGCAGGATCTTGCCTTCGTCCATGATCGCCCGGAAGTCCAGGTGGTTGGCCCGCTGGCCCAACATCAGTTTCAGCCTGGGGTTGAGGCTGAAGGCGCCGATCTTGTTCAGCGTGCTCTCCCGCAGCAGGGGCGCTTCTCTCCCCCATTGGTCGTAGCGGTCGTGGAAGAACTCCACGATGCTGCTGTCCGTCACCCGCTCCAGGCACTGCTCCCGGAACTCGCTGTTGGTGAGCAAGCGCGGCATGTGCATCAAGGTCAACCCGTTTTCGATCAGCACAATCAGGGCGGCGGTTACCACGTTGGAGAAGTGGGGCGCTTCACTCAAACACTCCGGCCAGGTCCGCCGGAAGGCTTCCAGCACTGATGCCGCGATGTCATACGGGTGTTCGGCTTGGGTGGCCAGGACGTTGAAGGGGACGACGTAGTCGGTGCGGGCGGGGTCAACGTAGATCAACCGGTGGCGGATTTCGCGGTTGGCAAGAACATTGCGGGTGACAAGCAACCGGAGTAGGTCATCCACCAGCAGAGAGTGGGGGTCGATCAAGCCACAACCCCGTCCGGCGGCAATATCTTGATAGAGGCAGTACTCCAGCAGCTTGGACTTGCCCTTGCCGGACATGCCGATAACATACATATGGGCGGTGCGGGCTGATGAGGTTACACGCAGAAGCGGTGAGACGGGAAATCGCCACAGGCGGCCCAAAGTTAAGTCTCCAGGGCTCTGGTGTGACACAAAGGGCAGGTATAGCATTACCCTCTACGGTATCAGAAAAGAGGGGAGGGCTCAAGTGAGATACTGATGGCGCAACCCACCAACCGCTTCGGCTACACCCGCTCCCCGACGAGGCAGGCGGCGAAGTGCAGCCTTGGCTGTCGTCACTACCGAAGCCCCGCGAAACCCAGGCAATGGCGACTTGACTTTGCCACGAGTTGCAGTACAGTAACAATGTCAATCCGAGTGTAGCACCATCGCAGCCCTCGTCGCAGTCGCAGTTCACCGAGGAGGGTGGCATGAAGGATTAGCAGCCAACCTCCACCCAGGGAGTGATCCTGGTAGGCGGTCGGTTTTTTGTTGGTTGGATCGGGGTATGAAGATACTGTAGCACGATAGTGGGATGTAAACATGAAACTGCTCGACTCTCAGAACAGAATCAACGAATTGATGTCACGTTTCGTGGCGCAAGTCAAGGGTGCCACAGCAATGCGTAGGACTGACATCAATTCCACTGCCGAGACCATGTTGATTCCTCTTCTCGCAGAAGTGTATGGATACACAAGCCTCAAGAATTTGAATATCACCCAGGATACTGATTACCCTGCCGTTGACTTGGGGGACGAGGTTGCTCGAACAGCTATTCAAGTTACGTCAACGTCTGACAGTGAAAAGGTGAAAAACACACTGCGCAAGTTCATCAAATACAGGCTATACGAGGAGTATGATCGTTTGATCATCTACATCCTGACAGAAAAACAACAGTCATATTTAGGTAGTGGCTATGATGAAATCATACAAGATAAGTTTTCATTCGACAAAGACGAAGACATTCGTGATTATCGCGACGTACTCCAGGAGATTTCAGGATTCCAGATAGACAAAGCCCGCAGAGTAGAGAAGATTCTAGAAGATTACTTCGGGGCTTTTGAGCATGATAAGCAAAGGATGCGACAGCGAGGCTTGTACCCCTTCACAAAGGAAAACATAAAGATAGTTGGCGACTTTCGGTCGATTTTTTTGCGCGAAAGAACATATGGGACAAGTGATACACATTATACAATCATTGATGAGAGGCTGGTAGACGAAGTCAAATCGAGAATCGACAAGAACCACTTTTTCCTGATTTACGGAAACTCTGGTAGAGGGAAAACGTTCTTTGTCTGTACTTTGATGGAGCGGGCAATAGATCAATACGACGTGATAACGTATTATTCACCCCATTTCCACATTGGTTCAGTTCCAGAAGCGGATTTAATCCTTGACAGTGTAGAGGAAGCTTCAGCCACAGGAAAGCGCTCACTCTATATTTTGGATGATGCCCACTTAGTAAGGGACCAGTTGAAGAAAGCTCTGTTGCTTCGCGTTCGTGAAAACGAGAATCTACATCTTCTGCTAGTTTCTAGGTATCGAGAAGAAAATGCTATTCCTTGTAGCTACCTGGACAATGAGCTATTCAACAACTTCAACAAAACAGCTGAACAGACGCTCCAAAGAATACTTGAAAAGTTCTGCATGACAAATCACATAGAGTTAACGGAGCAAAGGGAGAATGAGCTAAAAAGCGAGATTGAAGGCTCGAACTTAACCTTTCTAACACTCCTGCTGCAAAGTTGGGAGAAGCTACTGGTCCACGACCCAAACGTCTCATTTGACATCATTCGTAGTAATGCCTACAAAGACTTCCTCGGATTCTATGAACACGGTCATTCCGAGAACTGGAAATACATCAATCATATTGTTAGCGCCCTTTTTCAGTATGAGATAAGAATCTACAAGAGATATCTTTCACCTGAGTTTAATACGTCTCTAGCAAAGCGTGGTGTTGAAGAATATCTAGCTGATCGAATGATCCATAGCAGGGTGGTAAGTGAAAAAGATGAGAGTCGACTTTATTACGTCTTCTTGGATTTTGAGAAAGGTGAAGAACAGGACATGATGAAACATGCATCCGAATTTCGATTCTACTTAGAGGCCTACGGGAAAAACCTGCAGTTTGGTGCAAGTTATAACCTTGATCGGATAGGGTTTACACGGTTGGTCTTACGGGACTACATATCAAAAGGCGCGGACTACATATCAAAGGGCGCAATGAACCCGCAGGATATGGTAGCTCGAATTGTGGCAAACGCTAGCGAGGCGGAAAAAGATACCATACTGCAATATCTGTACGAGGACCCTGAAGTTGGGCCTCTCCTTTATTAGAAGGGACGGAAAAGGAACATATGATTGATAAAGTACTTGAGCAGAATATTCAGGAGGAAAACGCTGAACGCATTTTCATTATGCGGCGTTTACGAGAACATAGCTACTATCCTATTGATGAAGTAGCGCGTAAACATCTGGAGACATACGTTGAAGAGGTTGGAAAATTCATCAACGATCCCAAGAGTTCTCCACTGAGTCTTGCTCAGGTCATCTCGCTTATGCGTACCTACGCAGCAATTGAGCCCTTTGAAGTTGCAGATGCCTTCTTTAGCGGGATTGGTCTGGTTGAGCTTGCTAAGCTTTTTGAGGGAGGGAGATTCTCTCTCCTGAATCAGTTTGTGACGTACCTAACGCATTACTTGCGAAGGGTAAATCATCCCTCTAGGCGGAACCAGCTTATAAGCGCTATTATCCAAAAGATTGACCTAGAGCACTATGCCCAGTATATTAATGAGAATATACGAGAACGGTGGGAAAAGGCCTGTCAGCCAGAATATGATTCGGAAAGCGCGGTAGCTTTGGCCAGCAATGTTACTGGTGTCAGTCAGCGCATCCTTCAAATGTCGAGTTTAGCAGAAGATCAGTCTACTAAGGACTCGGCTAGAGCGAAGCTCTCATCTATGTACTCCCAAATCGACTTCAGAACGTGGGGAAAGTTGCTCGAGGCCAAAAAGAAAGAACTTGGACCAGTACGTGGCATCCTTAATGCGTTTAGAAGGGCTGGTGGTGGCAAAGAGCAGGTGGTGCAGCTTCTGTCTGAATTGGACTTCAAGCGTTTGGCAATGTCGTATAATCAAGCACCAGTAGGTAACGTTACTCTATCAGAGTTCTGTAGAACATATTTGTCTACCAAGGAACTTCTACCAGAATGGAAGGTGTTTTTTGAAACGGTTGATTTTCGTCTCATATATCGGGGGGGAAGGCAGGGGTTCAATTTTGTTGATAACACGATTATCTTTCAAGTATTAATACAGGTTTTTTATGGGGATGAGACTAAATTGACGGAAGTTTTAGAAAGTTTTGATTTTGAGCAAATTGGATCTAAAGCACGCGGTAGGAAACCACGTAGTGTTAGTCAATTGTTCAAACATCTCGAAAAAACGAATTTAGGCAGAGAACGATATCGAGAATTCGTTGAAGCTTTTGGTGTGGATGAGTGCAAGAGGTGCTTACAGGCTAACGACAGCTATTTGCCAGTTATTCTTCGATACAAGTGTGAATATGATGATGAAGCACTAAAGAGATTTATGACATAGGTTAGCATTTTCCATTTGCGATTGAGTATTTGTTTCAAACAGTGGTTCTCTGTAAAGAATAGCTGACCTACTCTGAGTGAAGAGTATCGGAAGATCCCGAAATGGGGCAACGCGATCCAAGTGCCCCCCAAATATCTTTTCTGGACAACTCACAGGTCACCAACTGGCGTGACACTATTCTTGAGTCACAGCGGTTCATACATCGGGGTGGTCACAGGTACGTTTGTGTTGCCTGCTCTACTTAGCATTCGGCTCAATCTCATCGGACGAACCCCATCCTGTCGAAACTTACACAATGGACTACATCAGAGTGTACCAAGTCCCATAGCGATGCGTTCAGACTGGAGAAGGCAGGCTCTAAATGAAGGGCGACGCGCCCAGAAAAAAATCCCAACCTCTGGTCACAGCACCATCTCCGCCAATTCCTTTACAGCCGTCGTGAAGTCACACTTCCGCCACTTCATCCAGAAGTCAATCACCGACCCCCCACCGCAGCCAGCAAAGCAGTGCCAGTAGTTGCCCTCGGCGTTCACCCCGAAGCTCGGGTGGTGGTCATCGTGGAACGGGCACAGGCCGATGGCGCCGCTTGCCGTTGGTTTCAGGTCCACGTACTGACTGACAAACTCCAACACCGTCACCCTGGCCTTGATCCTCTCTGAAACCGTGCCTGTCAGCTCTTCTGGCAGCTCTGTAACCGCCGCTGCTGGCTGAGGTGGCACAAATGTCCGATAAGCCTCGAAAGCGGCCTGTGGAACGGTGTCAGGAACTCTCAGAGCATAAATCTGCTCGCGCATGGTCGGCGCCAAAGGGGACCCAGCGGCAGTGTAGAAACCGTAACAGCGGCCTGTCAGCCGGTGCACGCCAAACGGCATGCGGATCAGGGAGCCCGGCCCATCAGCCAACCCGTCCTGTTTCGGGAACAACTCCACCCCCTCGACCTGGTGGACTCTTGACAACCCCAAGCCGAAGGCTCGCGCTTCGCTTCCGGCCACTGCCTGAGCCAGAAACAACCACAGGTGGCCACCGCGCCGGCTTCTCTCCAGATACGCAGGAATGCTCTCGTCAGCCAACTCCCTGGCCAGGTGGCCCAGGCGCTCCCAGCCCTGTGGATCGTCCGCATCCAGGACCAGAAACCGCGCCTCGCCCTCCTGGTTGAGCAAATATGCGCCCAGAGTGATCTCACCCCGCAGGTGGCTAAACAGGAGTCCTACGTTCAGGAGCTCGTGCACGCAGACATAGCTGCCGTCATCAACCTGGCGGGCATGCAGGTCCCACCGCTGGACAAACCGCTGGGCCAGCACCAGGGCTGGCCGGGAGAGCTCTGTGTCGGGAACCAGCAAACGTTCAGGCGAGGCCATCGCAGCACCAGCATAGCACACCTTGGGAGTGCGCAGCAAGCGAAAGGGAATCGCTGCGGAAAGAGTGGACGCGAAAACGAGGGCGGTCTTGCGGGGTACTCCCCCTCATCCGAAAAAAGAAAGCCACTTGCCAGATGAACTGTGTGTTCTCCAACAAGTGGCTTATTCGCCGCGGCTCAATCTAATCCTCGATCACTCTCAGGTCCTTCGATCTGCTGGTGGATGAACCATTGCCAGACCTTGCTCAGGGTCTGGATGTCCATGGCTGCGTACCGCCCCACCTCGAAGGTCCCTCGATCTGTGACCACCATGGAATGAGTCACGCACCCCATGAAGCCGCTGTAGGCTACGGGTGCCGGGTCCCACTCCAGGACCTGATGCCGCGTACCATCGCTCTCTACCAACTGCACCGGACGCAAAACTCCTGCCCGAAGATAGCGCTCCTCTCTCTCGATGTCGCTCATCTCAGGGCCAAGCTCCAGGGCAGACGCGGCTTCTTCGTCGAGGGCGAACTCGACCCTCGCCAGTCCCACCTGAAGCGCGTACTTGTCCCTCCTGCGCTGCTCGACCAGAGCCTCCGCCTCCCTCACCAGTGTCTCACCGCCAGTCGCCTCTACTTGCATTCTGTCCCTCCTTGCGAATGCTGCAACTCGATCACTGCCTCAATGAGACGGGCTGCTCCCCGCATCGCCTGCGCATATTTCTCCCTCAGCGTCTCTCCCAACTTGACCCGGGAGTAGTCGTACCAGAGCCCAGCCAGCAGCTGGAGAAACTCCTCTGACCTGTCTTCTCTCGTTTGTGTCAGGGTCATCGCCTGAGTCAGAAACCGGTCGTTTTCCCGGTGATAGGCAGCCAGCCCTTCGTGCCCGATCCACTGTCCCACGGTGTACTCCCTGTCGGTCTCCGCTGCCGGGCAGCGTACCGCCTGAAGGTAGAACTTCGGCTCCCCCCCAGCCTCGGCCATCCTGAAGACCGGAAAGGATCGGCAGCAACTGGGCCGGTAGGGGTAGACCCCGCAAGCGCAGTGCTCGCCCTCCAGGGCCAGAAAGGGGCACGGTGGGAGCTGCTCATTGCCTCCCCGCCAGCGCTGCACCTTCTCGAAGTCCAGCCAGCAGACGGGCAGGCCGCTCTCCGGGCCGAGGCTGATCTGCCCATAACGGTCCAGGAACTCACCGGTCGTCATTCTCAACCCCTGGCAGAGCCTCAGGAGGTCGTAGGGCGTCAGGACGATTTCGCAGCAGAAGCAGCATTGGCCGCACCGCTGGCACTCGAAGCAGAAGCGGTCGTCGAGTGAGACCTCCTTGTTCGCCTTCTCGATCACCTCTTGTGGTAGTCCCCTTCTCATCTCTGCTCTCCTTCCAGTCCCCTGAACAGGGGAAGCTCATCCGTCCCGGTCATCACCGGCGGCGGTACCTCTTGGCCGATCTCCTCCTCGGGTCGTTCCTCCAGGTCCCGTTTCCTTCCCCAATCGGCGTAGGTCTTGCCGTTAAGGGTGACCATCTCCGTCTGCCAGTCGGGCGGGCTCCACCGGTTGGCAAACCGCCAGTTGGGGCTACCCGGCTCCAGGTCGACCACCAACGCATCGGCCTGGAGGATGAAGTACGGCCTCTCCCAGGCATAAAGCCGCATGTTGACCAGGCAGGCCCGATACAGATCCAGGTCTAGCTCTACCCCGAAGAGCGCCAGCTTCTTGTCCCGGTGCCGCCAGGCCAGGTCCAGCAGGAATCGGCCGGTGCCGGTGCAGGGATCGAGTACCAGCTTCCATCTCTGCCCATCCTCCTCCTGCATCTCCTCCACCTTCCCGATGGTCGAGTCGTTGATGTAGGAGACGATCGAGGGTGGTGTGATCACCTGCCCCATCTCGTCGATCGCGCATTTCTCCTCGCTGAACAGTTGCCCCAGATAGTCGTAGGGCTCATCGTACCAGGCCTCAAGCAGGGGTTCAGCCAGGGAGATCAGCCGGTCGGCCACCGGATGGTCCTCCTTGGGCATCGGGTGTACCCGGGCGTAGTCGGCCAGGAATCGCACCACCTGGTTGAAGCACTCCCGATCCGACCTTCTGGTCGTGGTCTTGCTGATCTCGAACATCGTCAGCAGCCTCCGGTATCCTTTCCGCTCCTCACTCGTCATCTCTCACCTCCTTGCTCTACTCCCTCGACCTCCGCAAGCCGAGAGGCTCAACGGGCAGATATTCGCCGTCCTCCTTCCTTCCTGGCGGCAGTGGCCAAAACAAAGAGCCGGTTCCGCGTTATCGGTACCGGCTCCATCCCTCTGGTTAGCAGTTCTCAAAGAGCGACTGTGTTCAGCATAGCACACCTGGGGAGCGCGCAGCAAGCGGCGCGCAGCCTCTGGCCATTGTCACGACCAAGCTCAAGCAATAGTAATTTGACTTAGTTGTGGTATGCACTATAATTGGAGTGTCAGTGGAGTGTGACACCATTGCAGTCCTCATCGCAGTTGTAGCTTGCTGAGGAGGGTAACGCGAAAGATTGGCAGCCGACCTCTATCCTGGGAGTGACTCTGGTAGGTGGTCGGCTGTTTTGCTATTTGGATCAGGGTGTGGAGATACTCTACAGATGCGGCATAGGATACACCAGGGAGCGGCAAAAACAGACTCTTAGTACTCATATGTTGGGCAGATAGAGTTCAAGCAGGTAAACTTTCCACAACCGTGCCCATAGGTTTATTGATTGGAAGGGGTCGAACTCGCCGGTGGGGTTGGTGTAGAATGGAGCGGGTATCTCCGGTAGTGCTTGGGTTTTTGGCAGACATCTGTTGAGGTACACGTGAAGCCGAACTCATTAGTGATCCAGCATGAAGACATGCAGACAAGGTGGTGAAGAAATGAAAGAGGCGTCGCTTTCATTGGATGAAAGCATAAGTCAATATCAAATTAGTCTGGAGGATCTCAAGGATAAATCCCACAAGACAGCTTTTCTTGCTGTACTATTGCAGCGTGACCAAGTTGCCAATTTGCTA
>Ga0315289_10004992_pt1 | contig 19701 bp, 17 predicted proteins | sample YL17G11_40_MG_FD_203452 | JGI IMG/M metagenome (GOLD analysis project Ga0315289, IMG submission 203452) | Sediment microbial communities from Yellowstone Lake, YNP, Wyoming, USA - YL17G11_40 | ecosystem: Environmental > Aquatic > Freshwater > Lake > Sediment | place: USA: Wyoming | collected...
CCAGCGTTCGTCCTGAGCCAGGATCAAACCCTCATCGGATATTTCAACCCCACTTACGTGGGACCGAAATCAAACGTAAGAGCCCACACTTTTCCTTCCGCTATTCAGTTGTTAAGGTGCCACCTCGACCAAAAACACATACTACAACAACAACCCGCGCTTGTCAATATGCCCTGACAGCGCGGGCGCGTCGCAGCCTGTTAATGAACCTCGAGCCAATGGTACTATATACCACTGGACGCCACCTGTCAAGCCCCTTGGGTACGGTGCCGCTGAAACTTGAGGTGCACGATCGTTCGCGTGCCCTCTCGCACCCTGGCCCGCTCGTCGATGCGGTGGCCGACCACCCAGGCGATGCCCCAGGAGGCGCACACTAGGGGCACCGCGTCTCGCTCGTCTCTGGGCACCTTGGCGTCCACCAGATAGTCCTGGAGCTTCTTCTCGCCGCCCAGGCCCAGAGGCCGAAAGCGGTCGCCGCGGCGGCGACCGCGCACTGTTAGCTGGCCGCCCACCGCCTGGTGATCCAAGAATGCTTCGCAGGGATCCGCGCCGACCTCCACCGTCTGGCCGGCCAGGGTCTCCGCCTCGATCAGCCAGCCAGCCACCGTCGTGCGGCCAGGCACGACCAGCGGCGTCTCGGGGATGGGCCTGACCTTGGCAGCCGCCTCTCGACCCACGGTCAGTCGCACGAATTCATCATCGACGGCGAAGGCCAGGCTGCCGGGAAGGGAGAGACGGCTGCCCGCCGGCTTGGCCAAGGCCTCCACCATGGAGTGGATATGGACGGCCTCGACCTGGCGGGCGTCGGCCAGAAGCTGCTGACAGGCAGCCTGCAAGAGGCGGTTTCTCATGGCGGGTGGCAGGGCCGCCAGCTCCGAGCGAGGGAAGCCCACGCTACCCTTCTCTTCAACAGCCAGGGCATCCCAGAAGGCCGTGGCCGTCCCCTCCAGGTAGGCCAAATCGCTGGCGGTGGCGGCGGCTAGGCGAAGGAGGGCGCTCTCGATCTTGGGGTTGTAGCGGCGGAGCAAGGGCAGTAGCTGGTGGCGGATGCGGTTGCGCAGGGGCCCCTGCAGGAGGTTGGTGACATCCTGGCAAGGAGATAGCTCCTCCTCCTGGCAGTAGCGCTCCGTCTCTCCGCGGCTCACCGCCAGCAGGGGGCGAACCAGGAGCAGGTTGTCGTGGCCAGGGAAGGGCCAGGAGGAGGAGGGCCTCATCCCCGCCAGGCCGGTCAGGCCACTGCCACGGACGAGGTGCATGAGCACCGTCTCTGCCTGATCGTCGGCGGTGTGGCCGGTGGCGACCACATCGATGGCCGCCTTCTCCGCCTGCTCAGCCAGGAAGCGATAGCGCAGCTCCCGCGCGGCTTCCTCCAGAGATAGGCGATGCTGGCGAGCATGGGCGCGCACGTCGCCCTGCCCAAGAAGGAGGGGAAGGCCAAGCTTGACAGCCAAGCGGGAAAGGAAAGCCTTCTCGCCCTCCCTCTCCGCCCGACGGCGCAAGCCGTGATCGAAGTGGGCCAGCCAAAGGCCGAGCTTCAGCCTGCCTGAGGCGGCCAGGTGGGCCATGACCAGGAGGAGAGCGGTCGAGTCGGGGCCGCCGGAGACGGCGAGCAGCGCTCGCTCAGCGGCGGAGAAGAGGCCATGGCCCTGGATGTAGCGAAGCACCCGCCGCTCCAGCCGTTGGCCAAAGCGACTGCTGGCTTGACCCTCCGGATGACTTCGCCCCCTCTTCGCCTTCATAGCATCCATCATGGAAACAATTGGGCGGCCCCTAGCCGCCCGAGTCTCTCCAACTGCTGCCATCCGGGTTCCCTGGCTACTGGCCGATGATGTCCTCCCACGTGAGGTGTTGCTGCTGCCCCTGCTCAGCCTGCCAGCCCTGCTCTCCCTGTACCTCGCCTTGGCTGGAGGCAGAGGTTGGCTCTGACAGAACTATGATACCCGTCTCGCCGGGGCCCACCAGGCCCAGCTCGCGCCGGGCTACCCACTCGATGTACTCATCGGAATTCAGGTAGTCTCGCAAGGCGGTCAAACGGTTGTAGCGCTCCTGTAGCCCCTGCACCTCATCGCGAAGGCGGCCCTCGTCCTGCCCAAGCTGAAACGATTGGATGGCATTGCTTGCGACGGTGAAGATGAGATAGACAACCACCACAGCGGTGGCCAGCAGCACCAATCGCCTAGGCGATAGCCAAGAGCTATGATTCAGTGACTCGCCTCCTTAGGCAGCAGAAGCTCACCACCAGCCGCCAAGTTTAGCACAACTTGTCAAACCTCACAATAGCGAGGCCGCCAGGTGGCAGGTGTCGTTGACGCTCATGACGATGATCCGGTCGCGCCCCATCTCCAGAACGCTCTTGGCGGCCACGCTGTGACGAAGGCGGCGGAAGTCAGCCAGCTCCAATCCCAGAACGCGGCAGAGGAGAGTGAGGATGACGAAGTTGTGAGTGACCACCGCCACCGTTCCCTGCTCCTGGCGCTGGCCCATCCTCTCGATGGCCTGCCAGGCCCTCTCCTGCACGTCCAGCAGGCGCTCACCGCCGGGCATGGGCTCATAGGCCGCCTGGCCGCCCAGCCATAGCCGGAGGAAGTGAGGATAGCGCTCCCCCACCTGCCGAAAGGTGAGGCCCTCCGTCTCGCCGATGTCCATCTCGATGAGCCCCTCGTCAACCTGCACCGCCAGGCCGTGAGAGGAGGCGATGGGCTCAGCGGTGGCCAGGGCCCGTTTCAGGGGGCTGGAGTAGACAGCAGCGATCGGCTCGTCCTTCAGGGAGATAGCCAATCGCTGGGCCTGCCAGCGCCCGTGCTCGTTCAGCTCGACGTCGGCCCGACCGAGGGCCAGGCCGGCCTTGTTGGAATCCGTCTCGCCATGTCGAACCAGGATCAGGCGCATTGGCCTCCCCCAACCCGTCCCTACTCCGGCTGCCCGTGGCGGCGCCAGGCCTGGAGCGCGGGCGAGGTCTCCTCCAGGATGAGCTTGCGGCGGTGGATGCGCAGGGGCGGCTCGCTGAAGCCGAGGGCCGCCGCCACCTGCTCGGCCCGACCAGAGGCCTGGCTATCGGTGCGCAGGCGCATCCCCAGGGTGCAGAGGCCGTCGCCAAGGCCCTCGAGCCAGAGGTCGTGCACCAGCGAGCGCAGGTCGTAGCGGCGCACCTCCTTGTCCCGCTGATGCTGCCAGGGCAGCGATTCCGCCGCCAGAAGCCTGGCCAGCGCCTGCTGCACCTCCTCGCGCGAGCGATCGGTGGCCACATCCACCTGATATTCGGACCAGCGCACCTGCGACTGCAAGGACGACAGGCCCAGGCCAACCTCTCGCACTTCCCCGATAGCGATGCCCGCCGGAAGCTGCTGGCCGACGGCCTTGATAAAGCTATAGGGGGTGACCCGCCGCGAGAGATAGACGTCCATCAGCTCGCCGGAGCTGGTGACTCCCACCGGCAGGGGAGCGGCCAGGGAGATACGCGGGCTGGGGCTGTAGCCCTCGGAGTAGGCCAAGGGGATAGCCGCTCGCCGCAGGGCTCGCTCCCAGAAGCGCATGAGGTCCAGGTGGGTGATGTGCTTGACCTCTTCGCCGCGAGAGAAGGTGACCCGAAGGCGCTGAACCCTCATCTACAGCCGCGTCACCAGGACGCGCTCGATCTTGCGGCCGTGCATCCGGGTGACCACCAGGCGCAGGCTGTTGTAGGAGAGCTGCTCCCCCTCGTGGGGGATGTGGCCCAACTGGCTGAGGACGAAGCCGGCCACCGTCTCGTACTCGCCCTCTGGCAGACCCATCTCCAGCTCCTCATTGGCGTCGTGGATGCTCATGCCGCCTTCCACCTGGACGGTGCGCTCATCCACCGCCTCGAACTCCCGCTCGCCGGGGCGCAGCTCGTCGCCCAGCTCCCCCACGATCTCCTCCAGGAGCAGCTCGGTGGTGAGGATGCCAGCGGTGCCGCCGTACTCGTCCACCACAATGGCCATCTGGTGGCCATCCCGCTGCATCTCCCAGAAGAGGGGACCGATGGCCTTGGTCTCCGGCACGAAGAAGGCGCTCCGCATGCAGGTCTCGATAGGGCTGCCGACGTCCACCTCGCTGCGGGAGAGGGCCCGCAGGACGTCCTTTATGCCCACGATGCCGATCACGTTGTCGATGCCATCGCTATAGACAGGGAAGCGAGAGTGGGGGTGCTCGGCGAAGATGCGATAGAAGTCGCCGATGGTGGTGCCCTTCTCCAGCCACACCACCTCCGTGCGGGGCACCATCACCTCGTTGACCTGGCACTCGCGGAAGCGAAAGACCCGCTCCAGGAGGTCGCCCTCCTCCTCGCGGAGGGCGCCTTCGCTGGTGCCGACGCCGATGAGCATGCGCAGCTCACCCTCGGTGACGGTAAGGCGACGAGACGGCCCTTCCAGGCCGAGGAGGTGGGAGAGGGCATTGGGAGCCAGGGCAAGAATGCGGACGACCGGCGTGAGGAGGATGACGACCAGTTCCACCGGCCGGGCGGCGAACAGAGCATAGCGCTCACCCGCACGCACGGCGAGGATCTTGGGCGTCATCTCCCCGAAAATGACGGCCACCAGGGTCATGATGATGGGCGCCAGCACGATGCCCACAGCACCTAGCAGGCTTATGGCTATGGCCGTGCCGAGGGCGGTAGCGATGATGACGAAGGCGTTTTGGCCCAGGATAACGACGGCGAAGAAGCGATCCTCCCGCGCCCGCAATCGCTCCAGGGCCTGCGCCCCCTTGCTGCCCTGCTCGGCCAGGTGACGGGTGCGGATGCGCTCGGAGGCAAGGATCACGGCCTCGGCGCTGCTGAAGAAGGCGAAAAGGAGGAGGCTTATGGCAAGGGCAACGAAGTTGACAGCGAGAGCTCCGCCCCCCAGGGACAGCGATTCCTGGCCGGGAAAGTCCAGGGCCGCCCCGAACGGGCCGCCGATGTACATTGCTAGAGGTTCAGCCCCTTTCCCACGGGTCGCCGCTGGCCGCCTGCGGAAAGAACAAATCGGCGATGCCAGGCCGCCGACCCACCGTGATCATAGCACATCGCCCTCAGGTTTCAAACAAGGGGTGTTCGATCGGTACGTTGGCGACAGCGCGTCACCTCCTGCTGCTGGCGTAGGGGAGGTTTCTGAAGGAAGTCAGCCATGTAGCCTTACGAGGCCTGCGAGCCCGAAGCGGGCGGAGACTAGCCGCAGCAGTTTTGAAGATTGATTGAGATTTCCATCGCGATCCTATTGACAAAACCATTGTGGCGTAAACTAGGTGCGCTCGCACGGCTCGTGTGAGCGGGGGTGCGGCGAAATGCGCGGGAGCTTCGAGGCCCGGCGCAACCGGAAAGTAGATAGCGGTCGCTGCCCGCCTTAGGCGGGGGCGGCCGCTATTTGTTTTGGGGAGCAGGTGAGCGGGCACGCAATCCCGCTCGGAGCTTCCCAGGAGAGGGGGTACTCGCGATGAAGCTTCACGTTGGCGGAAGGCTATTTCTGGCGGCCGCGGTCCTCGGCGCGGTCGCTGTCTTGGCCCTGGGGTTGTTCCTGGCCCTGACGGTCCGCTCGACGGTTGCCGGGCCTAACGCCGACCCGCTGAAGCCCAACCCGGGCCACGAGTGGAGCGAGATCGGCGATTTTCCGGAGGATATCATTCTTCCGGGCAACGTCGGCGTCAGCACGCACGATGATCTTACGGCCACATTAACTGTAAAGGGAGATGGGGAGTTCTACTGTCCTGATCAAAGCGTTGCCAACCACCAGGACAGTTATATACGCCTTGCACCTAGTTGGTGGCCTCAGTGCAATGCTGTCACAATAGACCTGAATGAGTACCGGGCCAATAACCGCTTGCTTATCTCTGCGTACGATGCCGAGGGCGGCAACTTCATATACAGCGAGGACCCGCCTGGGGGGACCAGTCCGGGGCCTAGCCAGGGTTTCGGAATAGCAGGCGGCAACGGGATGGCTCCGCTTGAGCGTTTTGTTGTTAACAGTGACGAGACGTTCCTTGGCTACTCCATATACCCGGGCAATGGAGCTCAGTGTTATGGCGGTAATGCAGCTGGTAATCTGTATGTTCGCGGCCAGGTCGGCATCGGCACAACGAGCCCAGGGAACTACAAGCTCAATGTCCAAGGCGGGACCGGCAATGCCGTTTACGGTGAGACGAGCGGTGCCCCTGGTACGACAGCTGCTGTCTATGGCTACAACGCCGGTAATGGGGATGCCGTCCGCGGCGACTGCACATTCATTGGCTGTAAGGGTGTGCGTGGCGAGAACACCGCTTCTGGCGTTGGAGTGTACGGCAAGGCCGGGATTAACGGTGCAGGAGTCGAAGGTGAGACTAGCGGACCCGCCGGTAAAGCAGTTGCTGGCAGAAACACCGCTGGCTTTGGGGGATATTTCGAAGGAAAAGGTTATTTCTCTGACGCTGTCGGCATCGGGACGACCGATCCCCAGAGCGCTTTGCAGGTAAATGGCTATGTGCAGCTTGCTTTGACGGGGAGCCCCCCGCCGCCTGCGGATTGCAGCCTGGCGGCTCACTTCGGCCGGATGAAGTTCGATCCGATGACGCACCTCCTCTGGATCTGCGGAGTGGTGCTGACCATTCCTACGTGGATCTCAAAGTGATAGCAGTAAGGCAAAGGCAAGAAAATGGCTCAACAAATGGCGAATGCCCGGAGCAAAACGCTATGAAGACGAAATTCCTACGATTGGGAGCTTTGGCCCTGGTGGTGACCGTTCTTGGCGGCCTGGCGGCCGTCGCCCTCGGTGCGCCCTCGCCGTTCAGCGCCGGCTCTGCTTCTGCCTGGGCGACCGTGGCGTGCAGCGTCAAGCCATCGTGCGACGCGGGCGAGGTGGCGGTCTTCCGCATGTCCTCCACCACCAACGCCCATGCTGGCACGCCCAGCGGTTCCGCCTATGGGAACGTCGTCTGCTGCGGCGGCGTGGACGGTCTGGGCACCAACTGCAGCGGCGTCTACGGCACCGTGCTCACCCTGTCGGCGGCGGACAACGCACACGTCGCATCCGATGGCAGCTACCCGATAGAGGTATGCCTCTCGGCTGAGACAGAGGAAAGGGTCGATTGCGTGTATGGCCCTAACTGCGACGTTGGCTACGGTTGTCTGGCCACGATCTCCGGCAGTACCAACGCCCACGTGGCCGACTGCGACGGCGTTGATGACTACCTGACCAAGGTCTGCTGCTACGCTGGCCCGGTCATACCCGTCGGCGGCATAGTCGAACTCCCCGTCGGCCAGCCCAACTCCCCCGCCAGCGCCGCGGAGGGCTCGCGGTCCTCGGCTCCGCCGTACACCGCCGTGGCCGGCGGCCTGGCGGCAGCCGCGCTCGCCGTCGCCGCAGGCGCCTGGTACGCCAAGAGGCGGTTCAGCCGGGGCTGATCCGCCTTGGGCGGTGGCGGAGGCTGGGCTAGCCAGCACACCGTTTGGGGTCCGTACGTAGACCTTCGACCATCAGGGGGTGGCCGACAGTGGGATCTTGCTCGCCTACTGGCTGCGAGGGGTGACGTTGGCCCGCACCCAGGCCACGATCTCGTCGGTGGAGGCGCCGGGCCCGAAGATAGCCCGGAAGCCTATCTTCTGGAGAGCAGGCACGTCCTCCTGGGGGATGATGCCGCCAGCCAGGAGGATGACGTCGTGCAGGCCGCGCTTCTTCATCTCTTCCACTACGCGGGGGAAGAGCTCCAGGTGCGCTCCCGAGAGGATGGACAGCCCCACCAGGGCCACGTCCTCCTGAAGGGCCGCCTCGGCGATCATCTCCGGCGTCTGGCGGATGCCGGTGTAGACCACCTCCAGGCCGGCGTCGCGCAGGGCCCGCGCCACCACCTTGGCCCCGCGGTCGTGGCCATCCAGGCCGGGCTTGGCAATAATGACCTTGACCCTTTCTTTCGTCATAGCCACCTTGTCCGACAGATCGTCCCTACCCGCCTGACTCCAGCTCTTGCTTGAGCCTGGCCATCTCCTCCTCCACAAACTCCGCCAGCGTGCCCCGCGGCATGGCAAGCCTCTCCATGATCCAGGTGACCAGCCCGCCCACGATGGGCCAGGTCGGGCCGTAGCGAATCGTTTGGGTGATCTCGGTGCCGCCGTCAGGTAGCGGCCGGAAGCGATAGCCCCCACCCATGAGGGCCAGGGGCTTCATCTTCCACTCGAAGCCCGTCGGCTCTATCTTGGTGATGACGCCCTTGACCGCCCTCCTGCGCCCCTTGACCTCCTGCACGAAGCAGAAGGTGGTGCCCACCGCCGGCAGCCCTTCAGACATGTAGCGGTACTCCTTGTGGGCCTCCGGCCACACATCGACGTAGTGCTTGTCGAAATGCATGAACCATTCCATGACCTTGGCCGGGGGCGCCGTGGTGCTGATAGCCTTGGAGACCTCGATCATTGGCGCTCCTCCGCGCTCGCTATTTGCTGAACGTGCGGCGAACGACTGAACCGTGTCATGTCATGGCCTCACTCCAGCGGCTGGGCCAGCTCCACCAGCACGCCCTTGGTGGAGCGAGGGTGGAGGAAGCAGATGCGCCCCGCCAGGCCCTGCCGCGGCTCCTGGTCGATAAGCTCAACGCCCTTGGCCTTAAGGTCAGCCAGCTCCTTGTCGATGTCATCGGTCTGCAAGCAGATGTGATGGATGCCCTCGCCCCGCCGCTCCAGGAAGCGCCCGACGGGTGTGTCCGGGCCGAGGGGCTCCAGCAGCTCGATCTCGCTCCCGCCGATGGTCAGCAGGGCGGCCTTCACGCCTTGGTCCTCGCGGACCGCTTGCTCGTGGACGGGCAGACCGAGGGTGTCGCGATAGAAGCGCAGGGCCTCCTCCAGGTCTCTGACGGCGATGGCCAGGTGGTGGATCTTCTGGATCACCCTAGATTCCCTCCTTGCCCTAGAATACCATGAACTCTCTCTGCTCGCCCAGGACGCGCTTCAGCAGCCCAGGCGTAGGGATCAGGCGCTGGTTCACAGCATCGACGCCCAACCCAAAGCCCTCCAAGGTAAACACGCCCAGCAATGGCTCCGTCCCTTCGTCGCCAAATACTATTAGAGTGGGTTGCGTTTCGCCATCAAGGCGGACCACCGTCCAGGCCGTATCGTAAAAGACCTGCCGCCCATCAGCCATGATGAACGGCCGCTGCCGCGCTGGTCGAACGCCCAGACGCTCCAATACAGAGCGTGGTACCCATGTGTAGGTAGCGCCCGTATCTACCAAGGCATCCAGCGCCTCGAAGCGCTGGCCCTGCGAGTCGCCGATCTCGATGCGGACACGAAATGATCCCATGACCCGCCCCCTAGATCACCATGAACTCTCTCTGCTCGCCGAAGACGCGGCGGAGGACGTGGCAGATCTCGCCCAGGGTCAGGTAGTTCTCCACGCACTCGATGAATATGGGCATGGTGTTCTGGTCGCTGGCGGCCACCTCCTCCAGCCTGGCCAATAGCTGGCGCACCTTGGCCTCGTCACGGCTGGCCCGCACCTGCCTCAGCCGCTCGAACTGGCGCTCGGCCACCGCCGGGTCCACCCGGAACCTGCCCTCCAGGGGCGGCTCCTCCGTCTGGAACTTGTTGAGCCCCACCACCGTGCGGCGGCCGGCCTCGATCTGCTTCTGTATGCGGTAGGAGTTCTCCTGGATCTCCCGCTGGGGAAAGCCCTGCTCGATGGCCGCCAGAGCGCCGCCGATATCATCGATGCGGTCGAGGTAGCGCTGAGCCTCCTCTTCGATGCGCTCGGTGAGCTCCTCCAGGTAGTAGGAGCCGCCGAGGGGATCGACAACGTCGGCGGTGCCGCTCTCGTAGGCAATGAGCTGCTGGGTGCGCAGGGCGATCTGCACCGCCTTCTCGCTGGGCAGGCAGAGGGCTTCGTCCATGGAGTTGGTGTGCAACGACTGGGTGCCGCCGAGGACGGCTGCCAGGGCCTGAAGGGCGGTGCGAACGATGTTGTTCTCCGGCTGCTGAGCGGTGAGGGTGGCACCGCCGGTCTGGGTGTGGAAGCGCAGCATCATGGAGCGGGGGTCTTTGGCCCCGAAGCGGTCGCGCATGATCTTGGCGTAGAGACGGCGGGCAGCGCGGAATTTGGCCACCTCTTCCAGCAGGTTGGTGTAGGAAGCGAAGAAGAAGGACACACGCGGGGCGAAGCTGTCGATGGCCAGGCCGGCGTCCAGGGCCGCCTGGATATAGGCGATGGCGTCGGCCAGAGTGAAGGCCACCTCCTGCACGGCGGTGGATCCTGCCTCCCGCATGTGGTAGCCGCTGACGCTGATCGTGTTCCAGGAGGGCAGGTTGTCCTTGCACCAGGCGAACGTATCGGTGATGAGACGCATCGAAGGACGAGGCGGGAAGCTGTAGGTGCCGCGGGCGATGTACTCCTTGAGGATATCGTTCTGGATGGTGCCGCCGAGCTTGCTCAGATCGGCCCCCTGCCTCTTGGCCATCGCCACGTACATCGCCAGAAGGATGGCGGCGGTGGCGTTGATGGTCATGGAGGTGGTCACCTTGGCCAACGGGATCTCCCGGAAGAGGAGCTCCATATCGGCCAGGCTGGAGATGGCTACCCCCACCTTGCCCACCTCGGCGCTCGCCTGCGGGTCGTCGGAGTCGTAGCCGATCTGGGTGGGCAGGTCGAAGGCCACCGACAGGCCAGTCTGGCCCTGGGAGAGGAGATAAAGGTAGCGGCGGTTTGTGTCCTCGGCGTCGCCGAAGCCAGCGTACTGGCGCATCGTCCACAGGCGACCGCGGTACATGTTGGGCTGGACGCCGCGCGTGAAAGGGAACTCGCCGGGGTAGCTCAGCTTCTCCTGATAGTCCCAGCGGTCGAGGTCTTCCGCCGTGTAGAGGACGTCCACCTCCTGGCCAGAGCTGGTCTCGAAGGGATCGTCCCGCTCGGGCAGGCGCTCAAGGATGTGGGCCAGGGTGCCATCCTTCCATTCCTTCTTGCTTCTGCTGGACACCCTACGCTCCTGCTGGGACTCGCGCCGCCGGTTCAATTCAGACGAGAGGAAAGACCTCGACAGAAGTGTAGCTCAGGCAATAGGGAGTGTCAATTTGGAGTGCTATTCAAAGACAGAGCATGGGCATGCTATACTGGCGCTCGAATGGCCTCATGCTCAAGAGTCGGCCGCTAGGTGGTTGCATGGGATCGCCCTCAGAGCGCCTGGCCTCTGTTGCTGCCCTCGGTGTGCCAGCAATGGCTTTCCGGTAGGGGCCGCCCCTGTCCATGCCTTCTCCATTCGGACGAGAAGACCCTCCAGCGAAGGAGGCCGCCTCCTTCAGGAACTGGCTGCTGCTAGGGGCCTGCGCCGTCATCTGCGCCCCTGCCCCCATCCTGCGCCTCCTCCTCGTCACGGGGGTCATTGGAGAGCTGGGAAGCGTGCCGGCGGTGCTGATCTTCGGCTCCGCCATTGTAGCGGCCGCCTTCATCCTCACCTGGGCATCGGAGACCGCCGAGAAGGACATCTCCCAGGGCCTGGCACTGGTGGCCATCGCCCTCATCGCCGTGCTGCCTGAGTACGCGGTGGACCTCTACCTGGCGTGGACGGCACACGGCAGCGCGGAAAATGCCGCACTTGCTACGGCCAACATGACCGGGGCCAATCGCCTGCTGGTGGGCACGGGCTGGCCGATGGTGTTCTTTCTCTATTGGCTGCGCACGAAGAAAGGCGCCCTGCGCGTCGGCGGCCACGAAACCTCTCTGGCCCTCATCTTCCTGGGGGCAGCTACCTTCTACAACTTCGTCATCCCCATTAAGGGCAACATATCGCTCATCGACACGGCCGTGCTCTTCAGCCTTTTCGCTGGCTACGTTTACCTGGTTTCGCAGGCGCCTGCGACCGAGCCGGAGCTGGTGGGCCCTGCTTCCACCCTGGGCTCCTTGCCCAAAGGGCGGCGCCGGGGCATGGTCATCCTCCTCTTCCTGTATTCCGCCCTGACCATCGTCGCCGCCGCCGAGCCATTCGTCGAGGGGCTGAAGGGTATAGGGGAAGATCTGGGCATCAGTAAATTCGTCCTCATCCAGTGGTTCGCCCCGCTGGCCTCGGAGGCGCCCGAGCTCACCGTGGCCGCCATCCTCGCCTCGCGCGGTCGGGCGCTTGCCGCCATGGTCATGCTCATCTCCTCCAAGGTCAACCAGTGGACGCTCCTCATCGGCAGCCTGCCGGTGGCCTATGGCATTTCGGGCGCCCACCTCTCGCCGCTGCCGATGGACTCCCGCCAGGTGGAGGAGGTGTTCCTCACCGCCGCCCAGTCAGCGTTCGCTGTGGCCATCTTCGCCAGCCTGAGCATCTCCACCCGAGAGGCGCTCCTTCTCCTGGGGCTGTTCGGCACGCAGCTCTTCTTCACCGATCCCGCTGTGCGCTACGCGTACGGCGGCGTCTACCTGGCGCTGGCCGCTTTCACCCTGTTTCAGGACAGGCACACCCTGCCCATCGTCTTTCGAGAGGCCAGACGGCGAGGCGGCAAGTCGCCCGCCATGCCGACCGGTCCACCAGGGGGCAAAAAGGCGCGAGGGCGAACGAAAAAGCCGAGCCACTAGGCCCGGCCATGCGCTCGGCTCAGCGAGCCTGGTGGGGGATGGGCTGGGTATCGCTCCAGCGGGCGCCAGCCCTACTGGACGAAGCAGTAGGAATATTCAGGCCCTGTACACCGTTCCGCAACCGATAGGTCGCCCAGCTCTGTGGGGGCAAGGCGTAGCATCTCCCAGCCCGATGGGCAACACATGGGGTCTGTCGACAGGTATGCGTCCATCACCAGCTCTATGTACTCGCCGGCGGCTCGAACCGAGACCATCTCGCCTCTGACGGCGAACTCTTCTGAATACGCTGCGTGAAACCCGCCATTCCTCCACACCAACGCCGTGATGGTCGGCGCAGGGTGCTGCACTCCCTCTGGGCCACCCTCCAGGCCCGTCTCCAGGAGCAGCACATCACCGATCTCCGCCTCAAACTGCACGGGCGTCAGCTCAGCATGAACAATGGCAGTCGCAGTCTGGGGCTTGTTGTCGACCACGGGGCCGAGCTCCTCTGGCGTGTAGATCGCTGGCAAGAACTCGTAGAGGTTGAACGCCCTCTCCCACGAGCCATCTGCCCAGCGATACACCTCCAAGTACTGTCGGTCCGCATCCATCACCCCGCCGTGAGCCCCGAGGCCCGGCGAGGCGACACGCTCTTGCAGGTCGTAGGCGAGCTTGGCAAACGTCTCGTTGTTCAGCTCCAACTCGCCCATGCTCAGGTTCTTGGCAACGGGGTCAGCCATCTGCTGTAGGGCGCCCAGATCGGGCCCTGTCGGGGTTGCCGCAGGCACGGGCGTTGAAGTGGGGCTGGCTTGAACGGTCGTGGCAACGATGGTGGTCGGCGTAGGCGCAGGGGATGAGCTCTCCTCTGTCTCCTTGCAGCCGGCGAGCAGCACAAGGACTAGGAGGAGACCCCCCAGGGCCGGCCAAAGCCTCCGGATAGCGATTCCTCGAGTCATCTTCCCCTCCGGTCAGCTAAGGGCCCTGTTCCTCGGCGTAGCGAGCGGTCACTGTTCCCCCATTCTATTCGCAGTCACCAGAGTTGACAAGGGAGTGTACCCGTTCGGTAGCGTAACCTATTCTGTGTAAAAAGGGGGCGTACCCTTTGCAGCAGGTAAGAGAAGAGCAAGCTGCGAAAGGAGGACGCCCATGGTGAGCATAAAGGCTTTGGATGCTGTCACGCCAGCGGACCTGTGGCGGGAGGTGCCGCTGGAGGAGGAGTTCTGGGAGGAGGCCCGCGAACGGCAACGGCGGCTGCTGAAGGTTCTGATAGAGGGGGCACTGGAGGAAGAGCAGGTGGAGTTGCTGGCGGCTGGTCGCTACCGGCGAGTGGAGACGCGGCGGGGCTACCGCAACGGCTTCTATGAGCGGCACCTGGTGACCCAGATGGGCATCGTCACGGCGATACGGGTGCCCCGATGTCGATGGGGGCAGGGCGAGTCGCAAGTATTCAGTCGCTACCAGCGGCGCCAGGCCCAGGTGGACGGGCTCATCCGCGAGGTGTTCCTGGCTGGGGTCTCCACCCGCCGCGTGGGCGAGACGCTAGAGGTGGTGCTGGGGGAGGGGGTGAGTGCCCAGACGGTGTCGCGGGTGGCCCGCAGCCTGGACCGGGAGGTGCAGCGCTTTCATCGGGTGGCCCTGGCAGACAACGTCTGCTATCTGCTCCTGGATGCGGTGAGCATGCGCATCCGCAGTGCCACGGAGGTGAGGCGGCGGCTGGTGCTCTGTGCCTACGCCATCACGGTGACGGGGGAGCGGCGGCTCCTGGACTTCCGCCTGGCCAAGAGTGAGAGCCAGGTCGCCTGGGAAGCTTTCCTGAACCAGCTGCGCGAGCGGGGGTTGGCGGGCTACCACCTGCAACTCATCACCACTGACGGTTGCCCGGGGCTGCACGCCGGTCTGGACGTGGTCTACCCTTACGTCCCCCGGCAGCGCTGCTGGGTGCACAAGCTGCACAATATGGCCAGCAAGCTGCGGCGGGCCCAGCAGGCGGAATGTCTGGCGGGAGCACGGGCCATCTACCAGGCCCCCACCCGACGGGAGGCGGTGCGGCGCTACTGGGCCTGGGCTCGGCGCTGGCGGCTGGAAGCCCCCAAGGCGGTGGCCTGTTTGGAGCAAGACCTGGACGGCCTCCTGGCGTTCCTGGCCTGCCCCCAAGCGCACCGCAAGGCAGTCCGCACCACCAACGCCATTGAGCGGTCCTTCCGGGAGGTGCGACGGCGGACCAGGCCGATGACCTGCTTCACCAACGACGCCAGCTGTGAGCGGATCATCTACGCCGTGGTCAGTCACTTAAACAGGAACTGCGAGGGACGCCCCCTGCAGCAATTTACACAGAACTCGTGACACTACCATCAGGGTGAGATCGAGGCCTCGGCGGGACCCAGGGCGTAGCCCAATTGCTCGGGACGTAGGTTCAAGACTGCGCTAAGTCTTCGGTAAGTCTTCAGTGGCCCCACATCAGTGATCGCCGACACCGCCGAGGGGGTCGGTTGCCGAGCCCGCATTCGAATGCAATTCAGTGTGAGTAGAGCGAACATGGCTTCTGTTCCGGGCTCCCTCCTCGCGTTTTCCAGGGAGGCGGTTCACATCCTTATGCTGTGGGTGGCGAAACCGTCCCACTCGCTTATGGGCTTGCTCGAGGTCAGGGCGAATCCTTTTCTCCCTGCCTCATCCACATAAGAGATCCGCACTTCGCCCACAAGCTGGTGTGTCTCAGGGCTGATGACGAACGTCAGGCCGTCCACTTCTTCGACCAGATCAGATTCTCGGACCGTATCCACGCTCAGACCCAGCGACGGGTCGCAACAGCCGGTGAATTGGACCTCAACGCGAACGGGCCCCTGGATTCCCCTCTCCGAGAGCAACGACTTGACGGCCTGACCTGCGCCTGGAGCCAACGTGACTAGAGACATCGCCCCCTCACCATCCGTTTCAATTCGCCTAGTACGCCTGTCGGTAGAGGTTATAAACCTCCATCGGGTCGCTGACAGGACGTGCATTGAACAAGACATTCGAATCGGCAATTGCGTGAAGTGAGCACCGCACGAGGTCTTCTTCGGGAACGCCCACGTCGCGCAGCCTCATCGGATGGCCCACCTTCTCCATCAGGGCTTCTACTGCGTCCGCCGCAGCCAGGGCTGCATCGCGCTCTTTCATGCCTTTGGCATCGACTCCCAGGGCCTGGGCAACCAGAGCCAGCTTGCTAGTGGCATGATCAACGTTAAAGCGCATCACGTGGGGTAGTACGATGCCGCAGGCCGCTCCGTGGGGAACATGATGCAGCGTCCCCACCGTGTGGGCCATGGCATGGGCTAGACCAAGCTGGGCAATGGTGAATGACCATCCGGCCATGGTGGCCGCTATCTGCATGTTGAGCCTGGCCTTCTCATTCTTGCCGTCGGCAACAACGAGCGGCAGGTTCTCACTGATCAACCGTATAGCCTGGAATGCCTGACCATCGCAGATCTGGTTCGCCATAATGCTTGTAGCAGCCTCAACGGCGTGGGTCATGGCATCCATCGCACTGCCGACCGTCATGTCCTTGGGCAGGGTCATGGTGAACCGAGGATCCAGGATGGCTGCGTTCGGCGTGATCCTCGGGTCTGCTATGAAGAGCTTGCGTCCTGCGGTCTTGTTCGTGATGACAGCCGCGTTCGTCACTTCGCTGCCGGTTCCCGCTGTTGTAGGAACAACAATATGTGGGGTCTGCGGTTCAGAGAGCGCATACCAGCGGTTGATATAGTCATTGGCCTTGCCGCCACCCTTCAAAGTAACGCAGACTGTCTTGCCGGCATCGATGACGCTGCCGCCTCCGACACTGACGATGCAATCCGCCTGCAATTCGCGGGCCTTATCGGCGGCACCATCCACGGATTCGAGATCCGGGTCCTGCGGGATGTCGTCATACATGCCCACGCAGAAGTCGCCGAGGGCATTCTTGACGAGATCGGCAAGCCCCGCCTTCCTGACGCCGGGGTCGGTGAGGATCAGCGCCCGGCGGGAGCCCACCTCCACAACCGCCTTGCAGATTGAAGACAGAGAGCCGTGGCCGGCGATCACAGCGGTCGGGCAGACGTAGCTGAAGCCCTCCACCTTCTTGTTGTCCGAGAGAAGATTGAACAGGAAGTCGGTGTTGCGGTCGGAGAAGGCCGGCACGTGGATTCTCTTGACCTGGGTGTACTCTTCTAACCCCCAGTGGCCCAATTCGCGTCCCACACCTGACTGCTTGTACCCGCCGAAGGGGCAGTATTCTGCAAAGACATGGAAATCGTTGATCCACATGGTCCCCGTGCGGACCCCGCGGGCAACGCGCTCGGCCCTGGCGATGTTGTTGGAGAATACCCCGCCTGCCAGGCCGTAGATGGAATCGTTGGCGATGGCCACGGCTTCTTCGTCGCTGCCGTATTTGATGACGCAGACAACAGGACCGAAGATCTCTTCCTGCGCGATGCGCATCTTGTTGTCCACATTCGCGAAGATGGTTGGGGCGTAGTAGTATCCGCCCTCGAACCCCTTCACCTCGACACGCTTTCCACCGGTGATCAGCTCCGCGCCCTCTTCCTTGCCCAGGTTGACGTAGTGTTCAACCGTGGCCAGTTGCGCCTTGCTGACAACGGGACCCATGTGGGAGGTCGGATCCAACTGGTATCCTATCCGGTAGGATTCCACCCGCTTCCTCATCCTGTCGACGAACTCGTCATAGATCTTCGAGGGAACCAGGACGCGCGTCCCGGATTCGCACATCTGTCCCTGGTGAAGGAAGGTGCCGAAGCAGGCGCCTTCCACGGCCAGATCCATATCCGCGTCGTCCAGGATGATATTGGCCGACTTGCCGCCGAGCTCGAGCGTCACCTTTTTCACCGTATCGGACGCCATCCTCATGATTTCGCGCCCCACTTCGGTGCTGCCGGTAAAGGCTATCTTGTCCACATCCGGGTGGGTACAGAGAGTCTTGCCCAGCTCCCCTCCTGGTCCGGGTAAGACATTGAATACTCCCTTGGGAAGGTCTGCCGCCTTGGCAGCTTCAGCCAAGATAAGGGCGGTGAGAGGGGTGTTCGAAGCCGGTTTCACCACTATGGTATTCCCCATGATGAGGGCCGGTGCGATCTTCCACATCGCCAGAGTGCTAGGGAGGTTCCAGGGGACTATTCCCACGCACACGCCGACCGGTTCCCGGCGCACGTAGTCGCGGCCGGGCGAGAACGGATTCCCCGAGGCCAGAACCTCTTCCTCCAATGGGAATTTTGTGGCCGCGTAGGCGGCCAGATTGCGCAATAGCAGGCTGGCCCACATGACAAGAGTCTTGGCGAATCCAATGATTTGGCCTGCGTCCATGCATTCGGTCAAAACCATGCGCACGCCCTGCTGCGAAATCTGATCTGCAAAATCCTGGAGTTTCGCTATGCGTGCGGCCATGTCAAGGCCGCTCCAGTCTCCCCTGTCAAAAGCCCTGCGTGCGGCTGCTATAGCCGCCTCTGCATCAGCTTTTCCGGCTTGCGCAACCGTGGCAAAAGGGAGCCCGGTCCCCGGGTCGATAGATTCGAAGGTCTTCCCGTCTTTGGCGTCGACAAACTCACCGTCTATAAACAGTTTGTACTGTTCCATTGAAATCCTCCTCTCGCTCCATGAGTCTCATGAGTCTTGGGAGACAAGTGTGGGCGAAGGGGGCTTTCTACACTCACAACCGCCTCCCACGACCATCGGCAGGGTGGCCGGTCACATATCGGCAATGTAGTGAAGGTCAGTGTGGCAGGCGCCCGCGGCCACCATCTTCACCATCACCTCTCCCGCCTTGAGATCCCCCACTTGAGTTGCCGCTGGGACGGTAACGCTAGATGATCCCGCTCGCGGCTGACTTGCCTGCCGGCGCTCCTGCTCAGTGGTCGGGGCGGTGAGACTCGCCGGCTTCGGGCGACTGAATCAAAGATACCACCGGGCGGAGTGTGACGGAAGCTGTGTTGCTGGTCGGTGTTGACGGCACTCGTTCAGGTGGGAAGTCGCTGAACGACGGGTAACCGGGGATATTGTGGCCGCCACTGCGCATGTTGTCGAAGGGGCTGTTGGTGGCCGCTTCGGTGGGAAACTGGTCAGGGCGGCTGGATTTGAACCAGCGACCTCCTGAACTCCGTAGATGGGGGCAGTCAGACTACGTGTTGGTGGCTCTCGGGCAAGGCACCCATCGGGCCAAGGCACTGGTTCCGCGGATGTGTCATCCTTGCTGAGTAGCAGGCGGTATCTTGGCAGGTGGGGACCCTCTGGGCTGCGGCCGTAGTGAGGCCTCTGGAGGGCCGGGTGGGATTCGAACCCACGACTCCCGGACTAAGAGTCCGAGATCCTTTGACTCCGCCGACAACGCTAGATTCGTCCAACTGGGATTGTGTGACTGCGTGAGGACCGACAGCATTCGCTGGGCGACGTGGGCACAGGAACCAGGTTGATGGAGTGCGTGCCTGCGCGTGATTACCTGCCTGAGAAGCAGGAGAGCATCGGTCGGCGATCAGCGCCGGCAGGTGCCCCGGATTGTCAATCAGGACGTGGACGGCTCCTCTCGGCCACCAGTCCCTGCCACGAACCAGAGGATGGCGTTGGCCACCATCAGGACGGGTGGCCAGGCGCGTCCGCGAGAAAGCGGGCGGCCTGAACCCTCAGTCGGTTGGGCTCGTACTGGGAGGAGTGGTAGAAGCCTCTAGCTCGGCAGCACGTAGATCGCGACCAGTGAGTAGTGCAAGGCGCTTCCAGCGACAACCAGCAGGTGAAAGACCTCCAGGTACCCGAACACTCTCGGCCACGGGTCTGGCTTCCTAACCGCGTAGACGACTCCACCCAGCGTGTACAGTACCCCACCCAGCACGAGAAGCGCCAGCGGGCTGGCCGAAAGCCGCGCCGCCAGCTCCCCCGCCGACACCAGCGCGAGCCAGCCGAGGATGACGTAGAAGGCCACCCGGAGCCATCTCGGCCTCACCGGCCAGGCCAGGTTCGTGATGACTCCGGCGCCTGCCACTCCCCAGACCACGGACAGCATGGTGATCCCCCACGCGTTGTTCAGCACAACGAGGCAAAACGGCGTGTAGGTGCCGCCGATCAGCACCAGAACCATCGAATCGTCCAGCCGGCTGATGATCGCCCGGAAGAGGGGCGTCCAGGTAATCCGGTGATAGGCCGCGCTCGTGCCGTATAGGAGCATCAGGCTCGTCGCGAAGATCGCCCCGCCAACGTACGC
>Ga0315289_10004993_pt1 | contig 19701 bp, 19 predicted proteins | sample YL17G11_40_MG_FD_203452 | JGI IMG/M metagenome (GOLD analysis project Ga0315289, IMG submission 203452) | Sediment microbial communities from Yellowstone Lake, YNP, Wyoming, USA - YL17G11_40 | ecosystem: Environmental > Aquatic > Freshwater > Lake > Sediment | place: USA: Wyoming | collected...
CATTGCCGCGCCATCTTGCCCTCGGGTGAATCCGCATCCCGAGGCGTCCCGTGGAGGTTCGGCCTTGAACAGTTATGCACCAGGATCTCCCCCGCAATAAAGCAAGATGCCCCCTCGATGGACAAGTCGTATACGTCATCCGCGTCAGGCAACTCCTCCACAAAAAGAATGCTGTGGTTCCGCCCCAAACAAGCACTCCGAGCGTGCGCAGCACTGGCAAGGATTTGTTCCCGGCGCCCTGCCCGATTCAACCGTCTCAACTCCTTGAGGTCATACCCTGCGGCAACCACATAAAACTTGAAGGTGTCAAAATCGTACCCGCCACTTCGCGCCGCGTTAGTCACTGACCACGCACAACTTTGAAGCAACGGCTCAATCTGGCCCCGCGTCAAACCTAGCCAACCCGCAGATTCTGCACCTCGACGCACGCGGATTTCTCCACGTTGCCAGCGCTCGCGGAGGAGCTGACTTCGTCGAGCCCGAAGTGCATCCGTGAGGTGGTCTGCATGCCCAGATAAATGGTCGTGAGCAGACAGACCAACAAGATTCTCCAAGCGGTTGTCCAACTTGTTCCCGTTTCGGTGGTGAACGTGCTCAAAGGACTGCCCGCAGACCTGCTCGAAAATAAACCGATGCTCCCGAGTGACCTCGGGAGCATTCGAAGGCCACAAGCGCGCGTACCCCAGAGAAGTCCCTCGTGCCAAAGCAAACACACGATCCCCGGGCTTGAGTTCATCCGCACGCAACCACCCACCGGAAATAAGTCGGATGCGGTGGTCAGGGGTCAAATCCAAATGGCCTCGATGGTGGTGACCTGTGCCCATCCAATGCAGGCGAAGCAGCCTCCTTCTGCCAGAACACCAAGCACGAAGCACCTTGCGAATGGTAAGCTTCCCCGCATCAGTGTAGCAGTACGCCAAATCACCCACTCGAACATCCTCAACTGGGACGCCTTTGGGGAACTTGGACACGTCGCGTACGACTTCTATCAAAGTCCCCCCGCGAACGCAGCTCATTCGCCCTGTGCGCGCACCATCGAGCAGAAGGGTCGGGTGAATGCGGCCGTCGAGGCAGATGTGCGGAAGCAGCCCTGCCGCGTGGTTCCCGTCGAGATAGACGAGCCTGCGATAATCGAGGATCTCGCCGACCACCGGATGGGCATCGCGCATGTCCTCCAGCGCCTCGGCCGAGGTTGATGGCTTGCCGGTTGGGGTAGTCGTCTCAACCTTCAGCCCGAGGTCCTTGTAGAGGAAGCGACCGATGTCCTGGGTCGAGTCGGGGTCCACCCCGCCATGCGACTTGATGCGCGTGAGCATCTCGCCCTTGGCCATCGTCAGGTAGGTGTGAAACTGCTGCACCGCGTCCTTACTGACCGGCATGCCCCACCGCTCGACCTGATGAACAGCATCGGACGCGGGCATGAGCACCTGGCGATACACCCTAGTGATGCCGGGGTCATCGGCCTGTGCCTGCCGCTCCAACAAGAGATTGAGGCGTGCGGTCGAAATGGTGTCCCGGCAGCAGTAGCGGAGCAGCAGGTCTTCAGGAAGCAGCCCATAGGCGAAGTTCAACGGCTCGTCCCCGTACCGGATGGACCCTGCCACCTCCGGTCGCAGCAAGCCGATGTCACCCCCGAGCCCATCGAGTTGTAGCGTCCGACCCGCCTGCTCATTCTGGCGTGCCAGCTCGCCGACCCGAGAACAAGCGCCGGCAAGCGCACCTTGCGCCTCGGCCTTGTGCCCACCCATCCCGATCAATTCGGCCATGGTCTCAAGGCTACCATCCGCGTCCGAGTACAGCATCTTGCGGAGCAGCCGCGTGTCATCGCGGACACCGCGAACAGATATGCCGAGCCCAAGACGCAATGCAGCCAGGTCGTACTTAATGTTCTGGCCCACCTTCGCAACGGAAGGGTCGATAAGCAACTGCACGAGCGGGCTGAGCACATCCGGGTTAGCGAGTGCGGCAGGCCCCCATATCCACGACGTATCGGATGACGCAGCGGAGCAAGCCAAGCATAACACCTGAAATGGGCCGCGCCACATCTTGCCGGCAGTCTCCGTGTCGAATGCAAACCATGGGGCCGACCGCAGGGCAGTAGCCGCCTCCTGCGCGTCTTCGGCGGTCTCGACGACATGCCCGGCCTGTCGCCACGGAGGCATGGACATGGTATCAGCTCCCGGGAGTGCGACGCGGACATCCTCCTCCATCCACTGTCGGTGGAACCGATTGCGAGTCGCATCAGCCGGGTCCTGCAAAAAAAAGACGGGCTTGTCTCCTGCGAGCCAGGTGTACCCGCCACGCACCGTCAACGGACTCGGACTCCTGCCCGTGACTGCCAATGCGGCAAGCCTGCCGAGGAGCAGCACACGAGAGGGCTGCACCTCGCCAAAGGTTGCCGCCAAGTACCGCCGGCACATGGGAGCATGTACCATGGCCTCAGAGGGACCTGGGCAGCACCGCACAGCATAGTCGTAGGCGACCGGACCAGACCACGAGCGCTCGACCAGCTTGCGAAAAAACACGGACGACTCGGACATGAACGGCCTGCCGATGTCGTCTTCGCGTCGGCCCGGGCTGCCTCCAATAATCAACAGACCGCCAGCAGCACCCTCCGCGGACATGCAGCGGGAGCGAGCCCCTCTTCCAAGGGGGCACAAAGAGCACCCGTGGTCCACCTCGGCACGGGGTGCTACCTCGACCGGCAGTCGGTTGTCACCAGGGTATAGTGGCAGGTGGATCAATCGCGTCCGTCCATGATGGCCAGGGTGCGGGCGACACGATCCTTAATGTTCGAAATCGCGCGAAGTGTAGGCACGTCTGCTTTCTTGGCTTCGCACTCGGCGACCAATGCGGCCTCGCCCTCGATGCCCATCTTGTCACGCATGATGTTGATCACGTCGCGGAGCTTGGAGCAGCCCTGGAGCGCCTCAAGATAGCCGCCCGGTTGCGGCACCAGTGTTTGCACTGGCGTGGCATCGGCAATCGGCGGAGGTTGCACCTGCGGCTGCAACTCCACCACCTGCGCCTGGGCTGCAAGGGGCGCGATGACCACCTCGGCCTTGGCTCTCTGAACGATGGCGGCATCCTCACCAGGTGGCAGCGGCTTCTCCAGCGTGTCGCCAACCATCGGGTCCACCACCGTCAAAGTCCCGATAGCCAAACGGTCGAGCATCCGCTTGGCGAAGTCGAGATCCACATCCTCCACGATCAACCGGAGGCCGTCCCACTCGACATAAGCCGAGCGGCCGAGCACCTCTGCCTGCGCCTTGAAGCCCTGAAGCTCTAATATTCCCATCAACCCACCTCCAGTGAGCGGCGCGCCTCGTCCATGAGCCACGCCAAGTCTACTTCATCAGGGTCCTTGCAGGGCGGTAGCCGGACCCAGCCAGCGCGCACACCCTCGAACCGGAGCCGCATCGCGAGCATCTCGGCCTCCTCCCAGGCGTCGCCGTCGAGCACGATGACGACTGGCCTTGCTGCCGTCCTCATCGTCTGTACTTGCGCGGTGGTCGGCTTACCTAAGACGGCGGCAGCCATCGGCCACAAAGCGAGGGCATCGAACACGCCCTCAACGATGAGAACGGGGGCCTCGGTCGCCTCCCGTAGCGCGGCCTCGTTGAAAAGATTGCCGGTCGTCCCAATCACCATCCCCGGTGCGTTCAGGTACGGACGCCATGACCCGGGCCGCCAAGCCCTGGCGACCCAGCCGAGCCAGCCGCCAGTCTCGGTCAGGACAGGCACCACGACGCGGCCTGCCGTCTTGCCGGACAGACAGCACCCGATACCAACCGAGCGCCAGACCTCGGTGTCAACGAGGCCACGGCTCCGCAGATACTCACGAGCAGGTTCGGCGCCGACGGACGTGATGCCGGGCTCCTTCCACAACGGGAGGAAGCCCTCGGGCGGAGCCACAAGTGTCGCGGGCTCGGTCGCGCGGGGCTGGCGAGGCCCGGCGATAGGCGCGAGCATTCGCTTTTCCTCGGGCACCTCGATGCGGCCACGCACCGCGCAGCGGTAGCAGGAGTACCAGCCTGTGTAGAGATTGACCCGGAGGCTCATCTTGCGGTCCACCTTGCCTGCGCGGTTGATGCACGCGGGGCAGTTCGCGCTCCCGTAGGTGCCCGCCGAATTAGGGCGAGCAGACCGCGCGGCCTCCGCAACAGCGTCATGCCCCCAAATCATAGCGGGTTCGCAACTGCCCCGTTCCACGGACAGGGCCTATTTGTGATCTCTGAGCACATGTCACAGCCCACCGTGCATCATCGACCGCAGGGCCTTGCGGAGCGCCGTGCGGGCATCCCTGTCGAGCAGAACGACCAGCGCAGGCATACCGGCACAGCCCGCTTTCCGGTCATCCTCGGTCGGCCTGCCGATGCCCAGGCAGACATCCTCGCGCCCGTAGCCCCCCGTGACGTGCAGGACCATGCCGTCCTCGCAGGGGATGATCACCTCGTCGAATGCTTCTTCGCCCATGTCATCCTCTGATTCCGAAAAGTGTTTCCTGCGACATGCGTTTCGCCGCGATCTCGCAGTAGCGTTCCTCGATCTCGATGCCGATGGCGCGGCGACCTAGATCCTTCGCGGCTCGGAGAGTGGTGCCGCTGCCCATGAATGGGTCGATGACGGTCTGTCCAGGAAGCGTGAAGTCCGACACGAGCGAGCACATCAGCGCAAGCGGCTTAGTAGTTGGGTGCGGCCCACCCGACACGATGGGGTACTCCCAAAACCCATGACGCCCGTGTCCGTTCCACGACTTCTTACCGCCCGCGTGCATGATCGCGACTCCCTCTCCTGGTTGGCCCGGCCTGTCGCCCGTGAACTGCGGCACTCCGTTGGTCCTGCGCCAAAACCCGGCCCGCACCCAATGCTCACCAGAGGCATCTCTATATGCGCCGAACATCTCCAACGAGCAGAACGCCACGATCCATGCCGAACTGGAAGCGATTAGCATCGGAACAACCGCTCCTGGATCAATTGGGTCGAAGTTGATCTCACTGGATGTGGCCCTAAAGCCGTGGCGGGCGCCCTTGTGTGTTTTGGCATCGTAGGGCGGATCGCATATGACATGATCGGCCTTGCCAATCACCGGCAGGATCTCCCTGCAATCCCCGTGATAGATCGTAATTCCTGCGTGGTCATAGTACGGTACCATCCGTTAACCTCGCTCCGTGTTTCTCTCGCTGTTTACCAGCACGACCGTCGTACGTGAGCGCCTCCGTGGCTTTCGGCGGGGCTTGCACTTGGGGCAGAAGTCCTTGCCACCCTCGGCAACGTGCTCCCAACCCTTCGCTTTCAACTCCTCGCGCATCGCATGGGCATAGAAGCAACGTCGCGAAAGTCCGACGCTTCCGCACTTGTCGCAACGAACCTCAATGAAAATCACGGGCGGCATCCGTTCTCTGACTGCTTACTTCTCTCGCTGTTAAATCCGTGGCCAGGGGCGAGTACCTTCACGTCTCGCAAAAGGCGGGCGGTCTCAGCCGCAAGGATGGGATCTCCCGTCATGTCGCCACACTGCGGCATTTGCGTCGGGGTCAGGAGGCCGTACCCGAAGGCGGTCGGCAGCGGCAGGGTGCCTTTGCGGCTCTCCCCGGTGCGATTCTTGGCGACGAACAGCGAGATTTCCTTGCCGTCCACGTCAACGGTCAGCGTGATCACGAGGTCGGCGACCCGCACCTTGTGCTGCGAGTCGGCAGCATGCTCCAGGTCGAGCCGGTGCCCCTTCTCGCCCTTGCCGAGCCGCGTTGCCTGGCTTGCAGTCCAAGCCCAAAATTGCTGCTCGACTGCCAGCAGGCGGAGGCCCTCGTAGACCAGCTCCATGGTCTTGTACGAGCTGCCTTCCTTGCGCATCTTGGGGTCGGTCAGCTTGTCAGCGTAGTCCACGACGAGCAAATCGATGGGCCGCTTTGCGCCCTCCACGCACTGCTTGAGCCAAGCATCGATGTCCGCGACCGTCGTGACCTGCGCGGTGAAGTACCGCACCCATGCCGGGCCGAGGCGAAACCGCTCCAGCTTCGCCCGTGCGCACTCCGGGTCGTTCATGATCGCGTCGATTGGCACCCCTGTCATCGCTGCCTTCATGCGTGCGAGCACGATAGCCTCCGGCAGCTCCAGCGTGGCATACGCGACGTGCAGACCGCACATGACGGCGTACGAGGTGACATGCGATAGGGCCATACTCTTGCCCGCACCTGCCCCGCCGATGAACACGCCGAGCTGCCCGCGAGGAAGTCCGTTGCCGATCTTGAAGTCCAGATCGCTGACGCCCGTCGGCAAGCGGTCAAGGTATTTGAGCTGGTCGATGGCCTTGAACGAGTCGCCGCCGAAGCGTATGCCGGCAGTCTCCTCGGTTAGACCAAGGCTGCTAGCCCGACTCAAAAGCTTTATCGAGCGGTCGAGATCGCGACGCGCACCGTGGTCCTGCATGCCGAGCATTAGCGCGTCGTGCTGTATCCGCCGCCGCAGGACAGGGACCGCCTCCGCGAGGATAACCTCGTCTGACGGCAAACCGGCGTCCTCGGCAGAATCCATCATGTCGGACACGGACTCGATCTGTGCAGCGGTGACCTTGCCTTCGTGGCACCAGCGCCGCAAGCGCTGGACAACGACAATCGTTGAATCCGGCCCGTGCCCGGCGTCTTTCTCCACGGCCTTTGCGGCGGACGCCGCCAGCCTAGCAGACTCGGTGTTGAGCAAATCGATGTCGAGGTCCCGACCGATCTTGGCGAACAGCCGAGGAGAGGCACACAGCCTGGTAACGAAGGCTGCCTCGAACGGGGCACTAAACTCGTAGCGGTCAGGTGTCGGCACGAACCCCTCCTCTGTTCTCTACCAACCGAGCCAGTCCCCGCGGTGAAGACGATCATTCAATAACCGCTGCATTTCGGCGGTCTCGCGATTCGAGTCTGCAACCTTCTGCTCGAAAGAATGGCCGGGGAAAAACACTTCCTTGAGCTGCGCCTCGGTCTCGCCTGTCAAGCCCCTGCGCATGAGCGCCATCTGCATCATGGTCATGCGACGCATCACGTCTTTGCCTGTCGGGCCATAATAGGTCTGCCCGCCAAAGTACAAATGCGCCTTGCCCAAGAACCAAGCCTCCTGCTCGGCGATGCGCTTGACAGAGAACATCCAGCGTAGGGGCGGGAAAACTGGCTTGCCGGTCTTGGTCCGATCCTTGCCGAAGCCACGCCACTCGTCGATTGAGAATGCTATCCAAGCGGCAGGCGAGATGTCACGCTCGCGCAGGTCCTTGACGGCGCCACGAACAGTAGGGAAAAACTGACTGCGCTGCAACGCACCCCTTGCGGACAGCATCTTGCAGGGGGACTTGTACCTGGCCTCACACGCGCCACGATAGGCTCGCATGACCCAATCGACGGCGGCCTCGTCGCTCATGTTGGATGGTATTTTCGGGGGCTGGGGTTGCTTGGCTGGCACCATGATGCTCGGCCCCGGATAGGGCGGCAGGCAGCCTTTGCCCCAGCGAGGCAACTCCGGGGACGAGGTGGTGTGGTTCGACCCGCCGAGCAGGTAGCCGCACCCCTCGACAAAAGGCTCAGACGGCTTCGAAATCGTGGCACCCATACCAGGATCACTTGCGCGGGAGGAGCTAACCCCTTTTTCGGCGCAAAAATTAGGCCCTGTTTTTGCGGGCAGGACCTTGGCAACGCCGGGCTGAAAAACTGCGGGGGATTTCGTGGAGGTCGGGGACGAGATTTCGGCTAGGGCATAGGAAGTTAAAATCGGGGCTCTCTCCCCCTCTCCCCCCGAAAAAAAGAAAGAAGTGTCTGCCGCAGGCAGCCCTCTCTCTTCCTTTAGGAAGAGAGAGGAGTATTTTTTCTTAAGAAGAATAAGATCCTGATCGGTAGACCCCTCTTGAATATAGGGCTGGGGTGCCCATTTGAATTCAGCCCACGGAATACCTGCTTTTTTCGCCTCTCGTTTCGCCGCTCGTTTCTGCCGTTGATAGTCCTTTTCTGCCCGAGCCAACTCCTCGAAATCCTGCTGCACCTGGCGCTTCCGCCGCAGGAAGTGCTCGTCGGACATCTCGGGGTATGGCTTGGTCATGCGCTCCCAGATAGGTGGCTGCCTAGGCTTGGTCCTCGGCCTGCCTGCCCCCGTCCTCGCGCCACCCCAGGCCCTCGGTTGCGCGAGCTGCCAGGTGCCGAACACGATGGTGCGCCCAGCAGTCTCCTCCGCGTGGATGCCGTGGACGGCGCGGTGGAATACCCTGGCGGGCCGCATGCCACCTAACCGACTGTCGGGCACCAGCTCGAAACTGTGGCCGAGATTCTCAAGGAGCTGAAATTGCTTGAGCCGTCTGAAGGACCGCTGGACTTGGCGCCGAGTCAGCGGCTTGGCCTTCGGGTTCGCGCGCTCATCCGCTCGGATGACACCGTTTATCGACATGCGGACTTGCCCGGTCACGTCACTGCGCCGACAGACGAGCTGCGCCCACACCCGACCGGCCGCGTCACCGATTCGTTTTTTGAACTTGTCGAATGGCAACGGGCGCAGGTCCTCCATCGCATCTGCTGGCCCGTGGGGTGAGTACTTCGTGAGCTGCACGAACGGACGTGCGCCCGGGACCGGGGTGCCGTCCCGTTGCAGGAGTCCGGTCACGAGCTGCTGGATGGGGTTATACTGCGGTGGTCGAGGCGGGGGAAAATAAACCATAGGAAACCTCCTGGGCACCGAGAGAGTGTCCAAACTCGGGGGGTGTGAGCATACCGAATGGGGCTGGAGTAGCGGGAGACGATCCGCGTCCGGTACTTGCGCACCGGGCCACCCCAATCGGCTGGACACCCTCCCGCTGCCCGGGAGGTAAAATCAAATGCCGAAAGTGTAACATAATCGTCTCACTCCAAAAACGCCAAGCGCACCATAGTTACCCCCGTGCGCGGGTCGAACCATACGACAAGTCGCCGGTCGTTGCAAACAGTTTTTTTAGGCTGCGTCGGCAGGTAGCTCCATCTGGCCGTCTTCAGTGATCTCCTCAACCTCGAAGCCCTCGTCTCGGTATGCCTTGGCCCGCGCCTTGGCATGGCGCTCCAGCCAGCGGCAGCCGGTGTGGGCGCCCCTGCAACCGCAGCCCTTGTCGGCGAAGTCCCACACCTCGAAGTTGGTCTTGTCGGTCTTCGCGTCGGCGCGCATGCCGCGCCCGATGCGCTGAAGCGCGGCCACAGGGCTCGCGCCGCCGGTCGCGACGACGACACTGCGCAGGCTCGGGATGTCCACGCCCTCCTGAAATATCACGTTGCAGACGAGGACCTCGGTGTCGCCGCGAACGAGCCGCTGAATAGCGGCTCGACGCTCAGCCGTGTCGTCCTCGCCCCAGGTGAACTCGACCTGGAGGCCGCTCCGGCGGAGGCGCTCCTCCAGTATGCGGCCGTGGTCCACGCGCTGGACGAACACCAATGCTGGCTTCTCAGCCTGCGCGACCGCAGCCACCACGGCCGCGTTGCGCGTCTTGGACTGCACTATGCTCTCGGTGTACGCCCCGTGCCAGGTTGGGCGCTCGCACAGCTGATGTACCTCAACCATGCGGATGGTCGGCCGCGCAAGCAGGCCGATATCCATGAGAGCATCTGGCCGGATGCGATAGATGACCGGCCCGAGCCCGCCGAGCGTCAGCATGTTCCGGTCGGGGCTTTTCACCATCGGTGTACCCGACAAGCCGAAGCGGTAGTATGCCTCGACGGCGAGATTCGTTACTGCGATGTACGTGCTCGCGGGGAGGCAATGGCTCTCGTCGATGATGAGACCCTCGACGCTGCGCAGGATGGCAAGCACCTCCTCTCGCCCGCGCCTGACGGCCGCGTTCATGGTCTGGAAGGTGGCGACAACAAATTGACAGTCATCGGGTAGGTCTACTTGCCCGTCCCCGATGAGGCCAACCGGGCGCCCGGTTCGCAGCTTATATCGATCCGCCGTCTGCTGGAGAAGGTCGAGGCGGTGAACCATGAAAAGGAAACGGCAAGGCAGTAAAGTAGCGATGCCGATTGCGATTTCGGTCTTGCCCGAGTTGTGAACCACGAACTCATTGGCGATGTAGTTGTGGTCTGGCTCCTCCATCTCCAGGTCGAACACGTGCTCGGTGCCGCACGCCTCGATGCTCTCTACACGCTCCCAGCACTGACGGCCTACGACGTTCTTCCAACTCTCCTCCTTCCCATGCAGCTTAGAGTGCTCAACCTTCGACATAATTTCCAGGTTGGACAAAGTATTGTTCCTGGTGTTTCGGTCACGATGGTGAACGGCCATGTCTGGGGTCAAGAATGATAAGCCATCGGTTTGCCCAAGAATAATCCGGCCAATGAACTCAGCTAGCGAGAGAGTGTTCATGTCGGCTTCGGCAACGAGTCGGTGCTTTGGCACGCGGACGATTCGGCCGTCTCTGCTGCTGATGGTGGTCTGTCCATAGGGGTGATTTTCCATGTGGGCAAGGGCCTCATACTTTCTCCGCCGTGGAACACGCGCAGCGCAGTATGACGGCCAGCGAGCAACCGCGACTTGGTCTCCTGGCGCAATCTCGTGAAGTCGTTTCCACCCTGCTGGAGTGGAAAACCTGTGCCCCGTGGTAGCTCGAATCTGTCGGCCTGATTCAGTGGTCAGGAGAAATAGGTCCTGTTCCCCGTTGTCATATGCTCGGATTATTCGGTTCAGCCGGACGTAACCCTCTGGTGTCATGGATTGCGTGTATGTCGGAATGGTCAGGTCCCATGAGCACCATCTACCCGCACGGTTGGGAGTCGCTTTCCCATTGAATCGATCGACAACCGTACTGAGCTGAAATACTCTGGCACCACCGCCCCTGTTGATTAGAATTTGAGTGTCACCGGCAAGGCAGCCGGTTGGCATCCACACTATTCCGCGCTTATTTTTCGCCGCAGCCTGCACCGCCTCAATCTGGTGCGTGATTTCGCCCTTGACGGATGGGTGGTGGCGAAGCCACTCAAGGTCCGCCCCGGCATCAGGTTCGCACGGTCTGCGGCGTTCGTCGGCGACCGCCACCACATGGCCAAGCTCTCGCGCCTTGTCCCACGCCAGCCTGGCGAACCCTGTGGAAAACCTGTGCCCCGTGGGGTGGTAGAGGCTCACTTGTTCAAAGACGTATTTGCCCGAATAAGGCTTGTAGGTCTTCCGCTCGTAGGACATGAAGTCCCGCAGCCAAGCCTCCTCGGCGTCGGTCGCGCCCTCGACAGTGGTGCAAACGTTAGCAATCCGCCAGCGCATCACTTCGCCTTTGGCACCGCTTCGAAGCCGAGTGCCTCCGCTGCCGGCCCGAGGTATGCCGCCAGGGCCTCACGCCGCACGTACCAGTGTCCGCCCACGAGCTGGCCGGAAATTTTGCCGGCCTCGATCTGCCTGTAGATGGTACTCGGCGCCCGCCCGGTGATGCTCGCTACCTCCAGCACCGGGATGAAGCCGCGCTCCCTCATGATGTCCTGCTGCCGCATAAACCCTCCTACTACCCGCCGCGAGTATAGCATATTTCGCGTTTATTGCATCCTTTGAATATTTCGCACAGGTCCTCGTCCTCACGGATTGCCTTGCGGACGGTGGCGAGCTTGTACCGCAGGACGCCCGGGCGGACCCCGACCTCCTTGGCCACTTCGTTGCAGGGCTTGTTGTCCAAGAGCACGCGGGCGCACGCACCAGACGGGTCGTGCTCGGCAAGTACGCGTTCCACCTTGGCGAATATGGCCTCCCGCCAGGCGAGTGCGGTATGCTCCGCCTGCGGGTCAAACGCCCAGCGCTCGACGGGGCTGTCCTCCAGCGGCACGCCGACCGCCTTGACCTCGTGCTCGTAGCCGACCCGCCCGGTGACAGGTAGCTCCGTTCGGTATAGGTATCGTCGGAGCGCGTAAATCATAGTCATCATAGCGTGCTTCTCCAGTGGGGCGCCGGTCGGGCGCCAGGTGCGCTTTGCCTCCAGCGCGGCGAGCTGTGCCTCCTGCCGCAGGTCATCCAGCTCGTCGCGCCAGTACGTTTTGGCGTGATACCGCCGCGCCATGTGGTTCGCCAGCTTGGCTAGATTCTCCATGTGCGTACCCCTCACGCTGCCGCTGCGATGTCGGCGTTGGCAGCCTCGGCGAGGACGGCCTGGGTGACGGCAGCCTGGAGCTGCTCAAGCCGGCTGACGATAATCGGCAAGCTTGCGCCGAGCATGCCCTCGTAATCGGACAGTTTCATCGCCATGCGCTCGCACTCCGCCTTGCGGGTGTTCAGGGCGCGAGAGCCGAGGCTGCCCTCGGACAGCTCGGTGAAGATGGCGTCGATGCCAGCGGCGGCCTCGCGGGCTAACGAGTCGAGGACCGCCTTGACTGTCTCCTTCGTGCGCATCGCCGGGACCTCGCAGAAGTCGCCAGATATGCAGGCTACCTCTCGCCGAAACTGCTCGACACCTTGAGATGGCACGAAATAAAAACCACCGCGCTGGCACAGACTAACGGCGTTAAGTGTCGGCATGAGTGAGTGATTGAGTCAGCCACATAGAGACTTCTTCCGTGTTTAACATCGCCTGCTCATCACGGAATGCTTTGATCAGCTCGTCTCGAATGTGCTCGGCGCCGTCGATGTCGAGGCTGCCGCCCTCACCGAGGCGCACGCTGCCGACTGACTCCCAGCTCAGGTGCTCGCCGCCCTCGACGTGCTCACGCACGAGGGTCCAGCCGCGCTTGCTGTCAGGCCGCGGGCGCAGGAAATGGCGGCGGTCCTCGAAGCGGCGCATCGCCCGGGTCAGCGCTGTCGTCGGGCCGACCGGGTACGGCAGCCGCTTGTCGGGGACGCCAGCTTCCTTGAGCTTGGCGACCAATTCATCGTGCCGCATATCATGCAGGCTCCACCACACCATCGAGCCCGCGCTGTCGTGCCGCTCGGTCACCACTAGGTCCAGCTGTCTTGTCGTCGTCATCTCAGTCTCCTTGTTGCGAGCCCGGCCGCAGCCGAGCTGGTTTAGTCGATCTCGACCACGTCGCCCCATTCGCACGGGCGAGTCCTGTACCGGCCGATCAGGCACCAGATGACCTTGCACGCCGGTGGCGAGGCTGGCGCCGGCCCCTGCCCGTCAGTCATGAACACCACCACGTCCGGCCGCGCGCCACGCGGCCGGTCCATCAGCGCATTGAAGGCGGGCCGAAAGTCTGTGCCGCCACCTCCCTTGAGCATGGCCGCAGCCTGCTTCGCGTCGCGCACAGGTTGCAGCTCGTGGACCTTCGCGTCGCAGGCGCAGAGGTCAATGGTCCCGCCAGCCGCCCGGAGCACACCACTCGTCTCGGCGATGGCCGCCTTCAGCTCGTCGGTGCCCATGCTCCCGCTCGTGTCCACGACCACGGCGACCTTGACCTGCGGGGCGGACAGCGCGGGGAGCATCGGCAGCCCGGCGCCATACCCGATGCCGGCCTGCCGCCGCGAGAGCCGGCTGTGCGTGTGGCTCACCGCACCCATGCGGCGCCCGACCGCGGCCCGGACAACCAGGGCGAGCTTCTGCTGCCAGGGGATCTTTGGGGTCTCGAAGGTGGCGTCTGCCCAGCGTGCCCAGCCGCCGGGCATGTCCCCGCGCCCGCGTTGCGCAGCCTGGCGGACAGCCTCGGCGACCTGCCGCTCGATGCGCCGATGCTCGGCAGGAGTCCGACCGATGCCCTCGAAGGCCTCCTCCTCGGGTAGGGCCAGCCCGGCGCAGCTCCCGCACCTGCCTGCGCCAGGACCCGGCTTGATTGAGCTGAGGCTGCCGCCGCCCTCATTGCCGGCACCTTTAGTGTCGCCATCCGCATCATCATCATCACCATCGCCGGTGTCACCAACCTCGTCACCAGCACCCTGCCCCTTTGCATCCTTTGCATCCTTTGCATCCTTTGCCTGCCCGCCGTTCGCGCCAGGATCGCCCTGGTCGCGCCCGGACCCCTTGGCCTTGCCGGAGCCCTCGGGCTTGTCTGGTCGGCCGGAGCGGGCCTGCTTCCTCTCGCTTGCAGCCTGCTGTGCGAGCAGGTGGTAATACTCCTCAGCGGTCAGGCCAGGTCGCAGTCCGAACTTCTCGGGCGCGCAGACCTCGAAGGGAAACTCGCCCCCGGCCGCTATCAGATCGTCGTTGATCTCGCAGTCGGCCGCGACGTTCCACAGCTTGAGCGTGGCCACGGTCTGCGAGTCCAGCCGGTCGGGGCGCAGGATGGTCTCTGCCGGCAGGCAGAGCAGGCGGCGTGCCCGGGCTGCATGGTGTCGCAGGAGGTGGAGCGCCTCGTGCGTCAGGGCGGTGCCGAGGTGTTGGACCTCCCACGGCATGATCACCTCGGGGTCGTAGATCAGGACGCCGCGCTCGGACACTCCGAGCGTGCCCAGACCTGGCACCTGCCTCGGCACGAGGGACGTGACCGACGACAGGTAGTAGGCCCACTTATGCCGGACCCAATGCCGACCGGCGGCGAGCTTGTCGAGGGGCGTGGAATAAACGCCTCTGTATTTGGTGGTGGTGGCCATAGTCAAAAACCCGTGCTGTTGGCCATGAGATGCAGTCGGGCCAGCACCTTTGTTGCCGCCGGTGCCTCGTGGCGAAGCGGGCGGCCGTCCTTGGCCTTCGCCACGCACAGCACGGTCGCCGCCGTCAGGGCGATGTCCTTGGCCTTGTCGGTCACGTCCAGCAGGACCTCCCACAGCCGGAGCATCCGTGCGTCGCGCTGCGCAGCGCTGACGGGGATGACCATCGCGGCGCAGGCGGAGAGCACGGCCTCGGTGCGGTCGAGCCGGTCGTAGTCGGGCGTCCACTTCACCTGCCCGTCGAGCAGGCCGGCGATGTCCGGCAGGTCCTGCTCGTCCAGCCAGTTGAAGAACTCGGTCGCCGCGGAGGTCCCGATGAACGCGGCCACATATTCCTCTGTGTCCTCGCGGCTCAGCTTGTGCGCTCGCGCCGCCGCGAGCGCCCGGGCGGCGTACTCCCAGGTTCGGCGGCTCGGCCACGCGCGACCGAGCTGCGGGTCGTCGTCGGACGGCCGCTTGTGCAGCAGCTCGGGGCGGCGGCGGAGGAACGCGGTTACCTGCCCCGACGACCCCGCCCACTCTCCGGGCCACACGGCCAGGACCATCTGCTCCTCCAGCACTGGGTCGCGCCGCGACTCCTGTTCGGAGCCGGCGCCGCCGAGGAGGAAGGACGCCCATTGGTCGAACTCGGGGCCCGGCCAGTCGATGTGCCCGCAGCGGTTCGCGACCGATCCGGGGATGGGCCAGCCGCCGCCGGCCGTCTGTTGGCCGACGTAATTCGCCGCGCCGTACACCCGCGTGCGCAGCGGGGCCTTCCAGCCGCCGATCTCCCGGTTTTGCACGCCGCCCAGCAGGACGGGCTGGATGGCCGGCGGCGCTGTCGTCAGCTCGTCAAAAAATATGACGCCGCCGGTCTCCTCGGTGAAGCCGGCAGTCCACTCCGGCGGCGGATACCCGATCACCATCCGCCGCCCGCCCTTGCCGTCTGAGGTCTCGGACGGACACGGGGTTACGCCGAAGGCGCCCTCCCCCTTGGCGCCCGGCTGGAGCGCCTCGCACGGCATGCCGTACAGTCGAGCGAGCAGCTCGATGAGCGCGGTCTTGGCCGTGCCCGGCTCACCCCACAGGATCAGGGGTGAGCCCCAGCGACCGCCAGGCATCGGAGTAAAGAATGAAGCATGGAGGACTTCTTGCTTGCCCATAGGCTACTCCGGTTGCGAGGTCCCGGCCCCAGTGCCGAGAACCTGACAAGCACTATATGCAACTAATGCGAATAATGCAACAGTTATTTTTAGCAGAGGGCTTATCGCTATGAGATTACGAGGAAACTACTTTAGGGGGTAGGCTTCGCCACAGGTTCTGGCGCCACCTGTGGCGAGGGCTTGAACGCTGCGCGAAGGATCGCGACGAGATCGTCGAGGTAGAGGACGGCGATGGGCTTCCGGTTGTCCCCCTTGACCGCGGCGATGGGTGGCATGCGCGGAGCGAGGTTCGGGGTCATGCCGGGAATAGCGGACAGCTCGGACAACCGAACGCGGAAGGCCACCTCATCCCGCTCGGCCTGACGCAGCGCTGGCAGGAGAGGCGGTGCTGCGCCGACCTTGCACTCCCACCAGTATGGCGTTCCCTCCACGTCTGCGACCTCACAACCGAGCCGCGGCTGCGAGAGTCCGCGGCGGGCCTGCCGCCACAACGGACGAAGCCGGCGTGCAACCTCACGCTCCCACTCTGCGCCTTTTTTTCTGCTCAACCTACCCATGGTGATTTACCTCCTGCTCATATACTTGCGCGGGATCAGGGGAGCAGGAGACTAACGAGCGGGCGAGTCACTTCCCTATGATATCGATCCCACGGGAAACTGGGCCCAGGATCTACTTTCCTGCCCCACGGCCGCGCGACCTCGTCATGCCCCACGAGGTTCTTCGTCGCAGCCGTATAGCCAACCGCGCTGATAGCTAGGAGTACGGAAGTCAGCGACGCCAACAGCGACTCGGCGAATGGCTCCCACCACCCCTCGACCCTGCGACCGTCGGGGTAGGTCAGCGCTGCATGGATTGGCGACGCACCCTGGTACTTGCGAGGAGAACCATCTACCATGTAGTAGAAACCATCAGAGGTCTTTTGAAGCAACCCAAGATTGGCCATCTCAATGCCGATGGTTGATCGATTCCCGCTGTTGATATACTCGCCATCTCGCAATGGAATATCTGCGCGCCCCGCGTGCCATGCGACGCGGTCCAGCGATACCATCTGCGTGATCGCACCAGAGCGTCCGATGTGGTAATGGGCACTTACTTTACTCGCAGGGTCGCACAACCAGTTGACGGTCGCGGAGTCGGAGGGGCTCGCATCGTAATGAAGGACCACGGCGACCACCGCCGCACCTGCGCGGTCCTCCTGGTTCGGGCTGCGCTTGTAAACGATATCGGAGGTCATGAGAATCGACGCACACGGAAACCGAGGCACCATCCTCGACGACACTCGCAGCTCGCCGAGGCAGCCCCGCCCCGGGGAAATCCTTGTACGCACATGGTCTACCTCACGCCTTTCGACGAATTCGAGAGTTGAGTGTCCCAACGACTTCGGTGCCCGCAGTCGGCCAGTCTCCTGCGTAGGTCTTGGCCACGCCGTCGAGAAGCACCGCAGTGGTCGCACCGATACCGGCCAGTGCAGCATTCACGCGAGCGCCGCCCGCGACCTGCCAACCGACAGTATTTCCCGCCCCCGTGAGCGTACCTTGCACATTCAGATCGTCCTGGTCCACTTGCACCGCGACTGCGCAGTTCTGGAAGTCCGCGGAGAATCCTCGTATCTTCGTGGTGCCTAACGCCTGCCGAATTCCAGTGCAGTTGCCATCCCCAATGAAGAGATTGCCATTGCCTGACATATATGCACCATTATTCACGTAGACTGCTGAAATAGCTCCGACTGGTTCAATGGTGTTAGCATATAGAGACAACGTCGCGCCGGAGTCTAACCGCATCAAACGACCTGATGCGGTCCCATGCATATAGGAACTGGCCATGTAGAAGAGGCCGAACCCAAACGCATCAAGGGAGGCCCCCCCAAGCATGGCGATTTCGCAGTTCGCCACAATAATGTCTCCCTTGACGTAACCCGATCCCCACCCACTGTTGACAAACTGCGCGCCACTCGGGCTATAACAGAAGGCTCGACAGAACATGATAAAATAGTAACTCGTCACCACTTGAAAGAATGTCCATGGGACGGCTGGTTTGCCAAACTGAATATTCGTAAACAGATAAACGATGGTCAATGGTGATTCATCTCCACCGCCGGGTCCAACCGACCAACCATAGTCAGGTAGCTGTGTGATACCGTCCTCGCTAAACAGCCAGACTGTCGCGGGGGACGTGATATCGATGACACTGGCACCCGCGGGGAAATCTTCCGCGATAGTTAGTGTGTCAGCGGTGTTTGACACGATGACGGAGATGTAACCAGCTCCGCTTCCGCTCACAAACGACGCAAAGCGCCCCTTATGCTCGTTGATCGTCCAGGTCTCTCCAGGCGCGGTGAAGACGCGGAGCGCCGTCCGACTACCCGAAATGCTCGCTTGATGGATGGTCACTTCCCCGTTGAATAGAACACCGATTGACCCGAACAGCTCAGGTGGAATATTCCCATTCGGAACACCATTAGCTGAGGAATGATGTGATCCCGTACGAAGAAAACTATTCACTGCGTATGGACTCGTTCCCATTGTCCCGGGCTTCGCCAGGTGCTCACCCGCAGCGCAGCTCACAGTAATACCGTGATCAATAAACTGCGGGAGGATGTCGAGCGCATCCTGGCAATACTTGAGTGGTGCACCGAGTGCGTCATACTCAGCCTGATTGTGGACGTACGTCCCAGGTGCGGGACTCACGCCAATCACAGGGTCCACGCGCATCACAATGTTTCCTTGCGTAGCGCTTACCAGACCCAGCCCATCAGCGAGTAATGCCCACCCAAGAGCGTCCTTTATCCACCACTGACCAGTCGAGGGGTCCTGATATGTTGTTCCCCCTGGCATGTCCCGCAGTACCACCGGAGCAGCAGGCGCGTTCGGAGAGCCTGCATAGCCCAGAGATGCGGCGTCTACACTGGCGGCGCGGCGCGGCAGCTCCGCACCAGGATAGGTGAAAGACAGCATATTCAACCTCTCAGTCGTGAGTAGCAGTTGACAGGATGCGGTGGGTTAGATGTCCCGCCACGCGCTCCTGGTAAAGCACGGTCAGCGGCAGTTCGAGCAGCGCGCGCATGACTGCGGTGGGGTCATCATAGTGGCCGCTCGGAAGGGCTGGTGAGCACATGTCGATTTCGACGCCAGGGTGCAGCACGAACCCGCCGATCTCGGGCAGCGTGATGTCCGCCTGGCTGACGTTCTTGACGAGCACGGTGAACTGACGAAATGGGTGAGAAGCAGGCATGGTAACACCTCCTACCGCGCAGAGTATCACGCAGGAGGATTTCCAACAAGATATCAAGGGGAGAGCTTGAAACGCTGGGCTAGAGGCGCGGTGTCGTCGTGACGGCTGTCACGTAATCAGTCCAAGCCACCTGTTCGATGTCGTCATTTCGATAGCACGTGTAACACTCACCCGTCGCTGTAACCCACATGGCGAGGTTGGCCATGGCAGCCCCCTGATACGGCAGGCGCAGCACGATATCATTCAGCAACGCGAGAGGCATCACAGTCCCATCTGGATAACCGATCTGGAACATAGTTTTCGGTAGCGTGATGTTCAGCGGCTCACCGCCAGGCAACGGTACATTCCCCGTGCCTACGACGACTTGCAGGACTGTCCCGGCGTACGTCACCGGGTCTGCTGCGACCTCCGCCCAAGCTTCCGGGAAGTAGCTCTTCGTTAGAAACAGCGTCGCGACACTGTTGACATCGCTCTTCGAGATTGAGACGCTTTCCGGGGATATTGTGGGTGTGCCGGCGTCTAGCGGCCCGCGAGAATGCTCGATGGTGATGTCGCAAGGTGATGGATATGGACTGTTCGGGGCAACGTCAAATGCTGGCGATAGGATCTTGCCGAACGTCAGTGCCTCAGTTTTGCCCAGGAGGCGCTCAGCAGCCGCAGTCAGAGTTTCCATCTGTGGTAGGCCATTGACGAGAATGGGATCGCCATTTTCGTCAACCTTCACTATCACCTGCTGTGACAGACTGAGCGCCTGGTTGAGCGATATCCCGTACATCTCGGCCAGGTCTTTCAG
>Ga0315289_10004994_pt1 | contig 19698 bp, 1 predicted proteins | sample YL17G11_40_MG_FD_203452 | JGI IMG/M metagenome (GOLD analysis project Ga0315289, IMG submission 203452) | Sediment microbial communities from Yellowstone Lake, YNP, Wyoming, USA - YL17G11_40 | ecosystem: Environmental > Aquatic > Freshwater > Lake > Sediment | place: USA: Wyoming | collected...
ATTTAAACGGTGTAATGAGGCGTTATTACACGTCTGTAGCTGGTATGACAACGACTACAAGTACTACGAGTACAACTTTGCCTAGTGGGCAAAATTGTTTTGTAGTGCAGGATTATGATTCACCAAATGCTCTGCTTGATGGGGTAACAGTTACAATGATTGATCAGACTCATCCACAATCTTATCCGTGTACAACATCTGGTGGTATGTGTTGTATAAATCCACCCGTTTCTGATAGTTATCAATTAACTACATCCAAGGCTGGTTATGATGAGCTTATTTTACCTATGGAGAGTCCTTTCCCTACGGGTGCTGCTATGGCTGCTATGAAGGATTATCCGTTAAGCAATCCAACTCATTTGCTACTTAAGATAAGGCAGAGTTCTAAGGAGGAAACGTATTGTAGGAATGATGTTCCATTTTATAGATATGCTTGTTGGACTGTTAATCCTCATCCACAGAGTCCTTATGATATAACATTTAATTTGCTTTCATCTATGGATAATTATGCTGTTCCTATTTATTCTAGTACTATTAAGACCACAGTTGATTCTAGAATGTCTATTTATTTCAATAGGCCTAATTGTGATGATGATATATGGTATGATTATTATGCTGAAAATCCACCATGTATAAAGTCGTTTTTGCATGCTGATTTATCTGTTGGGTGTGAAATGTATAGTTACCCACCATATCCTGCTCCATGTAATCCAGCAAAATTATTCCGTACATTGGATAGAACACAGAGTATAAATCCACCACCTATCAATTACAAACTTAAGGTTCAGTTTGATGCTGTTGCAAGTAAGGTTTCTACGCAAAAACCAATGTTAGAGTGCTATCAGGATTCTGATTGTGTTAATTGGTGGGATCCGTATGCTTCGGGTAATCCTTCAATGTGTGATCTGAAGAGACATAGTTGTTCTGCAGGAGATCAGTGGGGGTGGATAGTTGATCCACCAGTTACTACGTATTCTAATGATAGACCAGTTATAAATATTGAGTTTGGTCAGGCTAGTATATGTATGGATAGTAGCACTCCTGGATGCACAAGATATGATCCTTCTGTTATAAGATATAAGGTTTATAGAAGTTCTGATGGTACCACTTGGAAAGAGGTAACTACGGATTATATATCATATCCATCTGGTGATCATAAGTTTCAGGATAAATTTACTGATATATGTGGGGTTAATTCACCAACTCCTCAATGTGCTTCAATCATAGGTACATCATATTATTACAAAGTAGAGGCTTATGTGCCCGTTGTTGGTATAAGTTATAAAAAGGTGTCGACGTTAGATCCACCCTCAACTCCATTCTACGTAGAGAATTGTGATCCAGACGTTTCTTATAAGAAATGTTCTGCATACACTTGTCTTGCGTCAAGTGGAGGTAAGGGATGTGGTGGTTTCGTAGAATGTGGTACTGCTAAGCCTTGTACTACAGATACTGATTGTGTTGGTTGTCAGACTAAGAATGGTAACAATTTAATTTCAGATACTTTCTGTTATTCTGGTACTCATACATGCAAGCCTAAATATAAGGGGTGTGTTGATAATACTGATTGTGCAGCTATTTCAGAGGGTAATAATGGTATATGGAATAGGAATCCTACAAATAGATTGTATTGTCCTACTTCTGGTGCTCCAACTATGTTCTGTGATAAGAGGAGGAATGCTGTTTTATCTACTAGGATTTGGCCACTTCACGGAGATATAAATTATGCAAATCAATATACTACTGCATTTTGTGAGTGTAAGATATCAGATAAGGATATAAATGATAGGGCTTGTACAGGGTATGATGAGTGCCAGACGGGGAACTGTGTTACTGGGGGGCAGGCGGCTAATCCTCCATCATGTTCATGGACCAATTTAAAGAATTCAGCTGATGCAAATTATAGGACATGTTACTATCAGAATGCACCAACTGGTAATTGGTGTTATAATCCTACTACGAGTGTATCCACTGGTACATGTTATGCAATAGGGCAATGTGGTAGTACCGATTATATAGATTGTGATATAAATGATCCTGCTAAGGATGATACATATTGTAGGACAACTATTTTCTCAAGGACCGGTAACAATGCGGATAAATATTATTCTTTCTGTGAGGAAGTACAGGGTTCTAGCAAAGGATTCTGTCAGCCAGCTGCAAAGAGGCGTGATTGTGGTGTACAGTGTATGAGGACTCCATGGTGTATAGGCGGTGGTACATATACTTGTCAAGGGGCTTCATATCCAGGATATGGTACTTGTCAACTTCCTGGTGGTGGATGTCCAACAACTACTACAACTCTGCCGCAGAATAGACAATGTAATCGTAATAGTCAGAATTGTGTTAATTCTCAGGATTATCCAGTTAATCCTCCTGCAGGAACTCCTCACACTACCTATTATGTTGTATGGAGGGATGTTGATTATGGGGGAACAACTTTCCATGTTCCATGTTTCGATGGTCGTGGTTGTCCAATTAAAGATTCTACAACTAATCAACCTGCTACTGATGCAACTACTGGAATGTATCAATATGCTGCATGTGGTTGTGTTGAATTAGATTCTAGTAATCAATTGAAGACTCCTTCTGATAGTCAATATATCAATAAGTATATATGTACTCCAGGTGATGTTTTGGGGTCTGATAAATGTGTTGCTTTATTGGGTGATGCAAGTCAATGTGATTCTACGGGGGCTAAGAATATGGGTATGCCTTCTGGATGGAGTGGTGATAGAGTTTGTGCTGGTTTCAATTGTGTTGGTGACAGTCATACTTCAGATTGGATTGGGCAGAAACAACCTCCTCAGTGTATGCCTTGGCGTAAGCAGTGTATATTAAATGCCATTTCAAGTACTCCTGATGCCGATCTATGGGATCCAGAAAATTATTGTCATATAGAAGTTGGTAGCAAGGACGAGTTTGGTGTTCATGTGTGGCTTGGTGGGCCAGATGATTCTCCGGGTGGCGCTATAATAAGTGGTAATGCAAAGAGCGCAAAAGATAATATAAAGAAAAATTCTCAATATTGTTTTACAGAGAGTAGAACTCAACAGCAAACGCCAGATTTCAGATGTCATGCTGTCAAGCCGGATGGTGCAGATTGCTATCAGGATTATGAGTGTGAGAGTCAGAACTGTTATATGTATAGTTGTGCAAATCCAAATAGAAAGAAAAAATTGTTGGAACCGTGTTTAATATATAATCAGAATGTAGATACAAATCCAGATCTTGTATGGGATAGTTTGAATAATGGTGAATCATCATCTACATCATCAGCTCCTGTTTGGACTGATAATTGTGATAACAATGATGAGGCGAGTGGTCCGTTATATTGTGATCCTTGTGATCAAAAGTTGGATCTGACCGACGATGGTAGTTCATCAAGTCCAAAGGTTAAGTGTGATGGTCTGAAGATAAAGGATCTGGCTGGCGGTAGATGTTATCATGCTCAGACTAATGGTGAGTGGTGTTATAGTAATGATCAATGTGATCAGAGTACGACTGGTGGTACTGTCACACAGATGTTGACTTGTGGGGGTACATCAAGTTGTGATAAGGGGAGGGGGTCTGGAACTCCAGATGTGCCAACTCATGATGGTACTTGGATAAACAATTTCTGTAGTCCAACAGATCAAAAGACGTATAATAAACATTGTATCTATACAGATGTTGGGCAGTGTTATCACGATTATATAATAACTGGTGGGTCATTAGATAAGTTTGATCAGAAACAAGATGAGATGTGTTGGAGATTACAACATTTACCGGGGGGTAATTTACCATCTACAGAGGATCGTTTCTGCAGTGATAGTCATATGTGTAAGAATGCTGGCGAGGATGATTCATTATGTAAGAATTGTGAGACTTTTTCTGCATCTGATAGATCTAGTGGGAAGGTCATACATTGCCAAGGTAATTGTGTGATTAACTATTGTCCTAAATCTACTACGTCATATCTTTCAACGTCGTGTATGAGAGCCCCAGGATATACTGGTGGTCATGTTGCAAGTGCTGGAACTAGTTTGGATCTTTCGTTGGTTTATTGTGATGGTGTTGGTGGTAAGTCAACTATTACATCACAGGGTGGTATGTGTCATTGGAGGAAAGAGGCTGGCGAGAAGTGTCAGAATAAGTATGAATGTATGGCGGAATATTCATGTATAGGTGGAATTTGTGCAAGTAAGCAATGTAAGAGTGATTCTGATTGTGAGGCTGGGCAGTATTGTGATAGTGGAACTTGTCGTATAAAGCAGACTAATGCTATAAATATTTATGCAATTAATGGACAGAGCAAGCCAAATCCACTGACTAATGAATTCAAGGATGCATTTGATTATGTTGTTTCATGTAATAAGGCTGATTATGTATTCAGGTATGAATCTAGTGTGGCTATAAGAATGAAGTATAAGGTAGAATCTGGTGATGAGCAGTGGTTTGGTAATACTGAGAATATGGTGACTGGCGCTGCTAGTGGTGCAATCGATTTATGCAAGATGAAGCCGGATCTAATATCAAATACGGTTGAGCCGTCGCATAATATATTCAATGTGCAGTTTATACCGATCATTGATGGAAGTCCGGATTATAAGATCATTCCAGTTAAGAAGGTTTTGGTTTTAGCTAGATCACTATCATTGAATGTGTTTAGATGTGATGATGTGCATATGCTGACGCAGTCGGAGTGTAAGGGGTTTGATTTGAAGGGCAAACCGTTTAATTCAAATACTTTTATATTAAAGGCTAATAATACTATAGCAATTGGTCAGCAGGGTACAAATCAAGCTGCGTATAGGGATGATGTACGTACTGTGAAGTGTTATGGTGGGATAGAGGCTAATACCGATTATCCTAATGTATTACCACCTAGGACCACTGATGATGAGACTAAGGGTATATGGGATGGAAAGTCGTATCTTATAGTGGAGGATTGGATGAAGAGCAAGTATTTCAAGTGCTATGATATGTATGGTAGCATAAATGAGGGTACATTAATATTCAATCCTGCAGAGGCGATATTTAATTATCAGTTTGATCCACGTACAAGATTGTTCTGGATATTGGTTGTATTGATTGGGATACCTACTTTGGTACTTGCGGGGACGCGTGCTAGAGGCAGGTAGATATTTTCAAGTGTATAGTGTCACTATGGGGCGTATTTAGGTATACTGAGTGTGTTTACAGCAGGTTTGGGATTTATAAGTTTGTGTTTTTAAGTCTCAAATACCTAATATTTATCAAATAAAGCCAGTTAAGTGGTTTTAAAGATGGTGTGTAATAGTGTCAGTAATAGTAAACTAAAGATATTTAAGTTTTTGGTCTGCAGTCTTTTTCTATGCCTCTTAGTTAGTTCTGTCTCTGCCGGGCAATATTCTTCTTCTCAGACTGCAATTGCTCAAACTGCTGGGTGGCATTTCGATGAGGCGAGCGGAAATGTTGCTGATTATGGCGGTCTTGGTTTCACCGGTACTGCTTCTAATTTAGTCTATAACAGACAGGGTGTCATTGGTACGGCTGTTTATTTCAATGGCAAGAATGCTTTTATTAATAACACTAATATTCTAGCTACGTTGATAACCCAGCCGGTTGGGACTATTTCTATTTGGTATAAGAGATCTGGTGCAATGACTGCTGGTTCAACTACACATACTTTGTTCTGGTGCAATAACAATAACAAGGATTATTTCGGCGGATATATGATTCAGAACGTTTCTGCTGGGGTCGGTAGAGTTATTGCATATAACAGGCCGACTACAGAGAATTGGCAAGGTTATATAGATGTTCCAGGTCTTCTTGATGGAAAATTCCACAATGTAGTCTTAAGACAGAATGGATATATGCCGGATATGTTTGTTGATGGCGTGCTTTATCCTATGACTTGGTCGACTACTACAAATAGGGTAACTTGGTTTTCAAGCATACCTAGTGTGACGGAGTGTTATACTGGGTTGAATGAGGGTTTCACTGCCCAGGTCAAAACATATTCCAACGAGACGCTAGATGAGTTGAGGATATACAGTAGGGCTCTTTCCGATATGGAGATAGCTGAGCTTGCTGCGTTGAGGAATCCAGTTGCTATATATAGGATGAATGATGTCTCTGGGGCGGTTTTAGATTCAAGCGGTCATGGGTATAATGGAGTTGCAAATAGCAAGGTAACTCGTAATGTAAATGGGGTTTTTAATACAGGATATTCTTTTGATCCCAAGACGGGTGGTTATATAAATATCACAAATGCCAAGGCGTTTGCCTATAGGAATTTTAGTTTCGTTGGATGGATAAAGGCGGGGGTTCCAAAGCCATCGGATTCTCAAGAGGTTATAGTAAATATGAAGAATAATTCCGGTGGGGCGACTTCCATGTGGCTTATCAGGATAAACAACGACACGGGATATCTGAATACATATTTAAGGAATGAGACTGGTTCTGTTTGTGCTAATCTTGTTGGCAATAAAGTTGTGACGGATAATAGGTGGCATCAGGTTGTTGTCACTGTCAATCAATCTGCCAATATAACTATTTATCTAGATGGTGTCTCTCATGCTTCTGTTGCTTTGCCTTCTGGATGTTATGGTATGAAGACTGCTAGTTTCATGACTATAGGTTCTAGTATAGATCCTCCAACATATATATTCAACGGTTCAATGGATGATTTCGCATTTGTTGCGAGGGCGTTGACTTCCAAGGATGTTTCGGTTCTTTATAATGGGTCTATGAAGTTTCCGCGTATGAGTTTGACATATCCTACTCCTTCAAATCTTTCGGTAATTGAGTGTGATGTTGATGGGTATTGCAGATTCGCTGTAAATGCCACTATAAATTCTACAACAAATTCTAATGTCAATTATGCGGTTGTGTTCAATAATACTAATTTCACTCTCACTTCATCTTTGGCTGTCTATGATGCTATGGAGAGGATATATGGGGGAGGAAGTGATAATTGGGATATGGAGTTCTTCCCAGGTAAGAATGCGCCAACGGTAGTGAAGGGGGTTCGTGGCAATGCTTTGAATTTCAATGGTAGGGCTCATGGGTTGAATTCTACTTCTATAATTCCAAGTGCATATGGATATAGTGCAAGAACAGTGTCGGTTTGGTTTAGATTAAATGATGTCAATAGGAAGGCATTTCAGTATCCGATAATCAATTGGGGGGATCAAGTTGCTGGTAGAATGTTTGCTGTTTCTACTGTAAGGAACAGGACGTTCGTATGGGGATGGAGTTTGGATATGGAGGTTACAAATACCACTTTAGCTACTAATACTTGGTATAATGTTATCGTTACAAATGATGGGTCTCAGACAATACTTTATTTGAATGGTGTAAAACAGTTGACTAGGGCTGCTACGACTTATTATACTGGTAGAACTCTAGTTGAAATAGGTGGTAACTGTAGAGGTGGTGGTGGGGGTAATTGTGGTTATTTCAATGGGTCCATAGATGATGTGAGGGTGTATACGAGTGCCTTTACTCCAGCGTTGGTGACGGCGCTTTACAATGAGCAGAGGGGGTTCACACCAGAGGCAGTGTCTTTGAGTGGGGCGTTTCCTGGGTCTTCACAGATAGTAACAACAAAGGTCGGTCCGATAAACTACGGAACTGGCAAGAAGAATTACACTTTCCAAATAGCTGCGAGGGACAGCAACTGGAATAACGATACCAAAACGTATACGGTTCAAGTCAACAAGAATCCGTATTTCGTGCAGATGGATTCATCTATTATAAATGGTACTAAGAGTTACTGCAATTCAACTGCTTGTGTTTTCAAGTCTCTTGGTATTATAAATGCTTCTTCACTTTCTGATGTAGTTGCTAGTGTCGATAACAGCAATTTAACATTGTATGGGAATAATCTAGTTTTGGATATTGAGTTTAATAATTATTCTGCAATAGGGGATTCTGCTACTTTGATGTATGATCAGAGTAGACATAGGAATAACGGAACTACTACTATTGGTGTTAAAAGTCTGACGCCAATATATGCTGTTGGAAAATATGGGCTGGGTCTTAATCTTATACGTGATTTATCAGAGGGTGTTAATATAACTCTAGATAATGAACTTAAGCCAGCAACCAATTTTGCTATGTTCGCTTGGGTGAAGTTCAACAGGCTTGCTACACAGGGTGCTGGTTATTCAGAGGATATAATCAATGCTATAAACACAAGTTATACAACCGGATATGGATTGAGACAGGAAAATAATGGTGGTGTTGATAAGATTGATTGTCATATAAATTCTCAGAGTGCATTTACTACTGCTCTACCTACGAGTTTTGTCGGTCAGTGGCATCAGTTTGGTTGTGTGTACAATTCTACACATATCATTACTTATGTGGATGGTGTAAAGAATACAACAACTCCATATACTACTGCTATCAGTTATAATCAGGTTCAATCATTGTTGTTGGGTAGATGGAGAGTCAGGCAATTTAATGGTGATTTTAACGGAACTTTGGATAGTGTCATGATATGGAACAGGTCGTTGACAGATGATTCAATTAGTAAGTTATATCTTTCCAATATTTATAAGTACAGGACATCTGCGTGGGGTGTAGTAAATAGTCGTTTAGTTGGTGTGGATAGCGGTAAGACAAACAATTATACCGTCAAGTTGTTTGCAAATGATGTTGTCAAAGGATGGAATGGTACGAGGGCGTACATATTCCCAGTTACAAATCTGGCAGAGGTATCTTCAATAACTGGGTCAAATCCTGCAGATGGCTCTACTATAGATTGCTATCAGTCTGGTTCTTGTAGATATTCATTCAATGCCACTTTGAATGTAAGGGAGCCAAAGGAAGTAAAAGTACAGATAAACAGCGTCAATTATACGTTGATAGACAATAACACTGTCTTGTATTATGGATTCGATAATAACATGGCTATCAATCATAATTTTGATGAGCCGGATCTTAGCAGGAAGAACAATACAGGTAAATACACTGGGGAGTTTTATGCAGATAGTGGAGTTACTGGAAAGTCGTTGTATTGTGACGGGCTGGGCAGGAAGATAGCGACAAATTCATCTTCTACACTCAACAATTTCAGGAATATCACTGTTGCTGTCTGGACTAAGTTTAACAATCTAAGATATGATGCAAATATAATAGTTGAGAAGGGTAATGAGCAGTTGGGTTATCAATATAGGACCTTTGGATTGTATGTTTATGGTAATGGTGGTACATTGTCGTTCGATTCTTATCCAGGAACGTCTACGGCGGTGTTCAACGCAGCATATAAAAATATATGGGAAGATGGTAAATGGCATTATATAGTTGGAACTGCTAATAACACAAAGGCGTCTCTTTATGTCGATGGTGTTCTTGTTAATACAACTACTAGAAGCGGAGTTATGTATGCGTCTTCAAATGGGGTCTATGTTTGTGCTGCTTCTGATAGTAGATGGTCGTATATTGGTAACGTTGATAATCTTCTTATATCCAGAAGATATTACGGTCCGGATGAGATAAAACAGCTTTATCAGAATGACTTATATAGGTATAATAACACTGTCTGGATGCTGTTATCAAATCAGAATTCTGCTTCTGGAACAAAGTCATATAAGGTTCATGTTGTTGATTCGGATGGTAATGGGGCTTCTTCTGGGCTTTATAGCGTTACTCATAATGTTGTGGCACCTACTATAAGTTTTATACCTCCTACGAATACTTCTGGGAGATATTCCAAGAAGTACAATTTCACAGTTAATGTTTCTATAGATGGGTCATCTTTGTCTAGTGTTAATGTTACTATAGGTAATTCATCTAGTTATAATAGTGGGAAATATATCAATGTCTCTCTGGATAATAATCTAGTGTTGTTGATGGATAATGAGAGGGCATCATTCAGTAACAACAGAAGTATTCAGATGAAGAATATTCCTGGTTTGGTAGGTTATTGGCGTATGGATGAAGCTTCTAGTGCTCTTACAGATTCGAGTGGTAATGGTAATTCATGTACTGCTGTTGGGAATATGTCTTATGCTAGAGATGGACGTATAAACAGATCTATATATTTTGATGGAGTTGGGGATTATTTTACATGTGGTACTGGTGCTACATTACAGCTTAAGAGAACTGGTACTATATCAATATGGGCAAAGTTAAAGCCATTTGTTCTGTCTACATCTAATGGGCAGTGTATTTTATGTAAGTCCGCATATGGTGATTGGAATCAGGGGGGGTATTCTATTTGGGTGCACGGTGGTACCGGTACAGTATTTGGTGGTATATCTAATAATAGTGCTAATAACAATTATACTATGTCTCATATAGGTATTCCAGAATTTAATAAATGGTATCTATATACTGTTACATGGGATGGTTATAGAGTTATAACGTATTTTAATGGAAAGGTTGTTACAAACGTAACACAGCGTCACAATGCTCATTATTCAACTAATTGGGATTTTAGGTTTGGGACTAATCCATCGGCTAATCAGAATATAGTTGGAGATCTTGATGAGGCTTTGGTGGCAAATAGGGCTTTTACTCCGAGGGAGGTCACAAACTTATATGAGGAGGGAAGATTCAAGGATGGGAGTCTGATTAATAGGACTCTGTATGCCAACGGGTTTAATTCTACTAGCGATGGGAAGAGCGGAAAGGATATAGATTTCAATGGAAGGAGTACGTATGTCTATTCAAATGATATAAGGGGGTTGGTTTCACAGACTGGCACTGCTTGCGCATGGGTCAAGATGACTGGATATCCGATCAATGGTTATCCAATATTTGTATCTATGGGCAGCGAGACAGATGATACCCGTCACTTTGCTCCGTTAAGGGTTTGGTCAAACGGGAGATTCGGTCTGATTCAGGTAAATGCAGATACAAACGATGTCATAACTGTGAATGGTCCGAGACCGTCTGCAAATATATGGTATCATATATGTTCATCTTCTACTGGTTCTGTCTATAAGTTCTATGTGAATGGTGTTAGTCAGCCTTTAAACGTTACTGCCGGGGCAAATACCGGTGATTGGTCCGGAGATGTTACTGGTCTAAGTAATGTTGTTGTTGGGTCGCTTGTAAGGACTTCGCAGCTTATTTTAGGTTACACTAATGGATCTATAGACGATGTTAGGATATGGAATAGAACGTTGAGTGATGCTGATATATTGGGTGTTTATAATTCAAGGATACAGAGGAGTAATGATTCAAGGACTATAATGTCTATGTCGTTGTTGAATTCACCTATTAATATAAACAATACATATACGGTTGCTGCAGATGCTGTTTTAGGGTCGTCTTCTGGTCCTGTTTGGTTTGAATATGATCCTGTTGCTGCTGTTCATCTGGTTCCTCCGACTACAAATTCTGGTAACGTAAGCAATAGGTTGATAAGGATTAATGCGACTTCTGTTCTTGGGGTTGGAAGGACTTTCAAGAATCTGTCTGTGTTCGTGTTTAAGAGTGGGGTTTTATATAATAGGACATATACATTATCCAATGTGCCTTTCTACACAGTGTATAATACTCTTCCATTGGGTAATTACACATTCAATGCAACAGTTTGTGGAACTGATGATCAATGCACTCTATCAACTGAATATAGGAATATATGGATGAGGAAATCTCCTTCTATGTCTGTTATTTATCCATCTAATCTGACTTATTTCCCGACTAATCTGATGCTGGTAAACGTTACTACTGGGCAGAATGTTTCTTCGTGTTATATGTCTGTGAGGGGGAATCTGACTGTATATGACCTTGGTGATGGAGTACAAGGTGATTTGAATGTTACTGCTGCAAATACTATAGTAAATACATATGCTTATCTGTCAAATACTACTCCGGCTGGTAAGGTAAACGTTTATGTTTCATCTGTTTCTGGGTTATCTGCTGGTAATGAGATTTTGATTACTCAGTCTCAGAATTACGTCGGTGGAACTGTCGGAAGGTATGAATTTAGGAGAATTGCGTCGGTTGGAGCCAATTATATAACTTTAAGGAATCCGTTGAATTATTCATTCTATGCGGGTAACAGGAATACTACTGCAGCTTCAACTCTTACTCAGATAATTATGGTACCAAATTACAATAATTTATATGTTAGTTCTGGGGCAAGTATAGTTCCTCAGGTGTGGCGTTCAACTACAGGAGGGGGTATAGTCGTTTTCAAGGTTCGTGGCAATCTTATTGTAAATGGTTTCATAAATGCCACTTCCAGAGGATTTAGGGTTGGATGGTGTGCTGATGGCGGTGCTGTGGAGTCTACTGATGGGGAATCTTATCAAGGTACTGATAATTCGTGTGCCTCTGGTACTGTTGCTCCAAACTTAGGTGGAGGAGGTGCTGGTAGAGGTACTAATGCCGATCCTCCTGATACTGCTGGTGGCGGAGGGGGGCATGCTGCGGCTGGTCAAACAGCTAGAGACAATACATCAAGTGCAACATATTGGGGGCAGGGTGGCAATGCATATGGTTGGGTTAATGCAACGTTACTGGAATTAGGATCTGGTGGTGGTCAAGGTGCAAGCGCTGGGACGGCATTATATAATCCAGATCATGGTGGTGGGGTTGTTTTCATAAAGGCTGGGAATATATTTGTTTCAAACACCGGTAGAATACAAGCAGCTGGTGGTCCTACAAATGTTAGGGTGGTCACTAACCATCCATATGGTGCTGGATCTGGTGGTAGTATAATTCTATCGGCTCCAGTTATGAATATAGGTACTAATCGTGTGACGGTTGCTGGTGGTCTTTATGATTATAATTCACCAGAGTATGGTGGGATGGGCGGTGTTGGAAGGGTGAGATTAGAATATTCATCTCTTAGTGGGTCTCCGGTTCAAGCGCCGGTTAAGGCTAATATAACATCTATGTATGGGGGTTCTACTGGTGGTAGTAGAAAGGCGAATATAACTGGTGCAATAACTAACAATGGGGTAAATACTTATGTGACGTTCAGGGCGACTGCCAACGAGGGTAATCAGACTTTCTTTGCAAATTGTACAAGTGCAACTGGTTTTACAAATGTCACAAAGTCATATTTGATTTATTCGGATCTTAATTATCCAGTCATAGTCATGGTCAAGCCGCAATCTGCAGTTGGGGGAACCAAGAATAGTTGGATAGTAATAAATACAACAACTACAGATACTTATCTTAAAAATACTACTTTATGGCTCTACAATAAGACTAGCGGGGTGTTATTGCAGAAGTGGTATAGTGGGGTTCCATCAACAGAGTATAATTTCACTGGGCTGAAGAGTTCGACATTCTATGTATATAATGTTACTTCTTTTGATTTGTCTGGAAAGAAGACTTCATATCCATCTAGGGATCTGGTTGTCGACACGACGTGGCCAATGGTGTCATTTATAGCTCCTACGCTGGCTAATTTGACAAAGATCAATGTTACAACTTATGTCTTCAATGCTACTATCGATGAGAGATATCTAGGGGGCGTTAATATGTCTTTCAATGGGTCTAAGGGGACTCATAAGATAGTATATTATAATAGGACGTTGGTTCTTGATGAGGGGTTTGATAACAACGCTGGTATTGGGGATTCCAGTTCAATTGCAGTTGACATATCTATGTGGAGGAATAATGGTTCGATAGTTGGTCCTGTATATACTGCTGCTGGTAAGTATTCAAATGCTCTTTCATTCGATGGAAGGAACGATTATGTCAAATTTGGGAATTCAAGTTCGGTGTCATTGGGTAGAAATGGCAAGAGTTTTACTTTAGAAGCTTGGGTAAAACCAATACAACAGACGCCAAGCAAATATGGATTTATTGTTGGTAGGGATTCTCTTGCTGGCAGAAACGTGTGGTTTGGGCAGAATGCATCAACTCCTGCTAATCTATTGTTTATTGTAACGAATACTTCAGGAACAGGATTATCAACATTTACCAATGCCAATAGTTTGGATATTAATGTATGGCAGCATGTTGTTGTGGTTTATGATAGAAGTACAAATTCTGTCAAAATATATAAGAATGGTGCTAAGTTAGCTCTTAAATCTAGTACATTCCCAGCTACTTTGTATGATGCTCTTTATTCGAAGGGTAACTTTAGTGTTGGTGATACTCCAGACAGGACTGCAGGAACGTATCCATTCAATGGTACTATTGATGAAGTAAGAGTGTGGCAAAGGGCTTTATCACCACAGGAAGTAAATGCTTCTTATTATACCAATCTGAGGAAATTCAATGCTACGAAATATTATATAGAAGTTAGAACTCCTGTTTATGTCTCGGAGTACAATTATGATACCGAGGTCTTTGATACGTCTGGGGGCGTAAATACAACTAGGATGTATTATATCTATTCAGATAATATTAAGCCGGTGGTTTCATATAATGTTCCATCATATGCATCTGGATTCAATTCTTCTTCAAGCATAGTAATGAATGTCTCTGGTACGGATGTTAACAATATCTCGTCGATGAGATTATATATGATAAATGACAGTGGGTCTATATTGAAACAGATAAATGCTACTGGGGGGCAGAATATAGGGGTTTTAAATATATCCAATGCTTTCTCTGGGCTTGCTGATGCTATATATAAGTTCAATGCTACGGCTAACGATACTTTTGCGAATAGGAATGTTTCGTTGACTAGATTTATTACTGTAGATACAAAATTACCAGTTAATGTGTTCTTATCACCAAGGAGTGGTAAGAATAATGTATCTGCTCAGATATTCAATATATCTGTTGTAGAGAGGAATCTCAGGAATGCTACGTTTGCTATAAGGAATAACACGAAGCAGTTTAATTATTCATATTACGATGATAGTCTTATATTAGATTGGCAGTTTGATCAGAATGCTGCTCTTGGCGAAGCTGGTACACTTCTAGTTGATGTTAGTAAGTCCAAAAAGAATTTAACATCTGCCGTTACTACATTCTCTTCTGGAAAATATGGTAATGCTGGGAAATTTGGTCTAAATAGCGGTGGAAATATAAATGGATTAAACGTTAATAAGAGTGCTGGGGGGTACAACACTCTAGAGTTTTGGTTTAATTGGCAGGGTAAGGTTCCATCAGAAGTACCTGGGGTATTTAGTGATTCTGGTGGGGGAACTTATGCTATGTATGCTTCTAGTGCTACATGTATGGGTATTTTAGATAATGCTATAGGAAATTGGGGGTTTAATCCGACTGGTTTGGCTAATTCTTGGCATCATGCTGCTGTTGTATTATATAATGGGAGGATTCAGACTGGGTCTAAGATATATATTGATGGTGTTCAACAGACTCTAACGTTATGTTCCGGATCTGGGACTATGTCAAATAGGAATCTGACTGGTAATTTCAGATTATCATCTACGGAGGCTACAGAACCTATGAATGGTTCTATAGATGAGCTCAGAATATGGAATAGACAGCTTACATTATCAGAAATACAAGAGCATGTCAAGGGCAACTTAAAGAAGACTAACAGGACTCAGTGGTATCTTAGAAGAACAGAAACTCTGCCTAACAGCGCATATACGTTCCAGATAAAGAGCGGGGATCTTGCGAAGAGTGTAAATACGACTTCTTTGTATGCTAGGTTCGATTCTTCAGTTCCAACGTTCACTTTCAATCCATCATCAATGCCAGCTGGGTACAACAGAACGAGCATTTACGTTAATGTGAGTTCAATTGATCCTAACAACATAACCTTCATGAGGGTTATACTAACAAACGATTCTGGTGCAATTTTGAGTGTTAGGAATATAACTGGTGGGATAGGCATAACTAAGCTCAATTATAGCGGGACGTTCTATGGATTGTCTAATATGACATATAAGGTAAATGTCACTGCAAATGATACATTAAATAATTTGGGTTCTTCAAGAAGATTTATAACGATTGATACTGCGAATCCAGTTGTTGTAACTATATTACCGACTTATGGCAATAAGACTGTTCAATCTCAAACTTTTAATATGTCTATATATGAGAAGGGCGGATTGAGAAATTTGACTCTTGGTATAAAAAATAACACCAAGTATGCAAATACTACATATTATAGCGATAATTTAGTATTGATGGTTAATTATGATAATATAGCTTCTTTAGGTGAGGGGCTTGCACTGACCTTTGATTCTAGCAGATATAATAACAATGGTACTATGACTGGTATGGTTTATAGACCAGGTAAGTATGGAAATGATATAAAGTTTGGTTCTGGTATAATCACAAATGATATGCATTTAAATGTTCCTATGAATACTACTGCTGGGGCAAAAAACACCATCGAGGGTTGGATGTATATGGGTCCATCTATGCAGGGCAGGTTCATTGAGAGTGGGTATTTATTATATGGGGTGCAGACTCAGACATGTTGGGGGTTCTTGCCTAGTGGTGGTGGGGGTATTTTAGGTTTCAATCCAACGTCATATATGAATGGATGGCATCATTTTGCTGCGGTATTGTATAATGGGTATCCATCTCGTTCACAGAATAAGATATATATAGATGGGGTTTTACAGACTTTATCGTATTGTACCAGTTATACTAATCTAAGTACGTCTGCTGGTAATTATGTTAGAATTGGTACTCCTTTTAATTCAGATGCTTTCAATGGGTCGGTTGATGAGATTCGTGCATGGAATAGGGAGCTTACACAGTCTGAGATTCAAGAGCATTATTTGGGTAATTTACAAAGATATAATAAGACTCAGTGGTATCTGCGTAGAACTCAAAATATGCCTGTAAGCACGTATAATTTGAAGACATATGCCGGTGATTTGGCTAAGAATACCAACGCTTCATCTCAGTTCATAAGGGTAGATTATACTGCACCAATTGTTACATTCGTTAGTTGGAGGCTTTCTGGAACATGGTTTGATCCTAGTTGGAATTATGCAAAAGAGTTTAATGTAACAGATATGTCTGGGAGTGGGCTGTCTGGTTATCAGGCTAATTTCACTGTCAATACTCAGGCATTGGTATCTGCTGGAAAGATGCAATCTGGGTGTCAGGATATTAGGTTTGCGAATTCTTCTGGTTCGGAGCTTAGTTATTGGGTAGAATCTGGATGTAATACTGCTTCAACTATAATATGGGTAAAAGTTCCATCTGTTCCGGTGGCTGGGATTTCTAAGCTTAGGATGTATTATGGAAATCCATCTGCTACTTCGAAGAGTAATGGTAATACTACTTTCATATTATTCGATGATTTCAATTCATTGAGTAAATGGAATACAGTTGGATCGGTAAGTGTTAGTGGTGGGGAGCTTATCCTCACCAATGCCAATGCGGCGGCTGCGATGAAAACATCGTTTCCAATGGGAGCTATTATCGAATGTAAAGAGAGGGTGAGTGTTGGTCAAAATGCGAGGTTGTGTGGATGGTTGGAGACGTCAACGCCAGCTCTTGGTAATCAAATGAATTGGTTACAGGCACAAACAGGTACTTTGATGTATCAGCATAGATTGCTTAATCGTGGTAGTATAAGTTGGCCATCATATGCAACAACTTCTATTTATCGTCTTGATCGTGTTAGTTCGACTAATTTGCCTTATATAGTGGACGGTATTACAAAGTATACAGAAACTACTTCAACGTATATAGATACTGGAGCCGGATATCCAAGTTTTGGTACTTGGACTGATGGAAGTACACTAAATGTAGATTGGATGCGTGTAAGAAATTATACAAGTTCTGTGCCTAAGATATCGGTGGGTTCTGAGCGTGTTAAGGGAACCTTTGGTACTACTTCTGTTGGTGTTAATAAACAGAGTTGGATTGGTGTTTCTGCATTACAGACAGATAACTTTGGTAATTTGAATATTACGCTACAGCTTTTCAATAGATTGAATTTAATGGTTGGTCGTTCGTATGCATTGAATGTGACGACTTATGAATATAATTTCACTGGACTTGCAGATGGTATGTATCATGCCAATATAAGTGCCTCGGATGGTTTGGGTAACATTGGGCGTAACACCAGGGATATTGTATTAGATACTGCTATAGGGGTTTCGTTTATAACTCCAACACCGAAGAACGGTACTTGGAATACAACTCAGTATTTCAATGTTTCGATAGTAGAGCAGAATATTTCTACTGTCAATATGTCTTATAGCCTGGTTGGGGGGTCGAAGTATAATATCACATACTATGATTCAACTTTGAAATTACATACAAGTCTTGATAATAATGCTAATATTGGGGAGACCGGAACGCGTGTAATGGATGATTCTAAGTCATATAGACGTGGAACAATGGTAGCATCTCCTAATTATAAGACAGGAAGATATGGGAATGCGATGAATTTTACTAAGGGGGTAAACTATGTAAACTTTACAGATAGTGTAGGTTTCACATTAGCTTCTCCGTTTACAGTTGAGGCTTGGATAGCACCAAGTGATGTAGCAGATAATTGGAAGGCTATTATGGGTACTTATAGTGGTTCTGCTGGTTGGATATTTGCCATAGGGGCTACGTCAAGTAATATACTTAATTTCTATCAGGGTAATGCAATGTATGCTTGTACTGATTCTAGATGTAATATGGTTGAGAATAATCAATGGAGGCATGTTGGTGTCGTAGTATCTGGTACACAGGCAAGGTTCTACGTTAATGGGGTTAACGTGTATAATACTACAATGGCTGCATTCACTGGTGATGGTGGGGAGCTTCAGATAGGTAACGGTGGGTCAGGGTGGGCTATAGGTTCGTATGGTTTTGCAGGAAGGATAGATAATGCTGAGATTTATTCAAGGGCTTTATCATCCGATGAGATGAAGTGGGAGTATTATAGCAATCTAGACAGATATAATAAGACTCTTTGGTATGTTCAATCTAAGTTATGGAATGATGGAAATCAAACGTTTACCATAAGGGCAAACGATGCGGTGTATAATGTTAATTCTGCTTCTAGGCAAATAGTTCAGAATGGCTACACTCCAATGGTGCAATATGGTTCTGGGACGTTTACATCCGGTAATTATTCGAGATCTTCAATTAAAGTGAATGTGACGTCTTCAAGTACTATATTCAAGAATATCAGGATATACTTATACAATAACACCGGTTTGTTGTTGACAAAGACTGGTAACGTTACGCCATTCTCATATAACTTTACAGGTCTTGGAAAGGGGTCATATAGGTTTAATGCTACGGCAAATGACACTTTGGATCGTGAGAATGCAACTGTATATAGGAAGATATATCTTGATGTGGATGCTCCAATTTTGACCTACGTCCCGCCTACTCCAAAGAACGCTTCTTTCATACAGGGCAATAGTCCATGGGTGAACGTTACAACTGGCGAAAACATAACAAATTGTGTACTCAATATATCTTATACTTCTGGAACTTGGTGGGATAAGTCATATTCATCTAGGCAGAGGATAAATCTGACTATTGCTAGTGGGGCTACTGGGGGCAATTATCAGCAGCTATTTGTATTCGATACAACTAATGTTGGGTCTGGATTTAATTGGACTAGGGCTTGTAATGATGTAAGATTCGTGGCAAGTGATGACACTACAGCGCTTAGTTATTATATAGATAAATGTGACACCACGAACAAAGTTATGAAGGTATGGGTGAAAGTAATAGCTTCTGTCACAACTTCTGGAACTTATATGTATATGTATTATGGTAATCCATCTGTGTCTTCAATTGCTAACGGTGATAATACATTCGTATTATTCGATCATTTCACTACTTTTGACTCAGCTAAATGGAATGTGGGAGGTTATTCTGTTTCTAATAGCTAGATTAACCTAGGTCCAAATA
>Ga0315289_10004996_pt1 | contig 19689 bp, 23 predicted proteins | sample YL17G11_40_MG_FD_203452 | JGI IMG/M metagenome (GOLD analysis project Ga0315289, IMG submission 203452) | Sediment microbial communities from Yellowstone Lake, YNP, Wyoming, USA - YL17G11_40 | ecosystem: Environmental > Aquatic > Freshwater > Lake > Sediment | place: USA: Wyoming | collected...
ATCTGCTCATTGAAGGAGGTCAAATGGAAGAACGCAGACTCTGTAAAAGAGAAAAACTTAATATCCCCTTACAATACAAGGATAAATATCTTAGTGCAAAGCGGGATAGTTTTTCCAAGGATTTTAGCCTGACGGGAATATGTTTTTTTTCGGAAAAAAAATTAAAGTCTGGCAAAATCATCCGTCTGAATCTCTATAACGAGCCGCGCATTCAATTGAAGACTGTAAAGGCCCAGATTATCTGGGTGCAAGAATTCCAGGATAATCTTGGCAAAGGCTTTTTTTGTGGCGCAAAATTTGTAGGCTAACCGTATTGTCGAGCATTAAAAAATTTCTTAAACAGTGGCGATATTTTATCGGCTATGTATTATTTATATACACGAGCCTGCCTTTTGTCCCCATTTTTTGGACGAGGTTTATTGAGCCGAATAGAACCTTTAATCAATTCTTACCTTTTGTAATACTTTTTATTATATTTTTAGTAGTTTTTTATTATTTATTTTTTATTAACCGTAAGAAAAATTTCGTTTCTTTCGTCATAATTATAATCAGTTTTTTAATAGCATATCTATTAATCAAAAAGATAAATATTTCTGCCGAGCGTATTCATATAGTCGAGTATGGGGTATTGCCGTTTTTGATTTACACGCCTTTAAGGCAAAAAAATTGGTTGCTGGTTTATTTTTGGGTCTTTATTATTGGATTTTCCGTTGGTGCGTTTGATGAGATTATCCAGTATTTTATACCGAATCGTGTATTTGATGTTAAGGATATATTGACTAATACTGCAGGTGTATTTTTAGGGGAGATAGTTTTATACAACTTAAAATAGGGCCTAATAAATGTTTGGGATATTAAAGGTGATTGAAATTAAGACATTTAGCCTAATTAATCATAATCTTGCTAATTCATTTTTAGATTATCTTTTGGCATTTTTTACAGAATTAGGCAGCGAAAGATTCTTTTTATACCTCGGCCTGTTTCTTATGCTTGTAAAATATCCGAAAGTAAAAAAGACGGGTTTAGTAATTCTTTCGTCTTTATTGTTAATTGAAAATCTGGTTGGATTTCTAAAAAATTTTTTTGCCGTGTGCAGACCGTTTATTAGTCTAGAAAAAGTCCACAAAGTTATTGGTGCTAGCGGTTATTCGTTTCCTTCGGGGCATACAACCTTAGCTTTTTGTATGGCTGCAGTTTTGGCAGATGCATTTCCCAGACATAAAAAGAAATTTTATTTTTTAGCCTTTATAGTTGGTTTCTCCAGGATTTATTTGGGTGTACATTTTCCATCTGATGTGTTAGCTGGTCTTGTTTTGGGTATTTTAATAGGCAATCTCATGGTTAGGATAAATAGAGCCATTCAGTAATTTTTTATGCTATAATAAACTATAGTTTTAACTTTTTTTAAAAAAGGAAGATAGATGTTAAGAAGATTAGGCAAAATTTTTATGGATTTTTTAAGAAACTCAGGTCAGATTATTTTATTTTTCCTGCAGACCTTTAGTTTAATAGTAAAGGGCAAGATCCGCCCGCATCAGATAATAAAACAGATATATGAATTAGGGGTGCAGGCTTTTTCCATAATATCTGTAGCATCTTTTGCCACAGGAATGGTCCTGGCGGTACAATCAGCAGTAATCCTATCTAGATTCGGAGCCAGGCAATATATATCGCGACTCGTCGGGCTAGCCCTGGTAAGGGAACTAGGTCCAGTTTTGGGGAGCATCATCTTTGTGGGTAAATCCGGTGCAAAAATCTCCGCTGAGATAGGTGCGATGAGTGTGAATGAGCAGATAATGGCTACGCGCACATTAGGTATTGACCCCATGGATTTTTTTACCACCTCAAGGGTTATAGCTTGTTTAATCGTCCTGCCCATATTAGTATTTTGGGCAGAGCTCGTGGGTATTTTAGGAGGGCTCCTGATTGCTGTGTTGCAGGAGAATGTATCGGCATTTTCTTATATGCACCAGACCTATAATGCCATTAGAATGGTAGATTTTATGGGAGGTATGTTAAAGACCGTATTTTTCTCTTTGATTGTGGGGATAATCTGCTGTTATAAAGGTTTTAATACAAAAGGCGGTTCTATCGGCGTAGGCAAGTACACTACCGAGGCAGTGGCATTATGCACGATCTTAATAATAATATCAAACTTTCTTTTGACCAAACTAATCATTACAATATGGGGGTAAAAATGAAGCCATCTAGAAAAAGTACTAAAAAAGTATCTTTTAACGCAGATTTCCGCAAATCTAACGCAGATATACGCAGATTGTTTTATTGTAAAATCTGCGACCATCTGCGTGCCCCGAATGAAGTGATCCTTCGAGGTAATTCTTCGGGATCCCGAAGTGACACAAAAATAGTTACTACATTCGGGACAATCTGCGAGAATTTGCGTTCAAGAAAAATTATTATTCAGAAATCTTTCCAAGGCTTATTTAAATTTGGTATTTTATTTCTACTGATTACGATATTTGGCTGTGCTTCTTATGAGCCGGGAAAATTTCGGGGCGATTTTCCCATAAAAGAGTCCGCTTGGATTAAGGAGGGACAGCCCATAATCTTTGAAAACCAGTCTTGGTATCCTACAGAGGATATCGAGAATCTCCTTGATTCAGAGATGGATTTACTGGGTCAATATAATGAGGTACCTTTTTATATTGAAAGAAGCCAGATCAAACCATTTAACCGCGTATATACCAAGTTCGGTAATCATCAGTATCGGCTTTTCAAACAAAGATAACAATGATCAAGATTGCAGACCTGACTAAATACTTTGATCATCATAAAGTATTAGATGATATAAGTCTGGAAATAAAAGAGGGAGAATTTTTTTGCCTGATGGGTGGCAGCGGTGAGGGTAAAAGCGTTTTCTTAAAGCATTTGATTGGATTACTTAAACCGGATTCCGGATCAGTCAATATCGATGGGCAGAATATCACCGGGCTTGGCGAAGACGAGCTTTTGGATATCCGTCGAAGTTTCGGCTATCTATTTCAGGAAGATACCTTGTTTGATTATATGAATGTCTATGATAATTTAGCCCTACCCATAAGAGAGCATACTAAAAAAAATGAAGATGAGATTGCTGGCTTGATAAAAGTGGCCCTGGCCGAGGTGGAGTTGAAGGATATTGAGTTAAAGTTTCCCTCTGAGTTAAGCGGGGGTATGAAAAAAAGAATTAACCTAGCCCGGGCAATAATCTTACGGCCACAGATACTCTTATGCGATGAGCCAACTTCTGGATTAGACCCTTCTACCGGATTAGCTATCGCCAGGCTTATTTTGAAAATTTGCCGCGAATTAAATACGACAACAGTCGTTGTTTCTCACGATGTAAATAATTTTTTTAATATCGCGGATAGAATCGCGATAATCCATGAAGGCAGAATCATTGCCTTAGGCAAGAAGAATGAGATTGAAAATTCTTCGCAGGCGCCAGTAAAAAAATTTCTTTTAAAGGCTTGATACTATAAACTTAAAACGAAATCTTTGAACGCAGATATACGCAGATTTCACGCAGATGGTCGCAGATTTTTTAATTTTTTATCTGCGTAGATTTGCGTTAGATTTGCGAGAATCTGCGTTAAAAATATTGTTTCACTAAAGCTTGGAGGCATAAGATGAAATCAAATATGAATAAAGAAATAATCGCCGGGATTTTTCTTTTAACGGGTATTATAGTTATTGTCATTTCTATATTTGTCTTAGGGGCCAAGACCGGTTTTGGAGAGGCAAAATATTATATAAATGTGATTTTTAGTGATGTGGGTGGCCTAAGGGTTGGCGCGCCAGTAAGACTTGCCGGAGTCGATGTAGGCACAGTAATAGATATCGAATTTATCAGAACACCCATAGCAGGCAATAAACAGGTGAGGGTGAGCTTAGGGATTCTGAATAAATTCAATAAAGATGTCCAGCGCTGTTCAGTATATACCATAAAGACAGAAGGCCTGTTAGGCGATAAACTCATAGATATTGAACTACCCAAACCAGAGGAAGTCTGTCAGGTTCCAAAAGTAGGTGAGTATATTATAGGCCACGAGCCCTTAGACATAAAAAATCTGGCTGATGACTTCAGCGAAACCGCAAAATATTTTACCTATCTGACACAGAGGATGACCGATCTTGTAGATGACCTGCAAGGATTCGCCAAGACCTCAAAGAGATTAATGGATAGAGTGGAAGACAGGCTGATTGAAGGAACCCTTTTTAGCGTATTCGGCCCCAGCAAACAGCAATAAACTTTTTGTTTTATAATTGACTTAAAATATTTGCTCTTTTATAATACTACAGGTGTCTTTAGGGCGGTTGGCTCAGCCTGGTTAGAGCATCTGCTTTACACGCAGAGGGTCAGGGGTTCGAATCCTCTACCGCCCATGAGCTTTTGCTTTAGCAAAAGCGAATCCCGAGTCTCCCTTGTTTAACGTGTCTGAGACGAGGGAGAATCCCGACAAAGTCGGGAAATCCATCCCGAGTCTCCCTTGTTTAACGTGTCTGAGACGAGGGAGAATCCCGCCAAAGGCGGGATGATCCCGAGCAACCTTTATTTAAGAGTAGTTGCGAGGGACGAGATAGTATAATTTTTTCCCTCGTTGTCGAGACAATAATTCTGACGGCAACTCGGGATAAAATTTTACTTCGTAAAATTTTTAGGGGACGTGGCGTAGTCTGGTTTAACGCGTCAGATTGTCGATCTGAAGATCGGGGGTTCAAATCCCCTCGTCCCCGCCATTGTTGACGCTCAGGCGAACCCTGGCAGGCGTAATAAGCCAGGGCTGCCATGAGCCGAAATGAGGAAACATGAACAAAGAAATAACCACAACTAAAATAGCGATTTTCCGAAAACGTGAGATCAGAAAGACCATCCATAACAATGAATGGTGGTTTGTGGTTAATGACGTTGTCTTGGCGCTTACCGACTCGCCCAATGTTCAGGACTATATCAAGAAGATGCGTAAGCGCGACAATGAGCTTAGCAAAGGGTGGGGACAATTTGTCACCTCCCTTTCTGTTAAGACTTCTGGGGGAGATCAAAAGCTCAATTGTGCCAATACCGAAGGTATTTTCCGTATTATTCAGTCTATTCCATCCCCAAAAGCTGAGCCGTTTAAACGATGGTTAGCTCGTGTCGGTTATGAGCGAATTCAGGAAATTGAAAACCCAGAGCTTGCCACAAAGAGGACAAGGGCATTATATAAGGCTAAGGGGTATAGCGATGAATGGATCGAAAAACGGATGCGTGGAATTGCTATCCGTGAGGAGTTAACTGACCAGTGGCAGAAGCGCGGTATTAAGGAGCAAAAGGAATACGAAATATTGACCGCTGAAATCTCGAAAGCAACATTTGACATGACCCCATCCGCTTATAAGAAACATAAAGGGTTGAAGCGAGAAAACCTAAGGGATCACATGACCGATTTGGAGCTTATCTTTTCAATGCTTGGCGAGGCATCTACTAAAGAAATTGCCGTCAATAAAGACGCACAGGGATTTGTTGAAAACAAGCAAGCCGCGTTTGAGGGCGGCGCTGTTGCGGGCAACGCAAGAAAAGAGCTTGAGCGAAAAAGCGGTAAGAAAGTTATCAGTAAAGAAAATTATCGAAAACTACCGCAAAGTAAAAAGTTATTGAAGTAAGAATGTGCAGTTTTTATGCGGCTTGTGCGGGATGAGATAATCTTATGAAGTTTGAACTTGAAGAATATCATCGAGGCATTACAGACGAAGAACTTATCGCTGACTTAAAACGCGTTGCTAATGAATTGAATAAAAAATCCGTTCCCATTGCTTCGAGAAATCCCTCGTTTCAACGATATAATGAACGAGGCAAATACGATAGCTCGACTCTAGCTCGCAGATTCGGAAGTTGGTCTGAGGCGCTGAAAAGAGCAGGGCTACAAATGAACCGACAACCATTAAGAATATCAGAAGAAGAACTTTTTAAAAATATTGAGGAAATTTGGGTCAAGTTGGGCAGACAGCCACGCAATACGGAAATCCAAAAACCACTTTCGAAATATAGTGGTGGTGTCTATGAAAAGCGATTTGGCACTTGGCGCAAGGCGTTAGAAAAATTTGTTGCTTATATCAACAACGAAGAAAGTATTTCGTCTGGTGCTGCTCTCTCCTTTACATCCGATTATGTCAAAAGCTTGTTAGAACTTACGCAGGGTGTGCCACCTGTATCTGTTCCCACTCCTCAATCTAAGCCCACTCCCGATTTCGTGGCTAAAATCGCAGAGGATCCATACAGAGAGGAGGCAACGAAAAAATTACAAATTGAGCCGAGCGCTCGGCATAAAACAAAAAGGAATATAAATTGGCGATTACGCTTTATCGTAATGAGACGAGATAATTTCAAATGTAAAAAATGCGGGAGGTCGCCAGCGACAGACCCGACAATTATTCTCCATGTTGACCATAAAAAAGCGTGGGCGAATAGTGGCGAAACTGTTTTAGAAAATCTGCAAACTTTGTGTTCAAAATGTAATATCGGGAAGAGTGATCTGAGTATTGAAGAAACTTAGCTTATAAATAAGATTCGGCGTGAATTCTTTTGACCACGCCATTTTGTTGTTTTCACAAGTAGTTGAATCTCTTGGAGATGTATGGTTCGCCTGGCGTCCACGACTACCCGTTCATGAGGCCGCGACTTACGGAACACAGTGAACGTAAGTCGCTGGCCGAATTAATCCCGAAGCTTAAGCAAAAATTATCGTCCCTAGAAATCTGAAAGATTTCAGGGATCAAATCCCGGAGATTCTTCGAATCTCTCGGGATAGAGAATTTTTGCTTGTTTAAGCGAGGGACCAGACGTCTCTACTCCGTAAAATCACAACCCTTTCTCACAACCCCGCAGTTTAAAAGGTACGTGTCCCCGGAATTAAGACGCAATGATATTGCGAAAAATAGCATCAAACATATTATCAATCCCGACTTTTTTGGTTGCATTTATATTTACACTGCTTCAAATAGTACAGCATTTTACAACAAAAACGCTTACCAATTATTTTAAAAAAGGCTTTGCGCTGCATATCCAGGAATCTGCCGGCACAATTAATGTCGTGTTTGTTTTGGAAAAAATCATAAGTTATTATCAACCATGGTATGTTTTTTTGGTTTTTGGCTTACAAATATTTCTTTGGATGTTCGGTTTTGGCGTTCTAAATCGATATACAGGAAAAAAGAAATATTCGATAATCTTGCCTGCTAGTTCATATATCATAACAGTTATTAGCATTTTGATTTTAGTTTGGACGATGCGGTTTTATATTTTTGGGTGAGGAATGAGTGTAACCACTTGGAAAACATTATTAGTTATAACAACAATCATCATTGTTGTTGTTTATAAGTATGCGACAAGAAATAAAGAATTGTCCAAGTTGACAATTTTATCATTTATTATTCTAACATTTACCATGGCGTATTTAGGGTATCGATCCTACCATTGGTATAATAAAAAATATGACAGGCCCTTTTCAAAAATAGAAACTGGCATATCCGAATCTACTAAAAAAATTAGCCAAATAATACTGCCATTACCAATAGAAAAAGAGCCAGCGATAAAGCGTTATTTAATGTCCACACAAAAAGATAGACCAATAATAATAGGGGCTCCTAGAGAAGTTCAAATAAAATTTACGGATCCATTAAACCCCACTTCGCCTCATGCAGTATTTCAAATTGTTTTCGAAAATAAGGGTACTCAACGGGCACAAGATATAAATATTGAATGGGATATAAAAGATATGGGTGCCCAGGGGCAAAGAATAACCCCTCCTGATGAATGGGCTAGAATTACTGGAAAGAAAAAAGAAACATATTCTTTAGGTCCTCGAATGGGATTCTTGCAAATATACGGACCAGAAATTGGTGCTTATGCTCAAAAAGATCCACCGAATATCGAAGTTGCAATAACAGTAACTTATAAAGATATAAAAGATAAACAATATTCCTATTATTGCAGAGCCAAAACAATAATCGAACAGTCTGAAAACAGGAGATATTTCTTTAACGTAGAAGATATTAAATAACGCTGGTGCAAAATGGCAAAAATTGATATTTTTATTAGTTCCGCGATAGAATCTCTAAAGAAAGAAAGAGAAATGGTTGCAGCTGCTATAAATGGTAGAAAGGTTTTAAATGCGGTGTTTGCTGAAGATTTACCAGCACATGATGATCCTCCGATTGAAATATGCAAGAGAAAAGTACAAAGCTGCCATATGTATGTTGGTATTTTTGATAAAGAATGGGGATATATTCCTAAAAAAGCTAACCCTAGAAGTTTATCCATGACTGCCATGGAATATTATTGGGCAAAAGAAAAAGGTTTGCCCAAATTTATATTCATTTCCAAAATAGAAAATATCGGAAGAGGAAAATCGCTAGAAACCTTTCTTAATGATATAAGGGACGTACAAGAAGGGCATTGGGTAAAAACATATAATGATAACGTACACCTTAGGGAACTTGTATTAGCGGCGGTTGATACAGCGCTTGTTGAAAAATATCATAGCGGAGATCGAGCAGTAAACGCGATCCCGGTAGATGGTCTAAGAATTATAGATAATGAAAAAAGAAAACGCGATACCATAGTGCGAAGTTTATTAGCAGAAGCCAGCGAAAATGAATTGAAGTCAGTAGTAATATCCAAAAATAGTTTACATCAGTTTGACACGGATGTTTGGAATACAAACAAAGGAGAATTGTATTTCTTGGGAAGTGGTGATCGTGCTATATTGGAGATATCATATGTTGAACTGAAGGAAAAAAATAATTATTTAGAGGGAATAATAAACGCAAGAGATACAAATACAGAGATAAAATGGACAGGACGATACGCCGATAAAGAAAGTCTGCAAGGCATTAATAGCAAGCTCAAGCATGTTAAAAAACTATTAACTGATTATTTAGAAGTATCAGGGACATATCCTCAGATATAAATAATTACGTTGGCAAAAACCATAGACACTTTATTTAAATTTTTATAGGACTTGCGTAAAGCATCTACGTCATATAATCAGTTTTTTTCCATTTATGCCCAAGATTTGGGAAAGAACAATAATTTTTTCTTGCTTTTTTCTTGTTGATGTGGTAATTTAGTAATAACAAATAATCAGAAAATAAAGTCCTAAAGTTACCAAACCCATAATTCCTTCCAAACGTGTTTCATGTATTTAAAAAAACTACGAGAAAGACATTTTTAAATTTCTAATGCCTAAGCCTGAATTACTAATGAATGTTTAAATTCTTTAATGCCTAAATCATATCTAATTTAAAATTAGGCATTTGGAAATTTGACATTTATTCGGCATTCGACATTGAAGAATTAGGAATTTTATAAGTATTTTAAGGAGGCCTTATGGTTACATTTGCCGAGTTTAAGAAGTTAGAGATTAAGATTGCCAAGATACTAGAAGTAAATGACCACCCCAATGCCGATAAATTATATGTGGTAAAGATTGATACCGGCACCCAGACCAAGCAGATTGTCGCCGGCATTAAAAGTTATTATAAAAAAGAGGAATTAGTCGGCCGCCAGATAGTGGTAGTAGATAATATAGAGCCCGCGAGCCTGCGTGGCGTAGAATCCCAGGCCATGCTTTTAGCTGCTACGGATGAGAAAGGTATAGCCATAGTAGTGCCAGAGAGAGAAATGGCCATTGGTAGTATTGTAAAGTAAGAAGCTTTCTAATGTTTTAGGCATCTATTTTTAATTTAAGTTAAAATAAATACACAAAAGAAGTTTATATAAGGGAAAGCTTCTGATTACAGTGATTAAAAATAGATTACACAGATAAAATCCACTAATCACTAATCTATGTAATCGTTCTAGAATCTGTGTAATCAAGTTCTTTTTTATTGCATAAAGGGGAGAAAAAGAACTTAAAGTAATATGGTAGTATCAAAAGCTATCAGCATAAAAACCTCCGGACACACAGATATTATTGATATTACCGCAGATGTCCAAGAAAACCTAATCAAGGCAAAACTTAAAAACGGTATAGTGAATGTTTCTGTTCCAGGCTCAACTGCAGGTATTACCACTGCTGAATTTGAACCAGGGCAAATCGCGGACTTAAAGAAATTGTTCCAGGATTTAATCCCCGAAGATACACATTACAAGCATGATGATACCTGGGGTGATGCTAACGGCTATGCGCATTTACGCTCTGCGCTTATAGGCACATCCAAGAGCTTCCCTTTTATAGACGCAAAACTTTCCCTGGGCACCTGGCAGCAAATAGTCTTGATTGATTTTGATAATCGGCCGCGTTTACGAAAAATAATCTTACAATTTATAGGAGGCTAATACCTTGAGAGAATTAAAACAAATGGTTCCTCAAGAAGTCTGTTCGAAGTGTGAAGTCTGTTGTCGATTTACCGAGAAGGTGTCTGTCTGGTCACCAGTTCTTTCCCAGGAAGAGACAAGGACCATTACAAACAAAGAGTTGGCCAAGGTTAAGATTTTAGAGAATAATCAATTTGAGCTGCTCTCCAATAATAGCGGATATATCTGTCCTTGCTTTTCTGCCAAAGATAACCGCTGTAAGATTTATGAGTTTAGGCCTTTTGATTGCCAATTGTATCCGTTCCTGCTGACGAAAAACGGCCAGAAGATAAATTTGGCCGTGGATTTAAAATGCCCGTTTATATATAAAGGCTTTGATAGCGGCGCGGTAAAAAAAGACCTGGGATTTTCTAGATTCGTCCAATATTTGACGGCCTTATTTAATTCTAAAAATATCATAGATTTTATTAGAAATAACCCTCGGCTAATCGGCAATTATACAGAGGATGTAATTACCGTAGTAACTCTTGAGAAATTATCCAGCTGGATTATAAATAAAAATAATGAAGCCACCCCGGTTAGTTCCCCTAACCCTTGAAGATAGACCATTAATAGATAGGTATCTATCCAGAAGGCCCCATACATTGTCCAGTTATAACTTTATCAACATCTACATCTGGAAAGACCTATTTGATCTCTTCTACCTGATTATTGAAGGAAATCTTTGCGTCTTTGCTAAAAATAAAATCGGCATTTTTATGTACCTGCCTCCTCAAGGAAGACATCTTTCAAAAGAGCTAGTCTTGGTCTGTTTTGGTATAATGGAACAACAGAATGTTTCACCGGCAGTATCGCGCATTGAGAATATTGAAAAAAATGAGGTCAGGCTTTATGAGTCAATGGGGCTTAAGATTGTTCCCAAAGATAGGGAATTTGTCTGCCGCAGGAACTCGCTTGTAGAATTAAAGGGCAATAGGTTTAAATCAAAGCGGGCAGCGTCTAATTATTTCTTTAAAAATTATTGCTTTTCTTTTGAAGATTTTAAACCTCAGTTTAAGGAAGAGTGTTTGGAATTATACTTGCGCTGGGTGAGTAATCGAGAAAACAAATATCCTGACCCCATATATGGCGAAATGTTAAAAAGCAGTTTCTTTGCCCATAAAAAGGCTATGGAGAATTTCCATAGATTAGGCTTGAGAGGTAAGGTCTTAAAGATAGACGATAAAATCAGCGGTTATACCTTTGGCTATCCCATAAACAAACAGACCTTCTGTGTGTGTTTTGAGATAACCGACCTTAAGATAAAAGGTGCCAGCCAATTTATCTTTAGGGAATTTTGTGCTGAGCTTGTCGACTACGATTATATTAATATTATGGATGATTCTGGCCTGGTGAATCTGCGCCGGACCAAACTGTCCTATCATCCTTTTATGGAAATCGAGTCATTTATTGCTAAAAGAGATGAACCCCGAACATAGAGATTTAGAAAACACTGATTTTGTGATTATGGATTTAGAGACCACCGGCCTTGACCCTGAAACCGGGGACAGAATCATTGAGATAGCTGCAATTAAGGTAAGAGGGGGGGAAAAGATTGCTCAACTGCATTATCTGGTTAATCCCGATAGACCGCTAAGCCTTGAGGCCTACCAGATTAATCAAATTGATGAAGGCATGATAAAGGATGCGCCTAAATCCGACCAGGTCCTGCCGGAATTTTTAGATTTTATCAGGGGTTCAGTCCTTTGCATCTATAATGCCGGCTTTGATATTGGGTTTTTAAACAAGGAACTGTCTCTGATAGATAAAAAGATGCAGGAAGACATACCTGTCTTAGATGTCCTGGTTATGGCCAGGAGGCTTCTGCCAGGCATAGAGGGTTATTCCCTGAAGAGCGTGGCCAGCCATTTAGGTTTAAAATCAACCATTTTACACAGGGCACTGGAAGATGTAGAGATTACCCATAAAATCTTCCAATATCTTTTGGATGTCTTAAAGAAAAAAGGAATGGATAGATTGGCCGATATACATAACCTTTTCGGATATAACTCTTCAATGATAAATCTGGCAAATGCCAGAAAGAGTGTTTCCATATTACAGGCAATAAAACTGGAGAGAAGACTAAAGATAAAGTATTTTTCCAGATCAGGCATAGAGATTACAGAGAGGGAGGTCCAGCCACGCGAGATTATTAAAGAAAACGGCAAGGATTATCTGCTGGGATTTTGTTTTCTCAAAAGCCAAGAAAGGCAATTTCGTATCGATGCCATCATACATCTTGAAATCCTATAGGTATAAAGGCAGCCCCCTGGAACTTTTCGACATCTTTAAGGGTGACACCCTCCCCTTTTTATTGTATAGCGGCCTTAACTTTGATGGCCTGGGCCGATTTTCTTTTATGGGAAGCGGACCGTTTCTTACTTTTCAATCGAAAGGCAAACACATACGGATCCAACGCGAAAATAGCACAGAGAATCTTCAGGAAAATCCTTTACTGAAGATAAAAGAGTTACTCCATCAATATAGACTGAATATTAATTTGTCTGACTTACCCTTTACAGGCGGGGCAGTGGGATATTTTTCCTATGACCTGGGGTTTATGTTTGAAAATATCCCTCTTAAATCAAGGGATGACCTGAACCTGCCTGATTGTTTCCTGGGGCTATATCACACCATCTTGATATTCGACCATAAAACAAGCCAGTTACATATTTTTTCTTGTGGGCTTCCCGAGAAGGATGCAGGAGCTTCTCAGAAACTCGCAGAATCGCGCTTAAAAGAGGTTTTAAATAAATTATCCAAATTCGAAGCCAATGGTTTTAAAAATAAATTTCACCCCTGGCAAGACGTTAAAATAAACTCATCCGAGCAAAATAACAATCTCTTAAATTATACTTCCAATTTTACCAAAGACTCCTATATAAAAGCAATCTTAAAGACCAAAGATTATATCAGCCGCGGTGACATATATCAGTTGAATTTATCCCAGAGGTTCTCGACTAATTGCGAGACTGACGCGTTTGGTTTATATAAGAATTTGTCTTGGATAAACCCTGCGCCTTTTTCTGCCTATATGGATTTTGGCGGTTTTCAGATTATCTCTTCCTCGCCAGAAAGATTTCTTAATTTAAGGCAGGGTATCGTAAATACCCGACCCATGAAAGGAACCCGGCCCCGCGGCAGCAACGCGCAACAAGACTCTGCCCTAAAAAAAGAACTACTCAAGAGCCCTAAAGACAAGGCAGAATTAATTATGATTGTGGATTTAGAGAGAAATGACCTGGGCAAGGTCTGCAATTATGGTTCGGTTAAGGCGGGCCAGTTAAGAAACCTGGAGGTTTATTCCACAGTGTATCAAACCACGGCTACAGTAAGCGGTCGCCTTTATCCGGATAAAGACTGTATCGATCTCCTCAGGGCTTGTTTCCCTGGTGGTTCAATTACAGGCTGTCCCAAAATCAGGGCGATGCAGATAATTGAGGAACTCGAGCCTCATCGGCGCTCTATTTATACCGGTTCCATTGGTTATTTAAGCTTTAATGGCAATATCGACCTCAATATTGCCATACGCACTATTTTAAAAAAACAAAATAAGATTTATTTTCAGGTAGGCGGAGGCATTGTCGCAGATTCAGTGCCTGAATTAGAATATCAGGAAACCTTGGTAAAGGCAAAGGCGCTGTTTGGCGCATTATCTTTGACACATGAGCCAGCTAGTATATCTTAACGGAAGACTGATTAAGGCTAAAGAGGCAAGGGCTTCTATTATCTCGCCTGGTTTTCTTTATGGAGAAGGTTTATTTGAGACGATGCGCGCTTACCACGGGAATATCTTTGCCTTAAACAGGCACATCGAAAGATTAACCAGGGGCGCAAGACTACTCGGCCTTAAACTTAAATGGTCAAAATCTAAAATTAAAAAAGCTGTTTTAATTACTATCAAGGCCTCAGGATTAAACAATGCCTATGTGCGCCTAAATCTCTGGAAGGAAGATAAAAACTGCAGCCTCGCCTGTTTTGCAAAGAGGCTTAAGGATTATCCTCTTAGATTATATAAAAGTGGAGCTAAGGCTGTGATTTCTGATATGAGGGTTAACGAATTATCGCCTTTATGCCGGATAAAGTCCTTTAATTATCTTTTGTGTAGACTTGCCAGACAAAAGGCACAAGAGGAAAATGCAGACGAGGCCATCCTATTAAATTCAAAGGGCTATGTTGCAGAAGGAGCGCACTCTAATATTTTTATCGTCAGAGGTAATTGTCTTATTACACCCTCTTTAGAAAGCGGTTGTCTTGCCGGAATCACCCGTTCCATAGTCTTAGAATTAGCCCAGAAAGAATCTATTGATATAAAAGAAAGATTAATCAAGCCCAGGGAATTATTTAATGCCGACGAGGCTTTCCTAACCAATTCCTTGATTGAAATTATGCCTATAGCCAAGCTCGACGCAAAACCAATAGGAAGCGGTAGTATAGGTAAGATTACAGAGTTGTTGCTCTCTAAATATAGAGACCTGACAAAGACTACTAGAAGGGTATTTTGAACGCAGATTTCCGCAAATCTAACGCAGATATACGCAGATTGTTTTAATCGTAAAATCTGCGACCATCTGCGTGCCCCGAATGAAGTGATCCTTCGAAGTAATTCTTCGGGATCCCGAAGTGACACAAAAATAGTTACTACATTCGGGACAATCTGCGAGAATTTGCGTTAAAAGAATATTTTATTAATTTTTTTTATGAAATTATTGAGACAAATTAAATCAGGTATCAAATTCAAAAAACCTATACTGGCTTTAGGTGGCGAGCTAAAGGCTAACTTTTGTATTGCAAAGAATAATTTTTTATTTTTCAGTAATTCCTTCGGCGATTTAGAAGACCCGAGAAACTTAGAAATGTTTGAAAAGGGCTTAAGAAACTCTTTAAAATCTTTAAAGGCAATACCCAAAATTATTGCCTATGATTTACATCCTGAATATCTCTCCAGTAAATTAGCCAGAGAACTTGGCCCCAGAGACACCACCCATATAGGGGTTCAGCATCACCATGCTCATATTGCCAGTTGTATGTTTGATAATAATATATATGGAAAAGTTATAGGCATCTGTTTTGACGGCACGGGATTTGGTTTGGACGGTAATTTATGGGGCGCTGAATTCTTGATGGCAGATTTTAGCAGCTTTAAGCGAGTAGCACATCTAGAATACATCCCTCTTGTAGGTGGCGCAAAGGCAATAGAAGAGCCATACAGGGTAGCTTTCGCCTGGCTTTATAAGATATACAAAGATAAACTTTTTAAATTAAATATTGATTTTGTGAAGAGATTGGATAAGGCTAATTGCCAGGTTTTTAAACAGATGTTAAAAAATAATTTTAATTGTCCATTATCTTCTAGTATAGGAAGACTCTTTGACAGTATTTCTTCTCTCTTGGGCCTGGCGGATATTTCTCATTTTGAAGCAGAGCCAGCAATGAAATTAGAGAAAATAGCCGATTTAGCCACAAGGGCACCCCTTCGACGGAGTTTATCCCGCCTCGCGCCGAGGTGCTTAGAATCAAAGCGCTCGGCACCGAGGCGAGCGAAGTCGAGGGACTCAGGGCAGGCAAGTCACCCTGCCTGGCCGGCAGGCAGGCAAGTCGCCGGTTACAGTTATAAGATAAATCTAGATAATGGAATTTATATAATTGACCCTAAGCCAATGTTTAAAGATATAATTAAGGATTTAGGAAAGAAAGTATCTGTCAACGAGATTGCGCTAAAGTTTCATTATGCTGTGATTGGGATGATGAAAGATACCTGTAGATTAATCAGAAGAAAAACGCGACTTAATACAGTAGTTTTAAGCGGCGGAGTGTTTCAAAATCAGATTTTAAGAGAAGGAGCAATCAAAATCTTGGAAAAAGAAGGATTTAAAGTATTTAGTCATGCGAAATTTTCTACAACTGATGCCAGCATTTCTTTAGGCCAGGCGTTAATTGCCAACAAGCTATATAGAGAGGTTTAATAAATGTGCTTAGCCGTCCCGATGAAGGTAGCCAAGATTGAAGGCGATTTTGCCGTAGTGGAACTGGGCAGGGTAAGGCAGCGCGCCAATATCCAGATGTTAAATAATTTAAAGATTGGAGACTACATTCTTATTCACGCCGGTTTTGGTATACAGAAAGTAGATAAGAAAGAGGCAGACAAAACCAGAGAATTCCTAATTAAAATAGGTAGGGAATAGAAAGTAGCAAGAAAAGGCTAAATTACAAATCACAGACATCTGCCTGTTGCGTATTACGCTATACAGATTTATAAGGTTCTTTAAAAGCGAATATCGGTGTATCAGGATATCAGTAGGAAGAATATCAGGGAACCAGGGAACCAGGTAAAATCATTTAATTTGATATAGTTCTGATACCCTGATGTCCTGATAATCTGCCTTCTGGTAATCTAATATTCTGATATACGCATTCAACATAAAATAAAGTTTTAAGCAATGACCATGTTTAATTTTTTAAGAGATAGACAGATAGTTAAGAATTTAATCAGCCAGATATGTTCAATAAGCGGAGGCAAAAGTTTTAAAATAATGCATGTCTGCGGTACGCATGAACAGGTTATCGCACAATTTGGCTTAAGGGAGCTTCTGCCCAAAAATTTAGAGGTGGTCTCCGGGCCGGGATGTCCTGTCTGCTGCACCCCTGCATTTGAAATTGACTACGGCATAGAATTAGCCCAGAAAGGAAACCTGATTACTACTTTTGGTGACATGCTAAGAGTCAGGGGAAGTAACTCTTCTCTTCTTGAGGTGCGGGCAAAAGGCGCCAAAGTAAAGATAGTTTATTCTATTAGCGATGCCATAAAGATTGCCCAAGAAAATCCCCGCTTAGAAGTTACTCATTGTGCCATTGGTTTTGAGACGACCGCTCCCACAACCGCATCTGTATTGTTGAATTCAGCCCCAAGTAATTTTTCTCTTATCTGTTCGCACAGATTAATACCGCCGGCGATGAAAGCGCTTTTGGATGATAAAGCAATTCGCATAGACGGTTTTCTTGCACCGGGTCATGTCTCCACTATTATCGGAAGTGTACCTTACGAAGAATTAACGGCTAAATACAAAAAACCCATTGTAATCTGTGGCTTTGAACCAGTGGATATCCTATTATCCCTTTTTTTTATTTTAAGACAGATAAAAAATAGAAAATTTAAGACAGAGATTGAATATCGCTGGGTAGTTAAACCCAATGGCAATCCCAAAGCAAAACAGGCAATGGAAAAAGTATTCGATGTATGTAATAGCTACTGGCGCGGGTTGGGTAAGATTCCTCATTCCGGCCTAAAAGTTAAAAACAGGTTTCAAAGATTTGATGCTATAAAAAAATTTAGTTTAAGGCCCAAAATTATTTTTGATATACCTAAAAATTGTATTTGTGATAAAATACTCAAAGGTATAAATTATCCTGATGAATGTAGGCTTTTTGCAAAGGAATGCATTCCTGATAATGCCATCGGCCCGTGTATGGTCTCCAGCGAAGGCGCATGCAGTATATATTATAGGTATAGGACTAAAAGATAATGGAAGAAGAAAAAAAGGAAAAACAGTTTAGTGATCTGGATTTTGAGATTGATTTTTATGAAAGATTATTAAAGGAGAAACCTAGATTTGTCCAGGCATTAATTGCATTGGGTGAGGCCTATACAAAAAAAGGCTTTTTTAAAAAAGGGCTCTTGATTGATACAAGGTTAGCTAAATTAAGGCCGCATGATGCAACGGTAAGGTATAATCTTGCCTGCAGCTATTCTTTATTAGGTGAAATCGAAAAGGCTCTCCAGCAACTCAGATTATCCATAAGATTAGGTTATGCTGACTTCGAGCATATGGATAAAGACCCAGATTTAGAGAATTTACGTAACCACCCCGACTATAAAGAGATCGCATCTCTATTCAAAAACAAGGCAGAAACTAAAAGCTTTGAATAAATTTTTCTGTCTTTTATTGTCTTTCCTATTATTGGCAATGTCAGTTGATGCCTCTGGCAGGGATATTAAAGAAGGTATTTGTCTTATCAGTATAGGTAATATTGAGCAAAATATTTTAGAATATTTAAAGACCAACCTTCAAGAGATATTCCAAACCCGCCTGACTCTAAAAAACACCAACGACTCAGTCCTTAAATCTAGTTATAATCCAAAAAGAAGACAATTTTACTCCAGCAAAATTCTGGATAATCTTAAGAGACCTACTTTAGCAGATTGTCCCAGGGCCCTTGGCATTGTCGATGTTGATTTATATGTGCCGCAGTTAAATTTTGTTTTTGGCGAGGCAGATATCAACAACAAGATTGCCATAATATCATTGGCGCGCTTAAGGCAGGAATATTACGGTCTTAAAAGAGATGACAATATATTTAAAAGGCGGGTATTAAAAGAGGCGGTCCATGAATTAGGCCATACATTTAGCCTGGGTCATTGTCAGAATCCGGCCTGCGTTATGTTTTTCTCCAATTCTCTCAGGGATACGGACAGAAAGGACTTCCATTTCTGTTCTAAATGCCAGAAGGCTCTTTTACATTGACCCCTAAAAATAAGTAAAAAGATGAAAAGGACAGTAATTAATGTTTTTATTTTTATTCTCATATCTTCAGGCATGGCCTGGGCAGCTGTGCCCCAATATGAGATGGACTGCATCTTTTATCCGGCAAACCATACATTGAAGATAAAACAATCTGTAGTCTTTGCAAATAATCAAGACCTTCCCATTAATGAGGTCTATTTTCATATCTATCCGAATCGAAAGTTTAGCAAATCAGATAAGGATTTTCTGCTGAGGTTCGCAGGCTATTTTAAGATAAATCCATTTCCAGAAGGCTTCCAGTCAGCCAATTTTAAGATCCAGAGGATATATTCTCCGGATAAAGACTTAAGATACGAGATTACCGGTGATGACAAGACTATTTTAAAAGTTATCCTACCCTTTAGTCTGGTCCCGGGCGCAAAAATTCAAATAAATTTAGATTTTGATTTAGGCCTGCCTCATGCCTATGGAAGGCTGGGTTGGCATAAAAATATTATTAGCCTTGGCCGCTGGTATCCCATTCTATCTGTATTGGACCAAAAAGGCTGGCATAATTATCCGTATTATCTCTATCATCGACCGTATTTTTCCGAGGCCTCCTTATATAAATTAAAAATTACTTTACCCGTTGATTTTAAAATTGCTTCAACCGGAATACAGACCTCTCAGACAGAGAATTCTGATAAGACCAAGACAATAAGCATTGATACAGAAGTCCCGGTCAGGGATTTTGCCATGGTATTGAGCAAGGATTTTAAGCTAACCTCATTGGAATTCGGCAAGACCAAAATAAATTCCTTTTATCTGCCGCAAGATGAATTTTATGGAAAA